>Ga0209991_10001476_pt1 | contig 10690 bp, 8 predicted proteins | sample ChitaG_FD_183167 | JGI IMG/M metagenome (GOLD analysis project Ga0209991, IMG submission 183167) | Deep subsurface microbial communities from South Pacific Ocean to uncover new lineages of life (NeLLi) - Chile_00310 metaG (SPAdes)... | ecosystem: Environmental > Aquatic > Marine > Oceanic >... | reverse complement strand
AGCTTATAAAAGGAGAAAGGGGATTGATATCAAGGGAGGATATTGTTCCAATTGAAAAAAATGATATCACCGATATGGAAATGTTAGGTGGGTTCGCCAAAAAAGGGTGCCAGGCAATAAAAGAAACAGTGATAATTAAGTTGAATGGTGGCCTCGGAACAAGTATGGGCTTATCAAAGGCAAAATCCCTCATCGAAGTAAAAAATGGATTAAATTTCCTTGATATTATTGCAAGACAGATTCTGAGCCATCGGGAGAAATATAGAGTAAACATTCCTCTTGTGCTCATGAATAGTTTTAAAACAGATGAGGATAGTAAAAAATTTCTAAATAGATATCCTAATCTGGCCTCTGATATTCCCATATCCTTTTTACAGCACAAATTTCCAAAGGTTCTAAAAGAAAACCTAAGCCCTGGTGATTGGCCAATAGACCCAGATTGCGAGTGGAATCCTCCAGGTCATGGAGATTTTTATTTTGCCTTGATCACCTCTGGTATGCTAAATAAGTTGACTAGTAAAGGCTATAAATACGCCTTTATATCCAACTCTGATAATCTTGGGGGAATAATGGATGAGGCAATACTTGGTTACTTTGTCTCACACAATTTTCCGTTTATGATGGAGGTTGCAGAAAAAACAGAGGCAGACATCAAAGGTGGGCACTTGGCCCGCCTGAAGACTGGTGGTCTCATCCTTAGGGAGATAGCTCAGTGTCCGGAGGAAGAGATAGAAGAGTTTCAGAATATAAATGTATACAGATACTTTAATACCAACAACATATGGATTAATCTTTTATTTTTAAAAAAACAGCTCGAAAAAACTGATAATATCCTTGGGCTTCCTATGATTATTAATCCTAAGAGAATTGATCCAAAGGATGACTCCTCACCAGAGGTTTACCAGATTGAAACGGCTATGGGATCAGCTATCTCTGTTTTTAAAAAGGCTACAGGTATAAGAGTGCCAAGGACAAGATTTTCTCCTGTCAAAAAGTGTCAGAATCTCCTTGCGCTCTGGTCTGATTGCTATGTAATGACTGAAGACAGCAGAATTATCCAAAATCCCAAAAGAAAATTCGGAACCATACAGATAGATCTGGATGACATGTATTATAAAAAGATTAATCAGTTAAAAGAAAGGTTTTCCCATGGTACCCCTTCCCTGATTGATTGCAAGTCACTTAGAATTAAAGGAAATGTTTACTTTGATAGAGGGATTGTTGTAAAAGGGGATGTGAATATTATCAATCCTTTGTCAAGGAAGGTTTCTGTCCCTGAGGGAATGGTAATTAATAAAGATCTAATTTTTAATTAAATTATAAATAAGGCAAAAAATGCCGGAAGTTGACCCACAGGAAGCCGAAAAGACAATTAAGGCTATCCAGAATATCGCTATCATCCTAACCGGTGCTGCTGAATTTGTATGTGAAGGAAGGATGCTCAAGAGATTTTCAAGGAACATAGAGGAGAATCTCGAAAAATTAGAACATGATATCGCCCTCCTTAAGAAAAAATTTCCGGGGAAGTTTCCTGAAACACTGGAACCAGATAGCTCGCTATCCAGAATTAGAGATATCGCCATAACGCTTAAAGGAGATAATGCTGATATAGAGGCTAAATGTCGGTCAGGAGAACTGGGTAATGAATTAACACTAAGAGCAACAGAGTTGAAGGCTATTATGAAAGATATCCTGGATGCTCTCAGGGGGAGGATTTCCGGATACACTATTATTGATAGATTTGCTTACTATGGAGGAAAGGTTAAATCATTTCTTTTGGGTCTTTCTCTCCTAGTTTCAAATACAGGGAGGATTATTCTTGCAGCAATCTTGGTTATTATTCTTTCTTTTGTTTATTTATCTCTTACCATGGAATCGGAAGATGTCTTGCTTAAAAGTATAAAAAATGATTTTGCTTATATCGAAAAACAAAAGGATATACTCGCCAAACAAAACCAGGAATATAAAGAAACCAGGGAAAAGATCAAACCTTTTGACCAGGCTGAGATGGATAGGGAGGATAAAATAGAATGGTTAAACCTATCCATGAAGGAAAGGAAAAGCAGGGTGCTTATAGAACAAATTATATTTTCTATAGAAACAAGGGAAAAAAAGATTGCAGAGAAAAATAAAAAGGTAGAAGAGATCCGGAAAAAATCATTTTTCCAAAAATTATTAAGGAGATAGAGTCAGGCATCACCTCATATCATTAATCGATAAAAATTGCTTTTTTCTTTTCCTTTGGCTAAAACTGTCCAGTGTTTAGAATCTCTTGTCAACCCAACAACGACTGATTGGCCAATCGCAGCATCACTGTAAGACACAGTTATAGAAGCAACCAATTTTATCTCTTCAGGTGATAGCTCTCCTGTTGCCAAAACAGTGGGACCGGGAAATGATTCAACAGTCAAAACAGTATCCCCACCCTCCCTTAAGGAAGTAATCACCCCATTCTCTTTTTGGTTTCGGCCCACCACAATTTTGGTTCCTTCACTAATCCTAAAATGCCTCCCCCATTTAAGAAATTCTATATCTCGCCTTGAAAATTTTGGGTCACGGGATATTAAATCTTTTAGACGACGGGAAAACACTACCTCCGTTAGCAGACACCCTCCTGCTGGAGCCGGATACTCTTTTATCCCAAACTCCTTAGCTAATTCTATCTGTGGCTGGCGGGAACGCCCTGAAAGACCTAATAATCTTTCTCTAATCACCCAGCCTTCTCTTTCAGGAAGAGTTTCGGGTAATCTTTTTGCCGAAAGGGGCCTGAGGATAAGATCCTTAAAACCCGAATCATGAGAAATAAGGGAAAGGGATCTTAAATTCTGCGACATAGGCCGCTGGCCCAATACCTCGCCGCTTATGATAAAATCTGCTTCTTCCTTTTTCAGCATCTCACCGGCTATTTTGAACATAAGTTTATGGCAATCTATACACGGGTTTAAGCCTTTCCCATAACCATGCCTCGGGTTTGGCACTATCTTTAGGAAACTATCTGTGATATCTACAACTTTTAGTGGAAGTTCGATATATTGAGCAGACTGGGCAGCCTTCTCGGAGGAGAAAAAGGGCGTCTCAAAACAGATGCCAATGACATCAACCCCTTGCTCCTTGATAAGTTTAACAGACAAAATGCTATCAAGGCCACCAGAAAACAGAGATAAAGCCTTCATAAAAATAACCTCCTTGACCTACCTTGTTTAGTCTATCAGGCAGAAAGCATGAATCAAGTAAAAAGATCGTTATTAATCAATGAATAACTTAGTGTAATCATTGACGGATTTATTTTCCTCTGCTATTTAGTTTAGATAAACTGAACTTCTAATGGATAGATCATGAAGGCTTTCGGACCAATTCCATCAAGACGATTGGGTTCTAGCCTTGGGATAAATAATATACCACCCAAGGTTTGTACCTATTCCTGTGTCTATTGCCAGATAGGTAAAACAATAAATTTGCACTGTGAAAGACAGGCATTTTATAAGACAGACGATTTAGCACGTGAGGTCACGGAAAAGGTTAATGAGCTCAGAAAAAGGGGCACGAGGATAGATTATTTGAGTTTTGTCCCTGATGGCGAACCAACCCTGGATATCAACCTTGGCAAGAATATTGAACTTATTAGGCCATTAAATATAAAAATTGCCGTTATTACCAATGGGTCTCTCATAAGCCGTAAAGATGTGAGAGAAAATCTACAAAAGGCAGATTTGGTTTCATTAAAGATTGACACTGTTACAAGGAAAACCTGGCTAAGAATTGACAGGCCACACAACTCACTTAATCTCAAAGCAATATTAGATGGAATGCTCAAATTTGCAGAGGAATTTAAAGGTGAGATAATTACAGAGACCATGCTTCTTAATGGAATGAATGATATATATGAAGAGATTAAAAAAATAGCCGATTTCTTAACCTTATTAAAACCGGCAAAATCCTATATTTCCATCCCTACCAGACCAACAGCAGTAAAAGGGATACTACCTGCCAGTGATGAGGTCCTTAATATAGCCTACCAGGTCTTTAATGAGAATCTAACCAATGTAGAATATCTAATAGGCTATGAGGGAAATGAGTTTGGTTTTAGTGGTAATGTTGAAGAAGATTTACTCGGCATTACCTCTGTTCATCCAATGAGAGAAGAGGCTGTAAAGCAATATTTAAAAAAGGCAAATGCAGATTGGCGAGTAATAACTGATCTGATAAAAAATGGCGCCTTAATAGAGCTGAAGTATCAGGGGAAAAATTTTTACATGAGAAAATTACCAGGGAAGGCCTAATTATATTTTTCTATCCTACCATTTTTGAGGGTATCAAAAGAGTCAAACCCAGTCCAGATCCCTTTCTCCATAAAAAATTACGTTGACATTATATGCATAAATGTATTACATAATTCTGAAAATGAGTAATACGAGGGGGTGAGTGAGGTGGCAGTGGTTACATCCACGGTAAAGGGTCAGATCGTCATTCCTGCTGATATCAGAAAGAAGTTTAATATTAAAAGGGGATCGCGGGTCAATGTCTATGATGAAGGAAATAAGATTATTGTAGAGCCTCTTCCAGATGACCCTATTCAAGAAGGAAGGGGTATGTTAAAGACCCAGGGGCGCATCTTAAAGGCCTTAGTTGCAGATAGGAAGAGAGAAGCGAAACAATGAAAAAATATGTGATGGATAGTTTCGCAATGATCGCTTTTTTTGCAACCCATTTTTAATATAGTGTTCCAATTATATGACATTTAAACGTTGCCGCCTTCTCTTAAAAGATTTTCTATGGGGGTTTTATATGAAAATAATCAAAGATATTTTTCGCAATTCTCTGGCTTATTCCTGGTACTCCCTTCAACTCTTCAATCTCCGCCCTTGATAAGGATTCAATATCTCCAAAATATTTGAGCAATGCCTTTTTTCTTTTTGGCCCCACACCAGGAATCCTGTCAAGCTTAGACCCTGTTAGCTCTTTTTTTCTCCTTTTTCGGTAATAACTGATTGCCCTTCTGTGCGTTTCATCTCTAATCCGCATAAGGAGAAAAAGGACTGGATGGTTACGGCCAAGGATAAGGGGGTTTTTCCTGTTTGGAAGATATATCCTATCTATGGCTCCTGATTTTCCTTTATCAGCCTTTGCTATTGATATAACATCTGGTGGGGGCACAATGGCAAGGGCATCTATAGTTTTCAGGGTTACAGAGAGATGGCCCTTTCCTCCATCTATAACAAAAAGATCAGGTGGCTTGCTCTTTTTCAGCCTTCTTTTAATTACCTCTGCAATCATTGAATAATCGTCTATCCCCTTTACTTCTTTTATCCTGTAATTGCGATAACCAGACTTTTGAGGCACCCCTTCAACAAAGGTTACTAAAGAAGCTACAGCAAGATCACCTCTCAAATTAGATACATCTATTCCTTCTATGTGTTCTGGTTTCCTTTTAAGTTTAAGCACGGATTTCGCTTCTTCAAGTATGGCAGACTGGTCGCTTTCCCGCCGTTTCAATAGAATATTTTCCGCGTTTACCACAGCCATATTCACAAGTTTTTTCTTATCTCCCCTGGAGGGAACAGAGATAGAGACCTTCTTTCCAGCCTTCCCTGTCAACCATTCAGAGATTAACTCTTTATCATCTATTGCATACGATAGAATTATATCAGGAGGGATAAATTCCTTATCTCTATAGTATTGTTTCAAGAATGCCTCAAGAACTTCACCTGGATTTTCCCATTTATAGTGTATGGCATAATTTCTGCTCCCAACCATATACCCACTGCGCACCAAAAGAATCACAACCCCTGCCTCTTTATCATAGCAAGATATTCCAATAATATCCTGATCCTTCATTCCAGTGGAGACTATAGTCTGGCGTTCTACTGTTTTCTCTACAGCCCTGATTTGATCTCTTGCCCTGGCAGCCTTTTCAAAATTAAGCTCCCTTGCGGCCTTCTGCATTATTTCCTTTAATTGTGAGATCAATTCTCTGTTGCGACCCTCTAAAAATAACTTGACCTGATCCACTATCTCTTGATAATCCTCTACCCCTACATGCAAGCAACATGGTGCCAGACATCTACCTAATTGATAATTTAGACATGGTCTTGATCTCTTAGGGATTTCCTTTTTATTACACTTTCGTAAAGGTAAAATAGGGCCTATCAAGCGTAGGGTAGAACGTACTGCTGAAGCGGATGTGAAAGGACCGAAATAGAGAGCTCCATCATTTTTCATCCTTCTAACAATAATCAAGCGAGGATACCTGTTATTGATATCCAGCTTAAGGAGGGGATAATTAGCATCATCCTTTAGAATTACATTATACCTGGGTCGATACTTCTTTATAAGATTTCCTTCGAGTATCAAGGCCTCTTTTTCCGTGGCGGTTATAATATGCTCTATCTTATACGCACCCTTAAGAATGAGAGATAATTTATAGGGCTGATCCCTGCCCTTTGTAAAATAAGAATAGATGCGTTTACTCAAGTTTTTGGCCTTGCCAATATAAAGTATTTTTCCCGATCTATTCTTAAAGAAGTAAACCCCTGGTTCTTGAGGAACATTTTTTAGGGTATCACTGCTCAGCATTGCTCATTCTCATCATTGATTAGTTAAATCGTTGAGTATTTAAATAGTGAGAGGTTTGGTTTTTTACTACTCAATTACTCGCCGACTTAACTAAGAAAGTTGATTTTACCACAGACAACGGAAAACCAACATTACTAGACAGATCACTATATAATATAATCCTTTGCGGACCTAAACCAATAATAAAAAACACCAGGAGATTCAAAGATGATCTTAAAACCAGAGAAGATAGATAATGTAAGGCCTGAACAATATCGTATCATCATGAAAAGATCCAGTGAAGATATCAGCTCAATCTATGAAGAGGTACGGAAAATTGTGTTGGATGTGAAGGATCATGGCGAACAGGTATTCCTCAATTATTACAAAGAAAAATATAAACCTGATCTTACCTTAAAGGATCTGGAGGTCGGAAAGGAAGAGGTTGAAGAAGCCTACAGAAATGTTGATTCAAAGGTAATTGATGCCCTAAAGTTTGCTTCAGAAAATATAATCAAGTTCCATCGTGCCCAGATGGAGAGAGAGATGTGGGTAATTGACATTGCCGATGGAATCTTGGCTGGACGGATGACCACACCATTAGAAAGAGTTGGTGTATATATACCTGGCAGAAGGGCTGCTTATCCAAGTTCTATCCTGATGACAATTTTGCCTGCCAAAGTAGCCGGCGTGAAGGAAGTTATTGCCTGTACTCCCCCAGATAAGGGTATGATTATAAATCCTTTCACTCTTGTTGCTGCAGATATAGCTGGCTCAACAAAAATCTTTAAAGCCGGTGGACCATGGGGAATTGCCTCGATGGCCTATGGCACCAAGACTATTCCCAAAGTAGATAAAATAGTTGGACCTGGAAACAAATATGTTACCGCTGCAAAGATTATCGTCTTTGGAGTGGTAGATATAGACTCCCCTGCAGGACCAAGTGAGGGGATGATCCTTGCTGACAAAACAGGAAATGCAGATCTCATTACAATAGATCTATTATCCCAGTCAGAGCATGATCCAGATGCAGCATCCATCCTTGTGACAACTTCAGATGAACTTGCATTTAAGGTCTCAGATAGAATAAACAAAGAACTGCCCAAACTTCCCAGGAAGGAGATCATTACTTCATCCCTTAACAAACATTCCTATATCCTGATCGCACGGGATATGGAACAGGCCATTGATTTTATCAATGAGTATGCGCCAGAACACCTGGAGATAATGACTGAAGACCCTTTTATTACTCTCAAGAAAATTAAAAATGCAGGCTCTATATTCATGGGACCATTTTCACCTATTCCTGTAGGTGATTATGCCTCTGGGACAAATCATGTTCTGCCCACAGGTCAGACGGCGCGGATGTTTTCGGGTTTATCTATTGACGATTTTGTAAAGAAAACAACCTTTCAGTATCTTAGCAAGGATGGGCTTTCCCTATTAAAAGAGGTGGTTGTTACCTTAGCCGAAGCAGAAGGTCTTCCTCTTCATGCAAGAACAATCTTGGAGAGGTTTAAATAAGTGTTACTTTTTATATTGCGTTATAGATATTCATTTAATAAATGAGTAAATCGTGTTAGATAATTGCAAAAAATTTAAGGAGGTAGGATATGACTAATATAAAAGGTTATGACATGCCTGATGAGCTTTATTATCATGAAGAGCACAGTTGGGCCAGAGTTGAAGGTAACAGGGTTACTGTAGGCATGGATGATATGTTTCAAAAGGAGGCAGGCGATATAGTCTTTGTAGACCTCCCTGAAGAGGAAGACGAGGTTGAGCAGGGAGAGGTTTGCGGCAAGATTCAATCAAGGAAGTGGATCGGGAAACTCTGCGCACCTGTCTCAGGAGAGATTGTCGAGATCAATGAAGACTTAGAGGATGATACAAGTCTCGTCAATCAGGATCCATATGGAAAGGGATGGATTTTGGTTATCGAGGCGACTGATCTTGAAAACGATCTAAGCAATCTTATGCATGGAGACTCTCTCCTTCCTTTTATCGATCAAGAGATAAAACGGACTGAGGAAGAAAGGGCGAAAGCTTAATGTATTCATGGAGGCTCTTTAAAGATACCCAAAATTCTGTTTCAACAGCTTTAGGACTATCTATTGACGATACACTCCCTCTATCTTTATCCCAGCATGGCTCTCCACCAATACTTCACCTTTATATATTTAAGCCTTCAGCTATTGTTGGCAAATACCAGGATATAGAGGCTGCCTTAAGGCTTGATAGGTGTAGGAACAGGGGAGTTGAATATAACCGAAGGAGTACAGGTGGCGGGACAGTGATAATGGGTCCAAAGGTGGTGGCCCTTGGCCTTGGCATCAACATCGATCAGCCTGGTTTAAAGAAAGGAATCGGAGGAATATTTGAATCCCTGAGTGCTGTCTTGATAAAAACATTGCAGGATCTGGGGATAAATGCCGGGTTCAGGCCCAAGAATGACCTTGAGGTAGAAGGGAAAAAGATAGCAGGTCTTTCTGCAGCGCTAGAGACAGAAAAGGCGATTTTATTTCATGCAAGTCTGCTGGTCGACTTTGATATACCATTAATGCTGGATATTATGAATCAACCACCTTTAAAGCTGTACGATAAGGGTTATAACTGCTTCAGTCAGAGGATAACTACTATTACGGAACAACTAGGCCATGATATCAACATGGAGTGTGTTGTAGAGGCTATAGAAAACGCCTTCAGCCAGAAATTTGGTGTCACCTTTGAAAAGGATGAACCTAACACATGGGAGAAAAAAAGCATAAGAGATCTTATCAATACTAGATATACAAACCCGGATTGGATTTTTTCCCACAAACATCCCAGATCAAGGACTGGCATAGGTGAGTTCAAAACACCAGGAGGTCTTTTGGAGATATACCTATCTCTTGCAGGCAGCACTATTGAGCATATTATTATCACAGGGGACTTTTTTTCTACCACAAAAGATGTAAATCTTCTGGAGTCTGCCCTAAAATGGACATCAGCAAAAAGAGAAAAAATTGAGGAACACCTCTCAGAGGTCTGGAGAGAGGATATAATCTATGGGGTTAATGTTGGTACATTGACAGAGGCAATCGTAAAGGCCAAGGAAAATCTGATAAATAGTTAAAAATGTCGTAGCATTTTAGCTCTTTGAAAACTCCCCCTGGCCTTTAATCAAGGCCACAGAGGTATCATTGGTGAGACGCATGAGCATGGGGATGTCTTTTTTTACATCATGCCCTCTAACATGGGGCCTCAGCGTGCCACTTCAAACCATGTGCACGAGCAACTCGTCATTGCTTTCTAGGGCCTTTGTTCGTGTGCGCCGGTTTGAAGGGGCCTACCGGCTCGTCCTTGTGAGGGCATGATAAAAAAAGACATCCCCATGCTCATTCACTAGGTAATTTCAAAGAGCTAAAATGTTACAAAATGTCTAAAATTAATAAGTTAGGCAATAATCAAACGTTTTAAATGTTTAACTTTTAACTTTAGTTCCTTGCTTTGTAAAAAAGATGCCTAACAGGAAAGAAAAACAGAGCCCTGATTATGCAAGGATAAGTAGTGCAACCGCTATGTCCCTGGGTCTTAGTGAAGGCCGTTTTTACAGAGGGGCAAAAAATAGATGCGCAAATCTTCTGGTTCACTACCCTGAAGGATGTGCAGCCAATTGTGCTTACTGCGGCCTGGCAAAAAAAAGGACAGGCGCCTATGACCAGAAAACATTCATTATGGTCCAATGGCCCTTATTTTCTATGGATGCTATTATTGAGGCCATCAATAATGGACCTAAATATGTGAAACGGACCTGCATTTCCATGATCACCAACGGTAGATGTCGAAGAGATACCATCGATATGACCGAACGACTAAAAAAGGAGACTAAAATCCCGATCTCTATCCTTATAAGCCCAACGGTCTTGAAGACAGATGACCTTAAAGCGATGAAGGAAAGCGGTGCAGATATGATTGGCATAGCTATTGATCTGGCTACCCCAGAGCTTTTTAATCTTCACCGGGGAAAAGCAGTATCAGGGCCTCATTCATGGGAGAGATACTGGAAAACCGTTGCGGATGGTATTAAAATCTTTGGTAAAAGGAATGTTGGAATCCATCTCATGGTGGGCATGGGTGAGACTGAACAGCAGATGGT
>Ga0209991_10001475_pt1 | contig 10692 bp, 10 predicted proteins | sample ChitaG_FD_183167 | JGI IMG/M metagenome (GOLD analysis project Ga0209991, IMG submission 183167) | Deep subsurface microbial communities from South Pacific Ocean to uncover new lineages of life (NeLLi) - Chile_00310 metaG (SPAdes)... | ecosystem: Environmental > Aquatic > Marine > Oceanic >... | reverse complement strand
GATATCGGCGGCTTTGTCAGTGCTGGAATCTTTGTATCGGGGGAGGCAGTGAGGAGAGCCGCCGCCGATACCAGACAGCAACTGCTGGACAATGCTGCTGAAGCTCTGGGGGCAAAAATTGATGACCTGGATATAGCCAATGGGCGTATCTATGTTAAATCAAACCCGGAGAAAACGGTGTCCTTCTCTCAAATAGTGAGGGATAGCATCCAGAAGCATAACGGAGATTCAATCATAGGTAAGGGTTTCTGTAAACCAGTACCAGAAGTAGAGTTCTATCCCAGTCTGTCCAAGGGGACAGGACGTTTTACCGATGCCTATGGTTTTGCCATCGCTGTGGCTGAGGTTGAGGTAGACCCAGAGACGGCAAGAGTAAAGGTCATCAAGATAACTATAGCCGATGATAGTGGCTTTAGTATAAACCCGGTAAATGTACAGGGACAACTGGAGAGTCAGGCGGTCATGGGAATGGGGGATGTGCTATTTGAAGAGATTGTGACCGATGAGGGAAGGATTATCAACCCTTCGTTTGCTGACTATAAGATACCTGGGGTTTGTGATATTGCCGAGTTTAGACACATCCCTGTAGACAGCATAGAACCTAAAGGTCCCTTCGGCGGCAAAGAGGTTGGGGAGTGTTCCCGGGCAGCAGTAATTGCCGCTATTGCTAATGCTATCTGCAATGCTATAGGTGCCAGAATTTACAGTCTACCGATAACCCCGGAGAAAATTCTTGAGGCACTGAAGAATAAAGGAAAGTAAGTCTGATATGGTGTCGGCAATACTACTGGCAGCCGGTGAATCAAAGCGCATGGATAAGCCGAAGCAGCTAATGCCCCTGGGCAAGACTACAATTCTGGAACAAACCATCGATAACCTTTTGGGTTCCAGGGTAAGTGAGGTTATTGTAGTGCTGGGGTATAGAGCTGAAGAGGTGATGAAGAAAATAGCCGTTAAACCGATTAAGATTACCATAAATCCAGCTTACCATCGGGGGATGAGCACATCCATAGTAACCGGACTAAACTCGGTTGATGATAGAGCCCAGGCAGTTATGCTCGCCCTGGCTGACCAGCCTTTCATAGACAGCCCGACTATCAATAGGCTGGTAGAGGAGTTTTTTAGCCATAACAAAGGTATTGCCATCCCAGTCTACCGCGGTCGGAGAGGGCACCCGGTTATCTTCGCTATCAAATATAAAGAGGAACTATTGGAGTTAACCGGCGATGTTGGCGGCAGACAGATAATTAGACAGCATCCTGATGACATCCTTGAGGTAGCCGTTAATTCTGAAAGCATTATCACTGATATTGATACTACAAGTGATTATCAGTCCCATCTCAATTAAATACATTACCAAAAGCGTGATTAGTTGGGGATAAGGCTAATTAAACAAAAAGAGAATAAATTAACAAAAAGGCTGCTTATCCTATTCTTAGTAGGGTTACTGATTCTTATTCCTCTTGGCGGCTGTGCCAACGGAGGGCAGAAGACGATAACTGCTTTTTGTGGTTCTGCCAGCAAGCCGGCTATTGAAGAAGCCGCCAAAATATTTGAGGAAAGGACAGGAATAAAGGTTTATCTTAATTTCAGTGGCTCAGGAACCGTGCTTTCACAGATGAAACTATCCAGAAGTGGAGATTTATATATCCCTGGTTCACCTGATTATATGGTGAAGGCAGAAGACGAGGACATAGTTGAGCCTGAGTCGGTGAAGATAATTTCTTACCTAATCCCAGCCATTCTGGTGCAACATGGTAACCCTAAGAATATCCAGACACTCTCTGACCTAGCCCGACCGGGAATCAAGGTGGGGATAGGGAATCCAGAAGCAGTTTGTGTCGGCTTGTATGCCTATGAAATACTAGAGCATAATAACCTGTTACCAGAGGTAGGGGGAAATATCGTTACCCATGCTAAGAGCTGTTCCGAAACTGCCTCCCTTATCGCCTTAAAAGCAGTAGATGCCATTATAGGCTGGCGTGTTTTTTCTGAGTGGCAGCCTGAAACTATAGAGGTAGTCTATCTAAAGCCAGAGCAAATCCCGAGACTCGCCTACATCCCGGGGGCAATATCTACATTTAGCCAAGATAAGGATAGTGCCCAAAAATTCTTAGACTTTCTGGTTTCACCACCGGGTCAAGAGATTTTCAGTAAGTGGGGATATATCACTACTGAAAGTGAAGCCAGAAAATTTGCCCCCCATGCTGAAATTGGAGGGGAATATAAACTTCTCAAGACCTATGAGCCACTGGGCAAATAGAAATCGACCTAAAGGTATAGGGTAATGTTCAAGGTGCTAAAGGGTGTAGCTGGTGAAAGGGTATTTAGAACAGCAACAATGAGTGCCCTTGTCCTTTTAATCATATTCTTTGTCGGTATTGTAGTATCTATGCTATCATATACCAACTGGAATGCCTTTGCCTCCGCCCTAGTCTCTCAAGAAATTCTCTTCGCCATCAAGTTAAGCCTGGCTACGGCTACTATAGCCACTATTATCTCTATGCTTATAGCCATTCCAGTAGCTTATACTATCTCTCAAAGAAAGTTCCCGGGAAAAGATATTGTTGATAGCCTGCTTGATTTACCCATCGTCATATCTCCCATCGCTCTAGGTGCAGCGCTACTGGTTTTTTTCAATACCCCGATAGGTGCCGGGATTGATGACCACATATTGAGGTTTGTTTTTGCCGTGCCTGGTATAATCCTAGCCCAAGTCACAATTATTAGTGCTTTAGCTATCAGGTTACTGAAGTCTACCTTTGATAGTATTGACCCTAGATATGAGCAGGTAGGCAGGACATTAGGCTATAGCAAACCAGAGGTATTCTTTAAGGTTACCTTACCTCTGGCTAGAGATGGGCTAATCGCCTCTGGTATCCTAACCTGGGCTAGAGCGGTAGGCGAATTTGGTGCTACGGTTACCCTGGCTGGTGCAACCACCATGAAAACAGAGACCTTGCCTATCGCTATATTCCTCAGCTTATCTTCCGCTGACATAGAAAAGGCGATAGCGGTGATTTTTGTGCTTATAATAATTGCGGTAACTGCCTTAATCACGATGAGGAAAATCATCGGTAGAAGGTATCCAATATGATCGAAATCAAAAATCTTTCAATCCATTTAGGTAATTTCTCCTTAAGTGATATAAACCTAACTATAGGTGATAAAGAATACTTTGTTATCCTAGGACCAACCGGAGCCGGGAAGACGATTCTTATCGAATGTATCGCTGGACTGCACCGTATTAATAAGGGGGAGATATGGATAGATGAAAATAATATGACTGGCTTACCCCCTGAAGACAGGGCAGTGGGTTATGTGCCTCAGGACTATGTATTGTTCCCTTTTCTAAATGTAGTTGAGAATATAGCCTTTGGCTTGAGACCAACAAAATACTCAAGAAATGAAATAAAAGAAAGGGTGGAGACTTTGTCCAGTTTACTGGGCATCTCCGATTTACTAAATCGGGATACACGCTGCCTAAGTGGTGGAGAGAAACAGAGGGTAGCCCTGGCTCGAGCCCTGGCTCCTTCTCCCAAGGTTCTGCTTCTGGATGAGCCGCTGGGCAGCCTTGACCTGCAAACCGCTAAGTACTTAAGATTGGAGTTACGACGGTTTCATCAGGAATTAGGGGTTACCACTCTACATATAACCCATAACCAGACGGAAGCAGAAGAGATAGCTGATAGAATAGGTATTCTCAATATGGGTAGGTTAGAGCAAGTAGGTAGTCCAGAAGAGGTGTTTTTCTACCCTAGAAATGAGATAGTCTCCGATTTTATTGGCGCCCCAAATATTTTAGACTGTGACTATTGCCACAACCTGGGACAGGGACTAATGGAGGTTAATTGTGGAGGGCTAAATATAATTCTGCCCCACGATGGAAATATGGTTAGACGAATTACCCTTTTCCCCAGAGATATTTATATTTCTAATACTAAGCCACCCGGACCACGAGTAAACCGATTTAAAGGGGTTATTACTAGTATTAAATCTTCTGGAGCCACAGTGAGACTAGAGGTTAAGGTGGGAGAAAATGCCCTACTGGCTGAAATGCCCCACCATATATTTGAAGATATGGATTTAACAGTAGGTAAAGAGGTCTTCTTGATATTAAAACTGAGAAGAATAAAGGTTTATGAAAATAAAGACAGTGGATGAAAGAAAATGAAAATTTTGGACGAAATCATTGCTTCCCTGCCACTAGACAGCCCAGTGCATAAGGTTTGCACCTGCGTCTTCTTGACGGCGGTGGTTAGTCGCCATTGTGGGCTAGCCTCAACACTTAGAGATGAAACAACCCCCCACCGACCGGTAACAGATGCCGGCAGCCTGACTCAAAAGAGTGCCTTGGAACTGGCTGAATATGCTAGGTCAGACAATCTTCTAGAGGCTGCCATTGGCATAGCTACTATAAACTCTCTGCTTGATATTGATGAGAGCCGGTGTGTTGAAACTAATGCCTATGACATTCTGGCTCAAGAGGGCAAGGGTAAGAAAATAGCTATAGTTGGTCATTATCCATTCATCCCCAGACTGCAAAGTGTAGCCAGAAAGCTGTGGGTTATAGAGAAAAGACCTCGAGAAGAGGATTTTCCGGCTGAAGAGGCAGCCAATATACTCCCCCAGGCTGAGGTAGTAGCTATCTCTGGAACTTCCCTGATAAACCATACTCTGGAAAACCTGCTCAATCTATGCCACAATAGCTTTGTAGTTATAGTCGGTCCCAGTTGCCCACTATCCCCAGTCCTATTTAACTATGGTGTGGATGTTCTGGCTGGGGCAAAAGTGGTGGAGGCTGAGGCAGTGATTGAAGGCATTAGCCAAGGGGCTACCCTGAGACAGGTTAAAGGGATAAAGCTATTAGCTATGAAGAGATGAAAATGGACTAAGGGAATGAGATGCAGATATATACCAGGGAATAGTCATCAGCATCCTGGTGGAGATAGTAAAGGTCAGAAGTCTCCTGAGGCGACTCGCCTTGTGCGAGGTCTCCAGTTTAGCTTGACACAGAGCTGCTCTGGTGCTAAATTAGTTACTTGGGTTTTACCCAAATCTAAAGAGCAAACTATAAACAGAAGGAGGAATAGGCATTATGAATATGATTGTCTGCGTCAAGCAGGTGATTGACCCTGAGGCACCACCAGCTAGCTTCAAGGTTGACCTCTCCACCAATAAGGTAGTGCCACCACCGGGTGTATCGCCAGTAATCAGTCCCTTTGATGAGCAGGCGGTAGAGGCGGCACTAAGAATTAAGGATGCCCAGGGTGGTAAAATCACGGTTATAAGTCTGGGCATCAACCTGCTACGGGATGTGGTAAAGAAACCGCTATCTATGGGGGCTGATGAGCTTATCCTGTTAGAGGACGAGGCTTTTGCCGAGGGTGATAGCTGGTCAACAGCCTATGCCCTGGCTATGGCTATCAAGAAGATAGGCGACTATGACCTCATCTTCTGCGGCAGGCAGGCGGCTGACTGGGATGCTGGGCAGGTAGGCTCGGGCATCGCTGAGATACTGGGGCTGCCTAGTGTAACCGTAGCCAAGAAAGTAGACATCACCAATGGTAAGGCAAGGGTAGAGAGGGTAACTGCTGATGGCTACGAGGTTGTTGAGGTATCTCTGCCCGCCTTGATTACAGTAAGTAATGAGCTTGGTGAGCCTCGCTATGCCACCCTGAAGGGGATAATGGCAGCAGCTAAGAAGCAGCCTACTATCTGGAAGCCAGCCGATATCGGGGTTGAGGTGTCTCAAATTGGTGCCGCTGGTCGGCGCACCAGTCTGGTTAAGCTATTCCAACCGGTTCGTGAAGGGAAATGTGAGATTATAGAAGGGGAGAGTCCTGAAGAGGCAGCGGTTAATCTAGCCCTGAAACTCAGGGAATCCAAAATACTATGAAAGCGCCACGGCTCGAGGCCACAACCAATCAGGAAAATAATCTACTCTTACCGTCATTGCGAGCGAAGCGAAGCAATCCCGTCTTAGAGATTGCTTCGTCGAGTTCCCTCGCTTGCGCTCGGGACAAGCCTCGCAATGACAGGGAAAAACGATGAGGTCAAGCTACTTTCATACTAAAGGGTCTTTCGCCCAAAATTAAGGAGGTAAATCTATGGCTGAATATAAAGGGGTTATGATTCATTGTGAGGTTACCGAAGGAAAGCTGGTCGCCTTGGCCACTGAGCTATTGGGCTGTGGTAGAAAGCTGGCTGATGACCTGGGACAGGAATTATATGCTGCGTTAGTCGGCAGTGATATAAGTGGTTTAGCCCAGGAGGCTATTGCCTTTGGTGCTGATAAAGTATATGTAGTTGATGACCCACTACTTAAAGACTATCAGACAGATTCCTATCTAATAGTTATGGAAAAGGTAGTCAAACAGGTGATGCCCCAGATTCTTATTCTGGGACAGACGTCTATCGGTCGTGACCTGGCACCCAGGCTAGCCTTCAGGCTGGAAACAGCGGCGGCTATGGACTGCGTGGAGCTGGCTATTGACCCTGATTCAAAGCTACTGCTGCAAACCAGACCTGTCTATGGAGGAAATGCCCAGGCTATCTTCACCGGCGACTCCTACCCACAGATAGCTACGGTTAGAGCCAAAGCCATGTCGCCCCTGGAGCGAGATGCCTCAAGGCAAGGTGAGGTCATTACTATTGAGGCTGACCTAGACCCATCGACCATAAGAACCAAAGTCTTAGAGAAGGTACCAGAGGAGGTAGAAGGGATAAAGCTGGAGGATGCCGAGGTGGTAGTTGCTGGAGGTAGAGGTATTGGCGGTGCTGAGGGTTTTAAGCAACTGGAAGAACTGGCTAGAATGTTGAAAGGGGCAGTGGGTGCTACCAGACCCCCTTGCGATAATGGCTGGGTGCCAGCCGGACTACAGGTAGGGCTTACCGGCAAGATTGTTACCCCTGACCTCTATATAGGAGTGGCTCTGTCTGGTTCCAGCCAGCACATGACCGGCTGCTCTGGTGCCAAGAACATCATCGCCATAAATAAAGATGCTGAGGCAAATATCTTCAAGACAGCCCGATTCGGTATCGTCGGAGACTGGAAGAAGGTGCTACCCGCCTTTAGTGAGAAGGTTAAGGAGCTACTGGCTGGGTAAGAAATACTAATTTACCCCAACAAGACGAGCCCGGCATAATGAGTAGAGATACTATATAAAAGCTTGACGGTGCTTATACTGTATGGTAGTATAAGGTACTGCAGTTTCTACATGAGGTGATAAGAGAATGAGAATAGTAAGAACAATTTTTTGGTTGTGTATTTTGTTAGTGGGCTCAGTGGTTATTTCCCAGCCAGCTACCATCTTAGCCCAGGATGAAAGCCCTGGCGAGGAAAAGATTGAGCTGACCACTTCCTACACTAAGCTGGAGGGGACGTCCGGGACCAGCTTTGAGTTTGAGGTTGAGTTGAACTACCAAGGAAGTGAGGCTCGTGTCTTTGACCTGGTGGCTACAGGTCCTAAGAATTGGACGGTATATATCACCCCAAGCTATCCCAAAGAAAAAATGATAAGAGACATCAGGCTTGAGCCAGGGAAGACTTATGGAGAGAAGATAAATGTTTACGCTGCGCCTCCCTTCTGGCTTATGCCTGACCCCGGGGAATATGAGATAAGCCTGGAAGCAACCTCGGGTGAAATTAAGGGCACTATCAACCTCAAGGCAATAGTAATTGCCAAGTATGACCTGTATCTAATCCCAACTGAAGAGCGCTATAATACTTCAGCCACAGCCGGCAAGGATAACTACTTCTCGGTAGTAGCAGCAAACGAGGGCTCAGCGACTATTGATAATATCAGTTTCTCTTCGGATAAACCAAAGGGGTGGACAATTGAATTCACCCCAGACAAACTAGATTCCCTGATTGCTGGCGATTTTCAAACAATAGATGTCAATATAAAGCCGCCACCAAAAACCATAGCTGGCGATTATAAAATCACCCTTATCGCCAATGGGAAGCAAGCTATGGACAATATGGATATCAGGGTCTCAGTGGAGACGACGCCGGTGGGGCAGTGGGTTGGGGTTGGCATTATAGTGCTGGTCATTGCTGGCTTAACCGTCATTTTTATGCGATTTAGCAGGCGGTGAGGGGATGGGCAAAAGGATAGTAGTAGAAACGCAAGACTTAACCAAGAAGTATGATGGAGTTACTGTAGTTGACCACCTCAATCTCCACATTACCGAGAACGAGGTATTCGGCTTACTTGGTCCCAACGGTGCCGGCAAAACTACTACCATCCTCATGCTATTAGGGCTGACTGAGCCAGCATCAGGCACTGCCCGAGTATATGGATTTAACTCAACCAGGGAGCCGCTTAAGGTAAAGCGCCTAGCCGGATACCTGCCAGAAAAGGTAGGATTCTATGATAACCTTACCGCCAGGGAAAACCTAAAATTTATTGCCCAGCTAAATAATATTAGCGATGCTGAGTCTCACCGCCGGATTGAACAAGTACTAGAGGCAGTGGGCATTGCTGAGGTAGCTGACATAGCGGCGGGTAAGTTCTCCCGAGGAATGAAGCAGCGCTTAGGAATAGCTGATGTACTAGTTAAAAAGCCAAAGGTAGTTTTTCTTGATGAACCCACTGCCGGGCTTGACCCCGAAGGGATTAACCAAATCCTTGACCTAATAGCCAACTTACCCCAGATGGGGACAACGGTAGTTCTTTGCTCCCACCGACTATATGAAGTGCAAAGGGTGTGCCATAGTATAGGAATACTATCTAAGGGCAGAATGGTAGTCGAGGGTTCCTTGGACCAACTGGGTAGAGAGGCTCTTGCCGGAGGTCGCTATAGAATAGAGGTGGAAACTGCCCAACCCAGCCCCCAACTGGTAGATGTTATTAACAAAATTAGTGGGGTAAGAAAAGTAGAGGCTAAAGGTAGTCTGCTTCAAATAAGTACTGATTCAGACCTGCGGGCGGAAATAGTCAAGGCAGTAGTAGAAAGTAATATCCCACTAATTCAAATGAAGGTCCAGGAGTTCTCACTGGATGATATATATATGAAGTATTTCCACGAAGGCTAATTTGAGAAATGATAACTATCCTCCGAAAAGAGCTTGCTGATTATTTCACCAGCATAAGATGTCTGATACTATTTCTCCTGGTATTGCTTGCCAGCGCTGCTGGACTCTATGCTGCCCATCAAGGAATTCGTGGAGCTGTTACTGAAACAGGGTTTGCTTTCCTAAAGCTGTTTACCACTTCGGGGGAGGTAATACCGGCGCTGGTTAGCTTCATTGCCCTTTTCGTCCCCATAATAGGAATAGCTCTGGGCTTTGATGCCATAAACAGTGAGCGCTCCAGTGGCACTCTAAATCGAATCTTGTCCCAGCCTGTCTACCGAGATAGTGTTATCAATGGAAAATTCTTGGCGGGTGTAATTACCCTGTCTATCATGATGCTAGCTACCATGCTGATAGTTTCAGGATATGGTTTGAGAATGATTGGTGTGGCGCCAACCGCTGAAGAAATCATCAGGCTCTTCATCTACCTTATCTTTACCATTATTTACGGTGCCTTCTGGATAAGTTTAGCCATACTTTTCTCTGTCCTATTTCGGAGCATAGCTGTCTCTCTACTATCCTCAATCGCCATCTGGCTATTCTTTGGCTTTTTTTATACCCTTATGATAGTACCAGCGGTAGCTAAGTCGGTGGAGATGTATCTAATGTTGCTGCGGTTTTCCCCTGGCGCCCTGTTTGAAGAGGCTACTATGGTAATGCTCCTCCCACAATGGAGAGGTCTGGGGATACTAACCTCAGGCGAAATAGCTTATATGTTACCTAACCCCCTCCCCTTAAGCCAGAGTATGCTCATCATCTGGCCTCAGCTCACTACCTTAATTGGGCTAGCTGCTGTCTGCTTCGCGGTTAGTTATATAGTGTTTATGAGGCAGGAGATAAGAACTACCTAAGTTTACGCCTTCTCGGTTTGCCTTTGAGCGATAATCTTCTGAACAATATGAGGCGGCACCTGCTCATAGTGGCTGAACTCTATAGTATAGCTGCCCCTGCCCTGGGTTATTGACTTGAGGTCTATAGCATAGCGCAAAATCTCAGCCAGCGGCACCTGAGCCTCAATAACATTGATTCCAGCCTCAGGGTTCATACCAAGCAACCGGGCTCGCTTGGTATTAAGGTCGCCAATAATATCACCGGTGAAATTCTCAGGGACGGTCACCTTGATATTCATTACCGGCTCAAGCAGGATAGGTTGCCCCTGAGATAATCCCTTCCTCAGCGCTCCTGCCCCAGCAATTTTGAAACATATTTCTGAAGAATCTACCGGGTGAAAGCTACCGTCATACACCGTTGTCTTTATGTCAACAACCGGGTAACGAGCCAGCACTCCTTCCCCAACCGCCTCATTGACCCCTTTCTCTACCGCCGGAATATAGTTTTTGGGTATGCGACCGCCGACTACCTTATCGACAAACTCACAGCCGCTGCCACGGGGTAAAGGCTCCAACTTGAGGAGGACATGCCCATATTGACCATGCCCTCCCGTCTGCTTCTTATGCTTATACTCAGCCCTGGCTGGCATAGTAATAGTCTCCTTATATGGCACCCGGGGGGTCTCCAGCACCACACCGACACCAAATTTACGCAGCATCTTCTCGGCAGCCACTTCAAGGTGAGTCTCACCTAGCCCGGATAGGATGGTCTCAGTGGTATCA
>Ga0209991_10001474_pt1 | contig 10692 bp, 18 predicted proteins | sample ChitaG_FD_183167 | JGI IMG/M metagenome (GOLD analysis project Ga0209991, IMG submission 183167) | Deep subsurface microbial communities from South Pacific Ocean to uncover new lineages of life (NeLLi) - Chile_00310 metaG (SPAdes)... | ecosystem: Environmental > Aquatic > Marine > Oceanic >... | reverse complement strand
TAGTAAACAGCTTTGAGATCGAGGGAGATTCGGTTGTCTTTGTCGAGAAGTCTGTCTTGCGGACGGGAGTGAACAAGAACGGCGTGTCGAAGGTCATGCTGACTTGGAATGACACTGTGTACACCATTACACAAAAGCTACTCGGTATAGCCTGGATAAAGATTTCGACACGCCAGACCCAGTGGATAGACTCGACAATGAACTGGAGTAATTTCTCGGTCGATTCAAACATCTGTAAATGGACAGGGATTTCTCAGGGTGTTGCCTATCGGGTGCGAAAAAGCAATGGATGTGTGGAGCATGGCATATTCTTCAAGCTCGCTTTTCTGGATTCGGCAGTGATACTCTACAATCAGCGTCCCGATTCACTTGATATAGCCCTTGCGAATGTCATGGTTTACACCCTTTCGGACAACATCGACGATTATGACTCGGCTATGGGCAACCTACCGAGGCACAACCTAAAGGATTTCGGATATTATAGTTTCAATTTAGAACATCAAAGGCTCCGGTTCCCAGGATACGACACCCTGCCGAAGATTCCTGTACGGCACTACTGGGAGCGGCGTGACGACAAGATCATCTGCATCGAGTATGTGATGATGTCGAAGGTGAAGAAGGTTCACGAGGCGTATCCTTCGGCTACTATTTGGCATAACGATACCAAGACCATTGAAGGGACGACTAATGTCGAAGATGCTACCATTAGGAGCAGTGCCGTCGGATACAATTATGGCAGTTCAGCCTTCTTGATTCTTGATGGTGACGAAGAATGGAGATCTCTCATCCGCGTACAGAACGTGTCAAGTGAGATAGGTGGCGGAGCAACAATAACTGGTGCCGTATGCAGTCTAACTAATTATGCTAATCAAGGCACGAATAATGTTGCCGCCTATCGCGTATTCAAACCCTACAAGGAAGGGACTCAATCAGAAAGCGATTGCTCCGACCCTGGTTGTTCCTGGAATGATTGGCATTGCGATGATTACGAGTGGACAACGGCTGGGTGCGACTGCGCTGGCGACGATGGTTCAGATAACGACACGGATAATGGTAGTTGTGGCTCCTCTACGCGTGACAGAAAAGCAACGGCGGAAGATATTGTAAGCGTTAATGGAACAGGTTGGTTTGCTTGGGATATATCATCGGAACTCGCTCAAGGATGGTATGACGGAACAATCAATGAAGAAGGTATTATTCTTATAGCTGACGGCACCAATTATCACTATTTCTATTCAACAGAATCAGCCGAATCCGAAAAACCCTTCTGGGTTTTTACATATACACGTAGCGGCCTTTTTGGCTATTACTATGAGGGTGATTTTTACTTTGACCAAGGCAATCAGATAACGGGAGGCCGTTATAGTCCTTCCTCTTCCGGTACGCTTGACAGCATAGGAGTACACCTAAAAATTTCAGCCTCACACAACATCCGGTGCGCCATTTATGATATGGCCGATTCCAGTTTGGTTGATACTTCGGAGGAAAGGACTATCGGTCCTGATACTGGCTGGTTTGTCTTTGACTTGAAGATGGATGGGAATGTTTTGAGTAGCGGTATGTATGGCTTGGAGGCTTATCCAGAAGCCGCCGCTGGAGACTGCAAAATGGGTTTAACGAGCGGTGCTCAAGCATGGTGCTATCAAAATGTCGGCAGTTATGGAGCTTGGCCTGATCCGTGGAGTGGAATGACAGAGGCTTTTAATTATGATGTATCCATCTATGCTTATTATACGCCGAGTGCTCCACCGCCAGCCGCAGGACGAATAATAATTATTCAGCAGTAAGGAGAATAAGAATATGAGCACGAAAAAGATTTTGAGAGAGATGTTCTGGCCGATTATCATTTGGTTATTTTTGGTTGCTTTGTGCTGGATCGTTCCAAGTGTCTGGGATGGTGTTGTCGATCCCAACAGTATTATATATAGGTTGGTATTCTAAATGGAAGATGCGGAGTCCGCCATGTCCTATTTCTCCAACATTGAGATAGCGATGGCACTGAGTGCTTTTATGAGAACCGTTGAGGGTTTTCGTGGTGCACGCTATCGTTGGGGTGGAGACGATCCCTCTGGCTTTGACTGTTCAGGACTGGTTGTGGAAGGCTTAAAAGCGGCTGATCAGATAGGTGAAACAGAAGATTATACGGCCGACTCTCTTTATCATAAGTATTTTGCGAAACTGGTTCCGAAGCCACACCGAGGCTGTCTTATCTTCCGTTTGAATAAACAAGGCAAAGCGGTTCATGTCGGTATTTGCGAAGACCAACTGTATTATCTTGCGGCTGAAGGAGGTGGCCCTCACATCAAGACGGATGAAGATGCAGATAAATATAACGCTTTCATAAAAACACGGCCAATCAGGAAAATCAAAAACCCACGGTTTGTAGACCCGTGGAAAGATTAGCACGAAGTCACAAATCTAAAAGAAAAAGGAGTTAAAACATGAACAAAGAACTTTTCGGAATCGGTGTTACACGGCTGATTGCCATGTTCATAGTTGTTGCCAGCACAGTCTTCTGGGGTTTAGGTAAAATCCCAATTAATGTCTGGCAGGAAACAGTTCTGTGGGCATTGGGCATCTATGCCGGAAGGTCAGCCATAGAGAAGGTGGCAACCAGGATAGGTAGACGAACGGAATCGTAGATGGGCTGGATTGACAACAAGATCAAAAAGAAAATCAGCCAGACTATCGACAGATATACGCCACGACTTATCTGGTCTGTGATCGTGATGCTTTTGCTGATAGCCCTAGCCCTGACTCTCGGTATTTGGTTAGCATCGGAAATTTTAACATTTTAAGGAGGATCGTATGAAAAAACTAATCATTCTCTCAGCCTTTGTGCTGGCAACAGTGGCTTTGCCGTTTAGCGTGACGATCAAGGCACAGGAAGTGCAGGAATCGCCGTATGCGGTTATCACCATGGGTGCCGTGGGCGTTGATAACGGATTCGATACCTATTCAGGTGGTTTCTTGCTGGGCGGTGAATACCCCGTGGCCAAGAACGGCGACCTTGCCGTCAGAGTCACCTTCAGCCAACTGAACTGGAACCCCGATGCCCCGCTTCGGCTCATTCAACCGATTGGAGTATTGGGATTCAATTTAGGTAAAGGTTGGATGTTGGATATTCTCAGTGGTGCCGAGTTCTATGTTGACGGTCAAAACTCCGGTGCGGCCTTATTGAGCGGTCTCGGCGGTGGAAAACGATTTCTGACTTTTGCAAAGGACAAGCTGAGCCCGGGTAGCCTTGACGCACTAATGGAGCTAATTATTGTCAATGCTGGCAGTCGAAACACAGGTGATTATTGGCTTCTCCGAATAGGCTTGAGAGTGAATATACCGAGATAAAAGCCCTTTTCCATTTAGGGTTGTGTTTTCTATCTTCTCATCTATCATTGCCCGGCCTGTTTATTTCAGGCCGGGCTTCTTTTTAGTTGACAAAAGGGTTGAGATTGCTTTTTTACTATCAAAATCTGACCCTTCGCTTAATAGAAACCCGCTCAGTTGATCCTGGGCGGGTTTTTTTATGCTGTAATTTCAGTTTTCCGATAGAATCGGAAAGGTCATGGTTGGTAGCTACAACTACCGGCTTTTGTTATTTGTACCTGATTTGTTAGAAGAAAAATAGCCTCGCCGTGACAATTGTCATTGGGGCGAGGCCTTTCGCCATTGATTCCCAAAGGGAGTCAGAGCTTTACAAATCTATGTATAATATCGACCATATCTCCGTTTTTGTCAAGCCCTTTTATTAAATCAGCTTTGGGTGAAAATGATCGGAATAAGCCTCCGTGATTGACAAGGGGCACTCAAACCGCCCTCTAACCGTTCCAAAATGCCTTCAACCGCTCAACAACCGCCATATCTCGATCCTGAGCCACGATCTTTTTCACATATACGATTAGTCTCAGACTTAAGCCCGATGGCGTGGCGATAGCCGTATGAAAGCCTACAATTTTCTATGAAGGCTATTCGATCTTTTGTTGCCCCGTTTTGACCCCTACTCTAAAAGCGTTGCCCCGGAATGTTGACCCTTTTGGGGGCAAAGGACTGGTCTATACTCTTCTAAAATTTACTGTTAGAACTCAGGCTAACTGAATGTCGGATAATAAGAAACCCGCTAAACCAGCAAGATTCAACGGGTTATGAGTTTGTGCCGAAGGGGGGACTCGAACCCCCTTCAAGTCATAGGCTACCAAATACTTAGAGGGGGTAGCTCAAAACGACAGTCCCTCAACCGCCGATTTCAGGTGCTGTGGCGCAAAATGTATATAGATGACTGTCTGCTCAATCCGGGCATGGCCGAGTAATTCCTGTACTGCGCCTATGTGCACCCCGTTTATGACCAGATTAGCGGCGAATGTGTGCCGGAAATCGTAGACCCTGTGTGGCTTGAGCTTCATAATAATCAGTGCCCGCCGCAGTTCTCTATACAGAGTCTTATCATCCCATGCCGGTTCATTCTGGCCAGAATCAAAAAGGTAGGTGCCGCCTTTAATCAGCAATGCCTTGAATATCTTTTTGAGTTCAGGGTGAATCGGAATCGAGCGAATCTTTTTAGTTTTCGTCTGCCCCGTGACCTGGATAACATCAGTTCTCAAATTGACGTTTTCCCATTTCAGCCTGATTGCCTCTCCGGGCCGCATCCCAGTATAAAGCAAAGTACGAAAAAAAGCTCCCAGTGGTATCGGCCTGCCATCATCCTGTTGGTCGAAATACTCAAAGAGCAGTGTCAATTCCTCAGACGTGAATATGTTTGGAATCTTTTCCTGTGTCTTGATCCTGAACTCTCGATGCGAAGCAGGATTGCGTTCAATGTATTCCCGGCGGGCGCACCAATTCAAAAAGGCAGTCACAAACTGGTGGTACTTGCGCCAGGTAGCCGTAGCATCATGGTCATGGCGTGGGCGGCGACCATTAAAAGGAGCATTCCGAAAGTAGTAATCTTGAAAATCTAAGCAGAGCGCAGTGTCAATCTTCTCAAGTGTCACAACCACTTTGGACTCACAGAATCTAAGGAAGACCTTGAGGATTTGTACTTGCTTCCGCATCGTCTCCGGAGATTTTCTCCTGACTCGCTCTGACCACTCATTATACTTGCGGATCGTTTTGCCAAGTTCGTATCCCTCCTTTTTGCGTGTCGGGGGAGTGTCGGTCTGGACTTCCCGGATGTACTCAGAGGCGGCAGTGTACGCTTTCTCATCTGCGCCATAGCGATCAATGGAGAAGCGGCGGCGGTATCGGTTGCCACCCTTCTTGAGATCGACCCGCCAGCCATGAGGGTATTTGATCGGGGCAGGCATCCCTTACTTGTTTATGCTCTGACCGATGTAGAATCGCATACCAAATTCAAAAGAGAAGCGGCGAAGATCATCATCTATTTCACTATATATTTCGGTGGGATTTTCGGTGAAACGAATCCTTTGATAACTAATATTGCAAACCAAAGTGCTATTTGCACTTACTGGCCAAGTCAGAATTGATTTTATGCCAATTGCTTCTCCATTTTGATCTTGGGTATATTTACGATATGATTCTCCAATTTCAGCAGGCAATTTGAAAGAGCGTTTCCCCGATAGAAGATTCCCACCGATACTCAAATAGATGCTTGGCCTGCTATCAGGATTCTCGGCTAGGGTCATGGCCGGAATCAATACAACGATCAGAACCAACAGTGCCTTTTTCATTTTGTCTCTCCTTCACTTTTAACAGTTTCAAAATCTCCTCTTGCTTGTCATTGTCCAGCCACATGAATAGTATGGCCAGAACCACCGCATTGTCTGACAGCTTGTCCATGACTGTCTCCCTCTGTTTTTTGCTTTAGTCTGCCGACTCGTAAATACTACTTGGGACGATTGGTGATGTTGGTCAGCTAAGGGATAGCAGCAGATACTATCAGACAATATCGGCTTCGCATTACGTTTTCTTATTGCCCTTCACATCCTTTCTACTATGCGATTCATCTTTACTATGCGATTTAGCTTTCTTCGCAGCCCGCTCCGCATACATTTCAATGAGTTCCCCGATCTTCTCTTTGTCTGTCTGCGATAGCGTCTTGTAGCCCTCAATTAGTTTCTTGCCGTTTTCAGTGATCTCGATCTCGTTGACGGATGTGGTGAGGAGCTTCTTGTCTGGCGCATTCAGGGTGTCGGTGCCGACTAAATCTTCGAGAGAACAATGTAGCGCATGGCCAAGAACAATCAAAGTTTTAAGGCTGGGATACTTTGCCCATTTTGATTCATTGATGTAATGACTGATTAGCGGTTGCTTGATTCCTGACTTTTTTGCCAGTTGAACCTGGTTCATGCCCTTTTCAGCCATTATGCGGGCCAAATTCTCAGAAAACCTTCCCATTATCTGATAACAACTTAACACCTAAATATCCCTAAAAGTGATTTTTTTTTCGGCAAAGGGCAAAATAATGCTTGACAGATATAAAGGTTTGGGATATATTGTCGATAAGAAAGTCAGAAAGGAAAAATTTTTAACCTCAAAGATAAGAGTTTTGGATATGTCAGATTTAGTCAAACACAGTGAATATGAGGTTGAGGACGGCAAGACAATCAAAGTGACTGTCCCGATACAATGGCTTCGAGACTTCACCAAGACAGGTGACATGCTTGGTTTGTTCGAGGACTCTGAGCATCGGCTTATCATCGAAAAAATTCCTTTACCTAAAGAGGTTTCTTAAATGGACATCCCTATCACTGAAAATCGAGTCCGTGGTAAGTACAGAGACCAATATACTACACGAGCCGAGAAAAGTCAAGCACTTGATGGCAAAATCTGTCCGACATGTAAACATTGGAAAGCCTTCTCGGAATATTACGAGAATCTCCGAATGCGGGACGGTTTATCTTCCGAGTGTAAAGACTGCAAAAACGCCTATAGCAGGCAATGGTATCAAGATAACAAAGATCAGGCGTGCGCTGCCAGTCGAAAATGGTATTCCGAAAACAGGGAAAGAGCATTGGCCAATGTAAAGGCGTGGCGGAAGGCAAATAGGCTGAGATGTAATGCGCTCCACGAGAAGTGGCGGAAAGCAAATCCTGAACATTATCGAGAATTAGATCGTGTAAATAAAAAAAAGCATCGTGCTCGTCATCCTGACCGTGCGTATGCAAGAAACGCAGTCACACAGGCAATCCAATCTGGTGAGCTTACCCCCCAGCCTTGTGAGTGGCCGGGCTGCATCGTGACGACAGGGACTCAGAGTCATCATGCAGATTACAGTAAACCTCTTGAAGTTAACTGGCTGTGTGAGCCTCACCACCGAGAGTTGCATCGTCTTGGTTTGAGTGTGCTGCCGGTGGAGCGGGCATTAGAAGCGCAGGTGATACTATGCACCAGTGGGCAATAGAAAAGCTTGAACCACGCCGGATATACACTCCTATGCAGGCATCTAAGGCTACGGCAGTACCGCCAGCAGAGTACGGTATATCTCGTGCCATAATCCATAGTTGGCATCGTAGGGGAATACTGCCAAGAGTTACAAATTCCGGCTGTCTGAAGTTCACTGGTGAGTGGCTAAAGATCGCTGCGATAAAGGCAGGAAATAGAAAACCTAAACAAGAGGAGATACAATGAGTTTCACCAGTCCAAAACCAGCGATGCAGAGATGCACCGTTCGTCTGCCGGTGGGTTTACACAAAAGAGCTATGGCGAGAGTACGTAGGCTGGAACGTACTGGAGATTATCCAAAAGGCGCCAAAGTTTCATTCAATGCAATAACCGTCAGGCTCTGGCGAGAGTATCTGAGAGGCTGATGACAAGGGGGTCACGAAATACAGTGATCCCCTAACAAAGAAAGGAATTTACTATGCCAACGGAATTACATGACACTGAAACAACGGGGCCAGCACGAGAGAAATACTGGTCAGAATTGACTGACAGCGCAAAGATTGAACGAATGCGTGAAATTGTTAAAACTCAAAAGAGAAAAATGGATGAACTACGTACATCAATTGATGCGCTTTTGAAGCACGGCCACAATAATCAAACAGGCAAGATGACTTTACCGTTTCCAGAATATATCGGTGATCCTTATTCGGAGTGGGTGCCTCGCACGACAGTAGTGGCGGCAGCCAGGGAAGCTATAAGCAAAGATGATGTTTACTTTTGAGTGTGGCTCCTTTGAGAGAGGAATGAGAGATGACTGAATATCTGCCATTTGAGAATACCAGAATATCTGCCCAACAAAGTCTGTCCGAGATTGTCGGTCTTCTCAATTTGGTTGGATTTGATGACATTTTGCAGGCAACTATTCAGGGGGAAAAGTTCATTCAGGCTCATAGAGATGGATGTACCTTTGAGTTTCGTGTACATCTTGATAACATCAAAGACAAACTGTCATCCCGTAGAGTTAGAGGAAGAGTAAACTCTGGTGATTTGCAAGCGAAGGCCGAACGTATTGCCTGGCGTATTCTAAGAGAACGTGTGAAAGCCGTAACCGATGTCATCCGTTATGAGGTTGAAGATGTGGCTCATAGCTTAGGTGGGAATCTGCTTATCAAACCGTCTGGGGGCAAAAGTATTACTGTCGGTGAATGGCTTACTGACAACATAAAAAACCAACAGTTAGAAAGTCCTAACATTTTTAAGAGGCTAACAGCAAAATGACCAAAGCCGAACACATAGAGCGTCACAAGATGCTTCATGGACATCTTGATGAACTTCTGGCTGATTTTATAACTCACACAAAGAAGCTGCCTTCACAAGCTACGGTGATGGAACTAATGGAATGGTCTGCCAGACAAATAGAGAATCCTGACGAGACTGAAGGAGACCAAGATGACTGACCAAGACCCATACCGAGTGATGGCGGAGAAGATATGGGATGCTGATGGTGAATATGATAGGGCTGACGTATGGATGAGGGGTGCACTCACTGAAGGATGGGATAAGGAGGCCTTTATCAACGATTTCAGTGGGCTAATCCGCAACCACACTGCCTTGCCGGATTTGGTGGAAGCATTATCGAATTGCCTTAAATGGATGGAACCAGTGCTGGACGGTTTTCGCATTCGACCTAATGCCGAATCACGAGAGCTACTTGCAGCAGGTAAGGCTGCCCTTGCCAAAGCAAAAGGGTTAAAATGAAAACGATTTCTTTAACACAGGGCAAGGTTGCACTTGTAGATGATGCTGATTATGAACGTATTAATTGCTTTAAGTGGTATGCACAGAAAGATGATCATAGATATTATGCTGTGAGAAGTATACAAATATCAAAATCTAAGCAGGGAATGATACGGATGCATCGTGTCATTCTCGATGCACCAGATGGGACGCAAATTGATCACATCAACAATAACGGACTGGATAACAGAAAGTCAAGCCTACGTTTTTGTACTTGCAGCCAAAATATCATGCATCAACGAATAAAATCTAACAACAAATTGGGTTTGAAAGGTGTAAGTATCGATAAGCGAAATGTCAATAAACGATTTCGTGCTCAGATAAGAGTAAACAACAAAAACATCCAAATAGGTCTTTACCCCACTGCTCAAGCAGCAGCACAAGCCTATGATATAGCAGCTATGAAATATCATGGCAAGTTCGCTTGGTTAAATAACAACAGGAGGAAGGAATGATGGAGACGTGGGAAGAAATAGCCGCAAAAAGAATTGCCAATACTGTCTGTCATCAATTCTCGTTGCTGGTTCTACCAGCCAAAGAGTTATCAGCCCAAATTCGTGTATGGTTGGTTGAAGAGGGTGCTGCAATTATCAAAGAAGAACAGGAGAAGCAATGAGCGAACGCTTTGATGATCGACGGGACTACGAGATTTGGCTTGCCGAGAACAAGTCGCTTAAAGAACCTATCACTGGTCAGTGCCCTACAACGCTGACGAGGATAGTGCTGTCGCAAGAGCAGACATTGGCCGCAGTACAGGTAGATTGGAAAGATGAGAATTTGCATGATGAGAAGAGGGACAGATAAAATACATTAACCCTAAACGGAGGGAAGGAAGCTATGAGTGAATTAAAAACTGTGAGACAATCAGTTGTCAGTGATGAGCGAGTTAATGCACTGATAACTGACTTGAGTGAATTCCCGCAACGCATTCAAGATGCCAGAGAAAATCTGACAAAAGCGGAGTTCGATCTTGCCGTGTTCAATGAAGACGATCTCTGCAAAGAAAAAGTGGATGCGTTAGAGCTTGAAGCCGCCTATGAAGCCGCTCAGGAAACCGACGGCAACGGCAAAAAGAAAAACACCAACGACCAACAACGCAAAGCTGCCAGCGCAAAACTCTTGAGTAAACTCACCGAATATCCCGAAGTGGTGAATGCTTTGGCAAACGCCAAACGTGTTAAGGCTGGGTTGATTATGCACATTGGTAAACTGAGAAACCAACTGTTCTATGCGATTGACGAATTCAAGGGTCAAATGGCAATCAGTGGATTGGTAGCAGGTCTCTGTCACGAGTACGAGACCCTTCGGTTAACGGAGTACCTTGAAAACAAAAAAACCAAACTTGCAACCATTATCAGTGACCTCAAGGAGGAAATAAGCAATGCCTAAAAATCTACCAACTAAAACAGGACAGACTTTTTTGCCTGCAAAGTCTGATGAGCTTATTAAGCTCGATCCTAAGTTGCAGGCTGAGATTGATGATAGTGACCGTCAGGGTTTCGAGGAACCCCACGAATTGTTGCCTATTGTAACCCTTCGACAAAAGGACAAGAAAGATGA
>Ga0209991_10001473_pt1 | contig 10693 bp, 7 predicted proteins | sample ChitaG_FD_183167 | JGI IMG/M metagenome (GOLD analysis project Ga0209991, IMG submission 183167) | Deep subsurface microbial communities from South Pacific Ocean to uncover new lineages of life (NeLLi) - Chile_00310 metaG (SPAdes)... | ecosystem: Environmental > Aquatic > Marine > Oceanic >... | reverse complement strand
TATTGCTGGCGAGGGGCTGTTTTGGGCCAGAGCTGATAATGAGCTCAGGGAGTTCGTGGAACTGGCGGAGATTCCGGTACAGACGTTTGGCTTCGCCCGGGGCGCTGTTCCCGAGGGCCACCCCCTGGCCCTGGCCCGGGTGGGAACGCCAATGGCGGATGTGGTGCTGGCACTGGGGGTCAAGTTCGATTTCATGCTAGTGTATGGCCGCCCTCCCCTTTTCAATGCCGATGCCAAATTCATCCAAGTGGGCGTCGATGCCAGCATGATTGGCTATAATCGGGGCGCCGATATCGGCATCGTGGGAAGCCCCAAAGCGGTGCTCAGGCAGATGATCGAGGAGATCAAGGGCGCAAAGAAGAAGGTGAACCGCTCGGCGTGGCTCGATGTGCTAAGCTCGATAACCAAGATGACTGAGGAGCAAGCTGCTCAGAGCTACGGTGCCGAGTCGCTTCCCATTCATCCCGCCCGGCTGGCCAAGGAGGTCGCCGAATTCCTAGATAGAGATGCTGTGGTTGTCATTGACGGCGGTGACGCTGCCATCGGCTGGTTTTCACCTCGGTTTAAGGCCCAGGCCATGGGGCAGGTGCTGGGCAGTGGCGCCCTGGGTTGCCTCGGGTCTGGCACTGGCTTTGCCCTGGCGGCCAAGCTGGCAAAAAGGGATAAGCAGGTGCTCATCTACTTTGGCGATGGCTCCTTCGGCCTCAACGGGATGGAGTTCGATACCTTTGTCCGACATGATCTGCCAGTGGTATCGGTGATCTCCAATGACAGTGCCTGGGGGATGGTCAAGCATGGGCAACGCATGACGTACGGTGAGGATCGACTTATCGGAACCCTGCTTAAGCCACGCCAGCGCTACGACAAGATGGTGGAGGCGTTGGGGGGATACGGCGAATATGTGGACAAGATCGAAGACATTAAGCCAGCCCTCGCCCGAGCCTTCGCCTCTGGAATGCCGGCTTGCATCAACGTTGAGGTAGATCCCGAGCCCGTTAGTCCGGCAACCATGGCTGTAGTGCGGCTCATGGGGGCAGCCCAGGACTAACTTATAGTCCCCGCTCACACCCGCGCGGCAAAGTCTTCGATGAGGCGTGCCGCTTCAGATGCCCCCCCATAAGCCCGCATCTTTTCCCCCAGCCGCCTGGCATTTGCGGTGAAAGAAGGGTCGGAGAGCACCTGCCTAACCTTCGCCCGTACTTCTTCCGCCGACACATGCTTCTCTCCTGAAGCGTCTTCAGTCGCCGCGACAAAGTCTCCCGCCCCCAGGGCAGCAATCCGCCGAGCATTGCTTTCACGCTCGGAATACGTAGGAATGATGACAGCGGGAGTGCCGGTGTAAGGTCCGGTGAAGGACGCGCCCTGCCCACCATGGTGGATCAGAAGATCAGCCCTTTCTGCCATTGCAAGGCCGGGGACGAAGGACTCGTAGTGGAAATTGGCAGGCAAGGAGGAGACCTCTTCTGGCAAGGGATGATGCCCGGTGGTCAAGACCACCTGCACATCTTCATCTGCCAGCGCTGCTATGCAAGCACGCACAACGACAACGGAATCGCCCCAAGTGGGGCGGCCCGGCAGGTAGCTAGGATTCCCGGTATACACCCAAACGACGGGTCTCTCCTTGCTCAGAGCGCCGACCCAATCTGGCAACTTCGCCTCCGGGTTCTGCCACAGGATCGGGCCGATGTAGGTGACGTCAGCCTTTTGCGGAAGAGGATCGGTTTCTGGCGTGCCAACAACAAGGGTCAAATCACCAACATGGAGTTCTCCCGTCTTGCTGATAGGCTGAAGGCCATGCTCTGCAAGCACCTTGTTCACTGCCGGGACCGGTGTGGGTATATCCGTCGTTGGCTCTTTCCACCAGATGAAACCCTGACTATCGGGATGCATATCACCCTGAAGGATAGTCACCAAAGGCTTCCGAAGTGCTCTGGCGGCAAGACAGGCGCTGATGTTCCAGGAATCCACGATGACATCTGCGCCATAGTCTGTGATTAGCGCCATCATCGCTTCGCAGTCGCCACGCACGAAGTTCTCGTCCTGATATCCAAAAGCGGCCCAGAAGTGGTCCATGTTCCAGACCTCCTGTGTGGGTGGAGGGAGAATGGTCGATGCCGGTCTCGGCTTGGGCGGAAGGTTTCTAAGTCCTGCTTCCTCGATCAGTTTACTGGGTGCCGCCGCCGGACAGCAGAAGGCAATCTCATGCCCTCGTTTCGCCAACTCTCTGGCAATGGGCACAGTGCGCGTGGGCAAGCCGAGATCGTTGGTGAATAGCGTGGTGAAAAGGAACTTCTTCATCTCCACTCTCCTTTCAGGGGTGTGCTGGCAAGCATTCGGTGCTCCAGAAGGACTTCTTTTTGGCTACTTCCGCTGGTTAGACTGTCTGCCATTTAATGCAACACGTCAGGATAGCTTTTGCCTTCGCCTTTAAATGTTCGCTAACGCCTCCTGGGCCTTTTCCACCCACCCATCGGCTCCGCATTCTTTGTAGATTTCAATTGCCGTGTTCAGATTCTCTTTTGCTCTTGGTAGGTCGCCTTTTCGTCTGAGTAGTTCCGCATAAAGGGCGTGATCCCTTCCTAAATCAAACATCATGCCATTCATCTTATTCGCTTCGATGGCTCTCTTAATCCAATCCTCCGCTTCATTCATGTGCTGATCATCAATATTGAGTAGTATCTCTCCAATATATTTTCGTATCCAACCGTCATGTAGTTTTACTTTATTATCAGCCTCATAGCTATACAGCGCCCCTAAATCAATATCCATCTCGTTGTTCATCACCTTCGCCCTTGCCAAACCTATTTTGTTGAGATTCATCCAAGATGGCGAAAGTCCAGTACGTTCTACTAGAGAAATTGTTTTGTCCCAATGATCCTGAGATTTTTGATATTCTCCCACATCAAAGTAGGTATCGCCTAAGGACCTATGCGCCAACCCCCCCCATGAAAAGAGATTGATCCTTTCACAATAATCGATTGCCTTCAACAGATATCGCTCTGCTTTATCTAGGAGTCCCTTATGACAACAAGAAGTACCATGGGCGGTATACGCCAAGGCCTTTGGAAATATGTCACCACTCTCTTCAGCTATCTGTAATGCCTCATCGCTGGTTTGATGGCCTAGGTCAATCTTCCCCTGAAAATCATAGATCCACATACTTATGATACTTTTCATCATCGATATTCCCCAAAGGCTATTTGCCGCCACATTAATCTCCAGAGCCTTTTCCAAATTATGGAGGGCTTTTTCAAATTCACAATTGAGTTCTAGTGCTAGTCCTAACCAGTAATTTGCCATTGCTAAGGAAAGCGTGTCATTTAACTCCTCCGCGATTTTTAAGGCCTCTTCCAGATATTTGAAGGCCTTGGGGAAATCCTCCTCCACCAAATAGCTATGTGACCCTAATATGCTATATATCTGGGAAATCCTCCTTTTATAATCACGCTCCAAAGCAAGTTCAACTATCGGGTCAACAGCCTCCTTTGCCTCAACATGATGATTTATCTGAATGTAATAAAGCCCAAGAGCGGTCCTGGCATCGATTATCCTCTTCTCCACGTCCTCTGTCCGAGGCAAGCTCTCAAGACAGGCTACGTTTCTCTGACCATAGGCAATCGCATCGGTCATTGAGCCTGCATTACCAGCCTTCCTTGCTGCCCGCCGGCAATACTCAGCCGCCTTCTTATAATTCTCACCGGTAACATAGTGCTCGGCCAATGCCCCGTAATGCTCATCCAGGCTGTCTCTACATATCTCCTCAATGGCATCGCCTATCTCCACGTGAAGCCTCTTCTTCCTCGTGGTCAGTATCGAATCGTAGACCACCTCACGGGTCAGGGCATGCTTGAAGACATAGGCCGACTGGGGATATATCCCCCTCTCATAGAGAAGCTCCGAGTCCTTCAGAACTGACAGGTGGGACAGCAGTTCCTGTTCCAATATGCCCGTCACTCGCCTTATCAACTCGTGGCTGAACTCCCTCTCGATCACAGAGCCCGTCTGGAGCACCCCCCTGGGCGCCTCGGGCAGGGAGTCAGCCCTGGCCATTATGACATCCTGAATGGTGCTCGGTATGGTCACCTCCCGAATGTCTTTAGCCAGATAGTATGCGCCATTCTTCCTCTCGATTATCCCCAGGTCTTTGAGGGACTTTATCAGCTCCTCGATAAAGAAAGGGACCCCTTCCGTTTTCTCCAGGACCAGCTCCTCAAGCTCCGTCTCTATTTCCTCAGTACCCAACAGATAGGTCACCATCGCCAGGCTCTCCCGGTTGGAAAGCCGGTTCAATGTCACCTGGCTGTGATACGACCTGCCGCCCCAGGTGGGCACAAACTCAGGACGGTAGGTGAGTATCAAGAGGACCCGTGCCCCCGCGATGCTCTCCAGCCAATACTTCAGGGCCTCCTCGGAGCTCTTATCCATCCAGTGCAGGTTCTCGATGGCAACGATCAGCGGCCGTAGCTCTGAACCCTTGAGCACGATTCGCTTCAATGCCTCCATCATCCGGTCTTTCCTGGCTTCCGGGCTCATCGGTATCTGGTCGATTCCGCTGTCCTCGACCGCTAACAGCTCCAGCAGATAGGGAAGGGTGGAGGCCTCGTCTTCCCCTAATTCCTTAAGGCCCCTTTTGACCTTATCCCTGACCTGGCGGTCGTCGTCACTTTCCCTGATATCGAAGTTTGACTTCAAGAGGTCTATAACCGGGTGATAGGCCACTCCCCTGCTGTACGACAGGCATGTGCCCTCCAAAAAGGTCACATCCTCGCTTCCAATCGCCTTTCTGAACTCATAAAGGAGCCTTGATTTGCCGACACCGGCCTCGCCCATGACGGAGAACGCCTGGCCCCTGCCTGCCCTTGCCCGCTCAAAGCCATCCAGCAGCAGCTCTAATTCCCTCTCACGGCCGACAAAAGGCGTCAGGCCCCGCTCGGCGTTTACGTCGAACCTCGTCCTCCTGGTGCTGGGGGCGATCACGCGGTAGGCCCTGACCGGCGCCTCCTTCCCCTTTACCTCTCTTTCGCCCAGGGCCTCAAAGCGGAAAAGGCCCTCGGTGAGCTTGAAGGCCTCCTCGGTAACATAGGTCGTGCCCGGCTCTGCCATCCCCTCCATCCTGGAGGCCAGATTCACGGTATCTCCCATTGCCGTGAACTCTACCCGGAGGTCATTGCCCAGGCTGCCGACCACAACAGGACCGGTGTTGATGCCGATGCGCATCCTTATTCGGGGTATCTCCCTTTCGGCCTTTATCCGCTCGCTGAACCTCGCTATCTCGCGGTGGATGGCCAGAGCGGAACGGATTGCCCACTGCGGGGCGTCCTCCAGTGCGCGGGGTGCCCCAAAGAGGGCCATGATGCCGTCACCGGTCATCTTGTTCACCGTGCCCCCGTAGTCGAGGACCTTATGGATCAGGATCTCGAATATCTCATCCATGATGGAGTAGATCTTCTCGCGGCCGAGTCTCTCGGAGAGTGGGGTAAACCCCACCATGTCGCAGAACATCACCGTGACCTGCTTGCGCTCACCTTCGATCTTGCCCCTCTGGGCCAGTATCTTCTCGGTGATTCCGCCGGGCAGGTAACGCTGGATCTTCTCCAGTTTTTCTTCAAAGGAGAGGGCCTGGGGTATTGGCTCTCGGGGAAGGGCTAAATCGTGGCCGCACTTACCGCAGAATTTTGATCCTGGCGGTGATTCGGATCCGCAGGAGGGGCATATCAGAGCCAGCTTTTCCCCACATTGAAGACAGAAAAGATTGTCCTCAGGGTTTTCGCTCTGGCACTTTGGGCATTTCATCACAGACCCCTTTTCCCTCACAAACCGGGATTGCCAGTATGAACTAGTGTGGGTATGCTACACCCCTGCTCGCAGGCTGTCAAGCTGCAAAGCGCAAATGTGTGGGGCTACGTCCACCTGAGTGGAGTCGAACTCGCTCCTTACTAGAACAAGGTAGGAGACTTATCAAAAGTTCTTTGTTTTGGATCGTGAGATGTTCGAATCCTGCCAGGCTCCCCATGTCGTTCAATAGATAGAACTGCAGATATGGTTTTTCACGCGGTGTTTGCGTTTGCCGCATAACTACCCCGGGGGACTAGTTAGAATCGGGTTCGAGTCCCCATAGATAGGCCAGTTAATGGGAGCAGGCCAGTCCACAGATATCATGCGACGATGTCGCGGCGCTGAAAAATATAGATTGCGGCGGTGCAGCATATGGTTATGATGCCCACATAGATGCCAATACCGAGCCAGTTCATGCTCAGCTCTGAGGCTATTGCGGCCGGCTCATAGTAGTGGAAGATAGACAGATTGCCTAGCCATTTCAGCGGTCCAACAGTGCGGGCCAGTATAAGCAGGATGTAGAACAGCCCGGTTAGCGAGCCGGCCGCCAGCATTGCCTTGCGCGGCTCTAGGAAGATGCAGGAAAAGAGCAGCGAATAGCTGGCCACAGCCAGAGCGATGAGCAGCGCGGGAAGAAAAGCGAGGCAGATACCGCCGATGTCTGAGAAATTGCCAATGATAGCCATGCCTATGAGCATGCCGACTATGGAAGCGACAGCTACAGATACTATCGCCAATGGGAAGACCAGGAACTTGCTGATAATGACGCGCTGTCGCTGCAGCGGTTGCGATAACAGCATATCCATGGTGCCTCGCTCCACCTCACGGGCAGCGATGCCACCGGCATAGAATATGGCGTAGATGGACATAAGCAGCGGCCAGAGGGAGAGGAACTCCAGAGACATCCACTTGCCCAGCGACAGGCTGCCATCGGGGTTGAGTATCGAGCCGATCTCGCCGGCAAATACCTCCACCATTGAACCCATCTTATCTACATATTCAGCTATGGTATCAGCAATGTCCTGCAGTGGCAGAAACAGGTAGGCTATGAGCAGGGCATATAGAAACAGAAAGAGGCACCAGACGATTATGACGCTCCGGCTAGACTTGAGACTGTATAGAAACAGGGCTAGATTCACCGAGACGCTTCCTCACTGTAGAACTTCATGAATGTGTCCTCCAGGGTAGCCTCGGGGAAGACGATATCCTCCAATGGTAGCTCAGCGAGCTTGGGCATCAGCTCGCCGATGCGTACATATACCTCCAACTCGACGCGCTGGTTTCGATAATACAAGAGCTTGGTCCCTGGTATCTTCAACCTCTCTTCCGGGACCTCCTCCCTCAGAGTCAGCTCCAGTTTACGCACGCGCTTGGTCTTTAGAGCATCGATGTTCTCGACAGCGACCAACAGACCATCGCGCAAGATGCCTACCCTGTCGCAGACCCTCTCCACCTCGGGCAGGATGTGGGAGGAGAGGAACACAGTCTTGCCCCTTTCCTTTTCCTCCTTGAGCAGGTTGTAGAACTCGCGCTGCACTAGTGGGTCGAGGCCGCTCGTAGGCTCATCGAGCATCAGAAGCTCAGGATCATTCATCAGAGCTTGGATGATAGCTACCTTCTGCTTCATGCCCTTGGAGCAGGTGCGTATCTTGCGTGATAGGTCTATGTCCAGCCGTTCGGCCAGCTCGTCCTTGCGTTTAGCACTGCGGTTGTGGTGCAGCTTTTCAATGAGGGCTAGAAACTCCTCACCACTGAGGTTCTCATAAAGTGACACATCTCCCGGCAGATTGCCAAGGCGCTGTCGTATCTCGAGTGAGTGAGTCCGTACATCCAAGCCGAAGATCTCGGCGCGACCTTGAGTCGGACGGATGAGGTCTAAGAGGAGGCGAATGGTGGTGGTTTTCCCAGCACCGTTGGGACCGAGAAAGCCGAATATCTCGCCGGGCTTGACCTCAAGATCGAGGTTCTCAACTCCACGCACTTTGCCGTAGTATTTGGTCAGCCCATAGGTCTGGATAACATTCAAGAAGCTGCTCCAATTTGCCAATATAAGTATATAATATGCGCACAAAGGACACAAATTGGCTTAATGTGTTTTTTACTAAATAACGTAATTATACGTATAATTACGTCACGCCCTTGACATGACTAGGTATCGTTGGTTTACTATCACTGCCCAGAGTGATGGGATATAATGATTGCCTCTTCGCAAGTTGATATGGTCAATTCCGGGGAAATGACAATCAGCCTCGTGATGCCCACCTAACAGACAATATGTTGAGGAGAGGGGATAAATGACTGTAGCCCAGCAAATAGTTGATTACGCTATCTCCTTGTTTGATGTTGTTGGTATCAATCGGCTGTCCTGCGGTGATAACCTGCTGATTCTAGGGCTTGAGTCAACGCCGGAACGTAACCTTGACGAATTCGGGCTTCTGGATGGTAATTTCCGGATGTATGGCTTTGAGAAGCACGTCGAGCCCAAGCTGGAGTCACTGCTTGATTTCATCCACGGTAAGGGTTTTTCTGCTGAACCAATTGGAAGATTCGGCTACCCCATTATGGGGGAGGTCAACCTAAAAGAGGAAGCGATCCGCGCCGGGTTGGGCAAGCGGGGCAAAAGCACCGTAGTATTGCACCCCAAATATGGCCCCCGGCTTCGCTTTATGGCCGTCAGGTCAGATGCCCCGCTGCAGCCGCTTATGGCTTCAGCCCCGATCGAAGAGGAAAACCCGGTTTGTAGCGAGTGTTCGATATGCATTGATGCCTGCACTGTCAAAGCGCTTGAACCCTACCGCATGCCCGATACCTCACTTTGCCTCTCCAACGTTACAACTCTGAACCAAGAGGGCCGATACGTTCTCTGCGATGAATGCCTCCATCTATGTCCGGTGGCTAAAGAGAGATAAAGCTATGACGAGATAGTCAGGCTAATAGTATTTTCTGTTTGGAGGAGGAATAATGCTTGAAGCAATTACCTTGCCGTTAGGTGCGGAATACCACTTAAGACGTGGCAAAGACCGTATTCGTTATGCAGGCATGCCTTCTGATACTGTCTGCTCCATTGTGCAGAGAAAGGCAAGTGGATACCAAGGATATTCGTGGAATTTGTTTTATCCTGAAAAGAAACGGGATATAACTATAGATGGGGTTAGTATCTTTGTAGAAAATGTCACGCCTCGAAGAGATTAGATTTCGGATACAATAGAGAGTTCTCTCGACGCTGAATTCATTTTCAAGTCTTAGCCTATAGTAGACCGAGGGTTCGACAGACCGCCACTGTCTTGACGGCTTAAGTGTGCCCTCTCCAAATCCGCCTGGCTGGGCCATGTCGACTGCGGCACGGCCTATCTTCGGAACAGGCGCTTGACCTTGCCGAACGTGGAGGGTGACCTCAGTTTGGTCAGGAACCTGCCCCATTCGGCTTCTGCTTTCGCCTTGCGATTAAGGTCTTTTATCCGTTGCTCCATTAGCTCCAAGACCCGTCTCTCCTCACCAGCATCCAGCCACCACCCATGCCCATCCTTGCAGCCGTCCAATTCAAGTTTGTATGCTCGATAGTGAAACCGCTGCATTCGTGCACCGCATTTGGGGCAAGCCAGTTCGCTCTCAACGGAGCTGAACATCAAACTGCCTTTGAGCTTATCCTTGTCGAGAACTGTGTCCTCTAGCTGGTCTAGCTCACCATAATCTAGCCATTTGCCCCCACAATTGGGGCAATGGTCAACCTCGATGCCTCGATAGTTCTCGACTGCTAGCTCGGAATTACAGCATGGACATTTCATGGTACTCCTCCGTCAAATATTCGTTCTGAGAAAAGCTCGTTATAGCTCCAATAGGTAAGGGTCGCATCCCATGAAAGACACCCTACAGTACTTTCCCTCTGAAGATCCGCCTGCTGGGCTTATCCCTTAAGTGCTATGCTGAATTATTGTGCGAGTAACATACACCAGAGTTTGCTGCTTGTCAACTGGAAGGCATATACCTCCTCAATAGCCTCTCAAGGTGAGGCTTGCCCTTGAATACCTCTGATAATGGAGGTAATTGGGGTATTACATGATAACAGGTTCTTAACCCGCCTAAAATCGCACTACAGGGCGTTTCAGGGGCATTTTCTCTCACTTTCTAAGGGAGTGGCTTCAGAGGCTTGTCATGTGAGCTTACCACTTCTCCAGCATCAAGGTCGACCACAAGCAGAACCTCCCAGCCACCACGCCGTTCAATATCCTCTCCAAAATAAATTTGCACCCCGGGCAACATCTCTGGTCGTCCCCCCTCAGATACCCAAGTCAGGCGCTGGACAGAATACGCTTCTCCAACCCAGCTCTCCTTAAACCTGGCCCTGTACGAGGCGAAGCTCACACTGGAAAGCGCGATTTCGAGGACTTCTGAGGCTTCCTGTACTGTGAGACCCTCCAGCGTGTACGTTTGAGGCCTCTCTTCGCCACCACAGGCCGACGTTGACAGCAGCAGGATGGCGAGAAGCGTCAATATAATGAGTTGCTTAGCTTTCATGTGTCAGCCCGTTGATAGCCTGCCCCAGCAGTATATGTAGAGTTTGCTGCATCGTCAACCTGAGGTGAATTGAAAACGCTAGCCCTGCGGTGGCCTAGCCGAATGAGTGCCCGTGTGGAATGTAATTACAACTTTGGAGAGGGACGTTGTGTTGGTGAGGTAGGGCACCGCCGTCTCGTATTTTGTTGACGTTGCGCCAAGAAGCGCTCAATCAATACCGTGCTCACTGCTCCTATAAGCCCTCCAGCATCGCCATCAGTTCATCCTTACTCATAAAGGCTCCCAGTCTTATGCTCTTGATAACCCCCTGCTCATCGACAAGGAAGGTAGTAGGGAAATATCT
>Ga0209991_10001471_pt1 | contig 10697 bp, 6 predicted proteins | sample ChitaG_FD_183167 | JGI IMG/M metagenome (GOLD analysis project Ga0209991, IMG submission 183167) | Deep subsurface microbial communities from South Pacific Ocean to uncover new lineages of life (NeLLi) - Chile_00310 metaG (SPAdes)... | ecosystem: Environmental > Aquatic > Marine > Oceanic >... | reverse complement strand
TGAAGTGCCTGCCCTGCGCTGGGCCGACCTATCCCAGAATGATTATGGAGTGGCCCTTATCAATGAGTCAAAATATGGGTATGATATCCATGCTAATACTATTCGCCTGACATTACTGAGGTCGCCTGCTTCTGATGAACTTAAATCTGCTTCTGTCCCTGATCCTTTTGCGGATAGAGGAAGACACACTATAGGATATTCTTTAGTTCCTCATTCGGATAACTGGAAAGAGGCTCTTGTGTATAGAAGAGCTTATGAGTTTAACTTCAGCCCTTACCTCAAATTTGCTAAAATACAACAAAAAGGTAAGAATGGAACGAGAGAGGAAAGCTTTATAAAAATAAAACCAGATAATGTGGTATTGACTGCTTTTAAACAGTGCGAAGAAGAGCCTGAATGTTTTATTCTCAGAGTTTATGAGGTTTGGGGACAAAAAAGTACAGTTAAAATTGAGCTTCCTATAAAACCGAAAAGAGTATTTAAGACAGACTTAATAGAGAAACAAAAGGAGGAAATTGAGCTAGATGAGGAGAATGAAATAAAGGTAGATATTGGAGCTTATCAGATTCTCACCTTAAAAATCTACCCCGAATTCTTTACTTGACGTATTTTAGAGATAATGCTATTATTACCAAAAATTATTCAATTAAGGCATTATCTTTCTGTCCTAAAAGAAACCTTTATTATTAACCTACTCAGGCCTTTCTTTACCAATAAAACAACTGAACTGAAGAAGAACCCTAAAGTTTATTCCTGTTTGGTATCTATAATGATCATTAATAAATGAAAGGATGAAGATCAAGACTGGGCTCTTATTACCACTGAAAGCTGGTCCTCCTAGGTAAAATTATATTTTCTTGGAAAAGAAGAATTTCAGAAGGTCTTCTACCGAGAGCCTTAGTAGAATTAGTTGGCACTAAGAAAGTACTTCAGGAGTTATTTTAAGAAAGTGAAGTACATTAGAGTAGTATTAAATCTTCCTTTGAATCAATCCTTTACTTATAAGGTGCCTAGAGAACTCAGTCCATACATCAAGATAGGCACAAAAGTACTGGTTCCCCTCAAGAAAAAAATATTGAGCGGTTTTGTGGTAGAAGAAACAGAAAGAAAAGGTGGCAGGAAAAATTTAAAGGAAATTATCAAGGTATTCAACGATTTTCTTCCTTTAAGTGATGGTCTTATTAAATTAGGGAGGTGGATAAGTTATTACTATTATTGTTCCTTGGGCGAGGCTCTTCACTCAATTTCGCCCATTCAAGAGACCTTCAGAATTCAGAAGAAAAAGAAAAATGAGGGAGAAGTGCTTGCGGGCCAAAAGCCCGGAAAATGTAATTCTGTGATAGAAAAGAGTGATGAGAATATTTTTCTTCCCCAAGAGAAAGGAGTCTTTCTTTTTAAAACGAAAGATACTAAGAAGAGTAACCTTCTTTATCTTTCTTTAATAAAAAAAACCCTGGAGAGAGAAAGGCAGGTTATTTTAATCGTTCCGGAAATTAGTTATCTTCTTCTTTTGAAAGAGCTGTTCCACTCTTACTATCCGGGAGGGATAGCTCTCCTTCATAGTCGCCTTTCTTCCAGGCAAAGATATGAGGAGTGGTATAGAATAAGTAGAGGAGAGGTATGTTTGGCCATAGGTACACGATTGGCTATATTCGCTCCCTTTGCTAAACTAGGTTTAGTCATAGTTGAAGAAGAAGAGAACTCTGCCTATAAGCAGATAGAGGCACCACGCTATCACTTACGAGAAGTGGCTATAAAACGGGGAGAAATAGAAAACTTCCCTGTAGTGCTATCCACAGGAAGCCCTTCTTTAGAATCCTGGTATTTGGCAAAGAAGGGAGTCTATAAGACAATTGAATTTCATCAGGCTAACAATGAATCTCCCTATATTAGTATTATAGATATGCGTAAGGAAAAAGATAGAATTCTTTCTTTAGCCTTAAAAGAAGGAATAAAGAAGAATCTAGAGGAGAATAAATCTACCCTTCTTTTCTTGAATAGGAGAGGTTTTGCCAACTTTTTACTATGTCTTGATTGCGGAAAAGTATTATGTTGTCCTAATTGTAACATAAGCCTTACTTTTCACCTGCAGGGGAAGTTGGTCTGCCATTACTGCGATTACCAAGAGGAAGCTCCCCGAGTTTGTCCCTCTTGTAAAGGAAGGTATTTTCGTAGGACGGGATTAGGAACAGAACAACTGGAGATAGAAGCAAAAAAAAGATTTTCCAAAGCTTATGTTAGACGCGGCGATTTAGACGTTATTAAATCTTCCCTACTCTATAAAAAGCTACGCAGCGATTTAGCAGAGAAAAAAATCAATATTTTAGTAGGAACTCAACTAATCATCAAGGAAGAGATTCTTTCTCATATGAATCTAGTAGGTATTGTTATGGCGGATGGTCTATTAAATTTACCTGATTTTAGAGCAGGAGAATATCTTTTTCACCTTCTTAACAAGATAAGGAGGTTGATGAAGCCGCAAGGTAGATTAGTTATTCAAACTTACAATCCTACTCATTACGCTATAGAAACGTTGAAAGAAAAAGAAGATAATTTTTACAAGATAGAGTCTGGCATAAGAAAAGATTTAGGATATCCACCTTATCTACATTGGGTAAGAATCCTTCTGGAAGGAAGGGTAAAAACGAAAGTAGAGAAAGTAGCAGAGACAATGAGGGAATCACTGGAGAAAGAAAAAATAGAATTCTTGGGTCCCTCTTCCTGTCCTTTTGCCAAAATAAGAGGAAAATATCGCTACCATATGATTTTGAAAAATGAAAATTTGTCTTATATAAGGGAAATCCTGGACAAGAAATTAAGTCCTTTATTCAATGGTATTCAGGGAATTAGGGGAATAGTTGATGTGGACCCCTTGCAGACAATGTGAAAAAACGGAGATTATCTATGACTGGAAATAAGATAAGAGAGGAATTTCTAGATTTTTTTAAACAGAGAGGGCACTTAATTCAACCTTCAGCTTCGTTATCTATTGACGATCCCACTCTTCTTTTTACCATTGCCGGCATGGTTCCCTTAAAAGCTTTCTTTTTGGGAGAAAAAGAACCACCTGCTTCGCGCCTTGCCTCCTGTCAGCCCTGTTTTCGCATGAATGATATAGATAAAGTAGGACATACCTCTTATCATCATACTTTGTTTGAGATGCTGGGCAATTTCTCTTTGGGAGATTATTTCAAGGAGGAAGCCTGCCAATGGAGCTGGGAATTTGTGACAAAAATATTGAACCTTAGTCAAGATCACATTTGGACTACTATATTCAGGGAAGATGATGAAACCTACCAGATCTGGAAGAAGATAGGTATTCCCGCATCAAGAATCCTGAAGAAAGGTGAAGAAGAGAACTTCTGGTCATTAGGTGAAGTTGGTCCTTGTGGTCCGGATACAGAAATTTTCTTTGATAGAGGAAAGGAATATGGATGCTCCAAGATGGACTGTTTGCCTGGCTGCAACAATTGCTCAAGGTGGGTTGAGATCTGGAACTTAGTCTTTATGCAATTTAATCGCGATAAGGAAGGCAAACTTTCTCCTCTTCCTTCCAAGAATATAGATACCGGCATGGGATTAGAGAGAGTTGCCTTTGTACTTCAGGGAGTAGAGAGTGACTACGATACTGACTTATTTAGTCCTATCCTCGATTGGTTAAGAAGTATGCTTCCCGAGAGTAGAAAAGAAGAAAAAAATCTAAGAGTGATTGCAGACCATCTACGGGCACTCACTTTTCTACTGGGAGAGGGTATTTTTCCGTCTAATACAGGGAAAGGATATGTGGTACGAAGAATTATCCGAAGAGCTTACCGATTTGGTAGAAAGCTAGGATTGAGAGATACTTTCCTATATGAGGGAGTTCCCACAGTTACTAAAATGATGGAGAAGCCTTACCCTCACCTTAAAGAGAAAGAAGAGGAAATAGTTTTGATAACTAAAGCAGAGGAGAAAAATTTCCAGACTACCTTGAGTCGAGGAATGGGTATTTTAGAGGGAGTAATCTGGGAATTAAAGAAGAAAAAGAAAAGAGTGATTCCTTTCCAGGATGTCTTCAGGTTATATGATACCTATGGTTTCCCTAAGGAGATAGCGGAAGAGATAGCCCGGGAAGAGGGATTAACAATAAACAGAGAAGGATATGATAAATTATTGACTGAGCAAAAAGAAAGAGGCAGAAAGCGAACTATAGAGGTTTGGGAGAAGGTAAGGATAAGAGATAGCGCAAAGGTAGCTATAACCGAAGTGAGTATGGCAAGGGAAATCTTTGAGAAACAAAAGCTAGAGCATAATCTAGATGCGGCAAAGATTTTCCAGGCACATCAAAAACTAAAGCTAAGTACGACACTAATTGGAATAATTAAAGAGGGAAAAGAGGTAGAAAAGGTAAAAGAGGGAGAAGCAAAACTTATTCTTCTCTCTACTCCTTTCTATCCTGAAGGAGGAGGGCAGATAGGGGATAGAGGTAAGATATTCAATGAGGCAGGTTGTGCTGAGGTATTAGATACTCAAAGAATAGACGACCAAATAATCCTTCATCGAGTAAGAATGTTAAAAGGAGAACTTGAAAAGGCGAGTAGGGTGGTGGCTGAAGTTGATGAAAAAAGAAGAAAAGCTATTGCTCGGACTCATACAGCTACTCATCTTCTACAGGCGGCCTTGAGAGAGATTTTAGGCGAAACGGTTAAGCAGAGTGGCTCATTGGTGGGCGAAGATAGATTTCGTTTCGATTTTAGCTATTCTTCTCCTTCAAGCGATGAACAGCTTAAAAGGGTAACTTCTTTAATCAACGAAAAAATAAGAGAGAATCTTTCGATTACAGTGAAGGAAATGAGCTTAAAGGAAGCGCAGGAGAAAGGAGCTATAGCTCTTTTTGGAGCTAAATATAAAGAAAAAGTGCGGCTAGTAACCATAGCAAAGTTCAGCCAGGAAGTTTGTGGAGGAACTCATCTTTCCAGTACTGGAGAAATAGGAATATTGCGAATAATTAGTGAATCAAGCATTGCTTCTGGGATAAGAAGAATAGAAGCTCTAGTAGGGGAGAAAGCTTTAGAATCGATAGAAGAAAAAGAGAGTCTTCTCAGGAGAATTGGCGAGGCATTAGAAACTGGGGAAAGCACAATCTTGACGCGCATTGAGGAGAAGAATCAGAAGCTTCAAAAGCAACAAGAGCAGATGAAGGAATGGCAGAAGAGATTGGCAGAGATTGAGATGGAAAATCTAATGCAGCACGCCTCCCGGGTTGGAGATATAAAACTAGTAACAGGAGAATGGCAGAATTTATCACCTGAAATCCTAAGACAAACCGCAGAAAAGCTGAAAGCTAAACTCAAAAAAGGTATCGTGGTATTAGCTTCAATAGTTCAAGAAAAAGCCTTGCTGGTAGTTGCCTCTACCCAGAAAGAGCTACCGGCAGATGAAATAATCAAAGAAGTTTGTCGGATTGCCGGAGGGAGCGGTGGCGGTAGATGGGACTTTGCCCAGGGAGGGACCTCCTTACCTCACAAGGTAGACCAGGCATTAAAAGAAGTTCCTCTCATTATAGAGAAAATATTAAGTCATTAAAGGGGAGGCTAAGATTCATTGTGGAGCTGGCGGAGGGACTTGAACCCCCAACCTGATGATTACAGGTCACCTGCTCTGCCAGTTGAGCTACGCCAGCATATACTAATTAACTCTCCATGCTGTCCTATCCTCTTTATCTTCCAGTTTTATTCCTAACTTATCTAATCCTTTTCTTATCTTGTCAGCAAGTTCCCACTCTTTCTTCTCTCGTAGTGTGTCTCTTGTATTAATCAAGAGCTCAATTAGCTGCTCTTCTTTTCCCTCTAATTTCTTTTCTTCTTTCCCTTGAAGAAGTCCTAAAATATTTCCCAGTGCTTTAATCTTCTGATACGCCTTTAAAAGAATCTGGAAAGAGGAGTCATCCAAATGTTTTTTCTCATTTAATAATAAGTTTGCCTTCCTGGCTAATTCAAAAATGACGGAAAGGGCTATAGGAACATTAAAATCGTCATCTAAAGCTTCAGCTAATTTACCTTCTGCCTCTTTTGAATAGCTAAATAACTCACTTGCTTTTGCCTTTATCATAACTGGGGGAGTAGAACTATTCTCTAAAAGACCCTTTTTATACTCTTCTTCTAACTCTTCTATTTTCCTTAAGCTATTATAAATTCTCTTCAGAGAAGTAAAAGCTTTTCTCAAACTATTTTGACTATAGTCTAAGGGACTTCGATAGTGAGCCGAAAGAAGAAAATATCTTACCACTTCCCCTTTGTAATTGCTCAAAGCGTGAGATAAAGTAAGAACATTGCCGGTAGATTTAGCCATTTTTGCATTTTTCATTCTCACCAAACCATTGTGCAGCCAGTACCTGGCAAATGTTTTTCCTGTAGCTCCTTCTGACTGAGCAATTTCATTCTCATGGTGAGGAAATATTAAATCTTTTCCTCCTCCATGGATATCCAGGTTCTCTCCCAGGTATCTCATAGCCATAGCCGAGCATTCAATATGCCAACCTGGCCTTCCCTTTCCCCATGGACTATCCCAGGAAGGTTCATTTTCTTTACTTTTTTTCCAAAGAGCAAAATCAAAAGGATTTTCTTTTTTTTCATCAACCTCTACTCTTACTCCTGTTAAGATATCTTCTAAGTTCTGATGGGAAAGCTTGCCATAGGAGGGGAATCTCTTTACACGAAAAAAGACATCTCCTCCAGTAGAATAAGCCAATCCTCTATCTTCCAGTTTTTTGATTAACTCTACTATCTCCTTTATATGTTCAGTAGCACGGGGGTGGCAATCTGCCTTTTTTACTCCCAATTGTTGCATCTGCGCAAAGTATTCTCTTATGAATTTTTCTGCCAGCTCAGAAATAGAGACTCCCAGGGATTGAGCACGGGCAATCATTTTATCATCTATGTCGGTAAAATTAGTAATATAGTTTACCTTATAACCTTTGTATTCAAGATATCGTCTAATTATATCAAACACTACTGCATACCGGGCATGCCCCAGATGTAATTCATCGTAAAGAGTTACGCCGCAAACATACGCTTTTACCTCTTTATGCTCTAAGGGCACAAACTCTTCTTTTTTTCTGGTTAGAGTATTATAAACTCTAAGAGACAATTTCTTACTCCCACTATCTCGTATTACGCAATACGCATCACACACAACAGAGCTGGTGAATCGTATTTCGTGAATCGTGAATGGTTAATTAAACCCTGCAACCATTTACTTTCTTGCTTGCGATTCACTATTCACTAACGACTATTCACCGATTTGCCATTCACCCTCTGAATAGTGGCTACTGCCCAGCAGCAAATTGCCTTTTTCTTACCTAAAAAACCCATTTTTTCAGAAGTAGTGGCCTTGATTCCTATCCGATCAGTCTGGATTCTTAAGGCCTGAGCAATATTTTCTTTCATCCTATGGACATAGGGTGAAATTTTGGGTTCTTCTGCTACCAATGTAGCATCTAAATTATTTATTCGGTAGCCATCTTTCTTTAGTAATTGGAAAATCCTTGTTAATAATATTAAGCTAGAAATTCCTTCATATTTGGGATCATTGTCGGGAAATAAAGAGCCTATATCCTTTTTGCCTGCTGCTCCTAGTAAGGCATCTCCCATACTGTGCAATAGAAGATCAGCATCAGAATGTCCCCCTAGGCCCATTGCATAGGGTATATGGACTCCCCCTAAAATAAGTTTCCTCCCTCTTACCAGAGGATGCACATCGTATCCTATTCCTACACGCATTTTTATCTCGTATCTCGTTGTTCGTATCTCGTATCTCGTTACTTAATTTTTCCTGAGAACTGCTCTCTTCCGCTCTTTTTCTTTTGAGATACTAGATACGAAATACTAGATACTATTCTTTAATAGTATCTCAGCTAATTTCAAATCCAGGGAAGTAGTAATCTTGATATTCATCTCATTTCCCAAAATTATCATGACTCTCTTCCCTATTTTTTCCACCAGGGCAGCATCATCACTTGCCCATTGACCCGATTCTCTGGCTGTTTGGTAAGCTTTCCATATTATCTCTCTCTTGAACCCCTGAGGAGTCTGGATAGAGTAAAGTTTTTTTCTATCCAGGGTCTGAGCCACAGCACTTTCTCGGCTAATCTCCTTGACTGTTTCTTTCATTGGAACAGCTAATATTGCCGCTCCATATTTCTCTACCTGATGAATTAATCTTTCGATTAACTCAGGAAAGATTAAAGGGCGAACTCCATCGTGTATAAGCACTATATCAGTATCTCTATCTACTACCTGCAGCCCCTGGAAGACAGAATCACCTCTCTCTTTACCTCCCTCAACAGTAGCTTTTATTTTTTTGTAGTCAGAGTAGGATAGAATCGATTTCTGAACATATTCCTTCATTCTGGGAGGTATAACCAAAATAATTTTGTCTATCAGCTCACACTTTTCAAACCTCTCAATAGTCCAGCAGAAAATTGGCTTTTTGCAAAGATAAGAAAACTGCTTTGGTCGAACTTCACCAAACCTTGCTCCTTTACCAGCTCCTACGATAATGACCTCCACTCTCACTTGGTTTGTCCCTTGGCTCTGACTCTTTTCACTTTTGTTTTGTTCTTATTTGCCTCTTGCTTTAACTCAGTGAATATCATTTTTCCTGTGGTAGTCTGAAGGACAGAAGTCACGATAATCTCTGTTTCCCTGCCAATGTACTTCTTTCCTTTCTCTACCACTACCATTGTGCCATCTTCCAGATAGGCAATTCCCTGATTAGGATTTTCTCCTTCCTTGAGGATGTTGATTCTTAAAGCCTCTCCGGGCAAAAGAATAGGCTTGAGAGCAGTAGCTATTTCATTTATATTCAGTACCTCTACCTCTTTGATCTTAGCTACTTTCTTAAGATTATAATCGTTAGTAATTACCAGTCCTTTGATTACTTTGGCTAATTGAAGTAATTTACTATCGACTTCTAGTATATCTGGAAAATCGGTATCCACAATTTCCACGGGAACTGTCTCCTGGTTTTGGAGTCTATGAACTATATCCAAACCTCTTCTACCTCGAGTTCGCTTGGTGGAAGATGAAGAATCGGCAATCTGCTGTAGTTCAGTAAGAACAAAATGCGGAATTACCAGTATTCCTTCTATAAAACCAGTTTCACAGAGGTCAACTATTCTACCATCAATAATAACAGACGTATCCAGGATTTTATATTTTCCTGCTGCTGCAGTGATTTTCTTACCAGTAAACCGGAATAGAAAATTAGCTATTTCCTCTTTTCTTTTAAGGGCTACAGCCAAACCAATAGTGGCAAATATCAGATTAATCAGAAAAAGAATAAAGGGAGAAAACGACTTCAAGGGAACAATCCATAGAATAGGATAAGCTATCAAATTGGCGATTATAACGCCTCCTGCTAATCCCAGTACGCCTATTATTAATCCTTTTACAGAAATCTTGCTTAGTTTTCGTTCAACGGCAATTATTATTGTAGCTATCCAGCATCCCGCCAGAGCAGGTATCCAAGGATTAAACTTCATAAAAAGCGCTATTCCATAACAAACAATACCTACTAAAATAACAAATAGAGTCCGTAATCTTATCTCTTCAAATTTCATTAAACTTTCATCTCCTTTTTATCATCAAAAATGTTTACCCAGCAATGCTCTATTTTTGAGTCGTTCTAACTCCCGCTTGATAGAGCCAGCTCTCCTCTCTCCCACTTCATTAATTTCGGTCAATTCTAGCACAGTTGAGTTCATGATATTGGGTAAATCTCCCAGGGCAGCTACTACATTTTCTACCACTGAGACTGGTAAATGAGGCACTCTGGATAGAATTCGATATCCTTTGGGTAAAACTGACAAATCCAGGTTCTCAGGTTTTGTCCCGTAACCCAGAATGCGCATAATACCTTCTGCTTCTAACAGCTTTTCCGTACTTATTACTTCTAATTCTAGGCAGACTTTCTCATAATCTTCCTTTACATAGTCTTGCAATATTTGTCTAGTTTCACTTAAGGTATTACCTACTATTTCCTTTAGTTGCATCTCTGTCAAACGTCCCTCTCCCCCCAGCTCTATAATATATCTTTCTATTTCCTCTTTTATCCTTCTTATCATTTCGCCTCTTTGAATAGCTCTTATGGCATCAATCAACCTCATTTCATCCTGAAATTCCAAAAGGTCTAGTTCTGTTAACACCTCGTTGAAGGCTGCCCGGTATCTTTCCAGAGTTTGTAGCGCTTGATTGGCCCTGTTTATAAGTTCAGGTACGCTCCCTAAGACATACTTGGTTTCTCCCTGATACAAAGTAATTACGTGTCTAGACTGAGAAACAGCTATAACAGGACAATCTATCTGCTTGGCCATTCTCTCTGCTGCCCGGTGACGAGTTCCTCTTTCGCTAGTAGATATTAGATAATCTGGAACTAACTGAGTATTAGCATATAAAATTCTTTTTGCATCCCTAGAGAGAATAATAGCTCCATCCATCTTAGCCAATTCAGCCAGAGCAGCAGGTGTGAGGTAACAGTCCACCTTAAAACCTCCCTCAACAACGCTAAGTACTTTTTCTGTATCTCCTATAACAATAAGACCACCCGTCTTGGCCTGTAATATTATTTTTAGCCCCTGGCCTAGAGTGGTTCCCGGAGATACTATTTTAAGAAATGTCCATAGTTTTTCCTCCTTGCCTTTCTTATCTTCAGGCATT
>Ga0209991_10001470_pt1 | contig 10698 bp, 10 predicted proteins | sample ChitaG_FD_183167 | JGI IMG/M metagenome (GOLD analysis project Ga0209991, IMG submission 183167) | Deep subsurface microbial communities from South Pacific Ocean to uncover new lineages of life (NeLLi) - Chile_00310 metaG (SPAdes)... | ecosystem: Environmental > Aquatic > Marine > Oceanic >... | reverse complement strand
GTACGTCTGCTTTGTAGGTCTCGTCTCTAAGCGCTTGAATAAACATCTTAGCATTATTGCCTGTGCCTGTAAAACAGCTTTTCATAGCGTCTACTACTTGGCTAGCTTCTTCGCTGTTGGTCATGCCAAATAAGGAGACAATAGCGGAAGGTGTAAAGCCGTTCTCAAACTTAGCTTGATTCCATTTAGCTATCCTGTACTCTAACTCTCCCCATATCTTAGCGCCTATCCACTCAGGACGACCCCAATAATATAGGTTAGGTGCTTCTATCTTAAAGTGTACGATAGAACGCATAGCCCCGTTAATGTTCTCAAAGTTTGGATATATAGGATAGTCTACCACGTTAAGACCTTGTACGTAGTTCTCTTGCCAGTCCTCAGATACTCCTATAAATTCAGGGTATAGCTTCCCTTCGTCAGCTTTCTTAGGTCGGCATAGGTAGGTAGATAGTAGTCTAATTTGGCATAGTCCAGTAGATGTATAAAAGACTTCTAAAAAGGCATTACCGAAAGACCATAGCTCATTAGCTATCTTACGGGTAACTTCTTCTAATGTCTCGCCTTGCATATTAACCTCTAGCATGAAGTCGTTAAGCGCCTCAGCTTGCTTTAGGTCTACCTCAGCGCTACCTCCTCTAAGTTCAGCTACAATAGATAAAGGCTGCATCTTAGCTTTAGGCATAGCTGTAAAGCCTGCGCCTGTAGTATACTCTGTTTTCTGCGTAATGATACGGCTAACAGTAGGACTATTAGAAGATATTAAATATAATGAGTCTAGTACATTATTGCCAAAGGTTAGCAAAGGTACATAGTCGTAGTAAGTGTTTTCCTGTAGTCGCTTTTGGGTAGGTTCTGCGAATATATCATCTTCCGTATAAGGAATATTACAGAGGTCAAAACCCTTAAAAGCAAATACATTATTAGCCGCCTTATTTTCATCCACTTTTTTAAGCATATTAGTCTAGCTTTGGTAGGTCTTCCCCTTCCTTATTATCAATTGTTTTATTAGCTTTTTTCTTAGCTTTCTTCTTTGGCTCAGGTGCTTCCTCTACTTGTACGTGACCAATATGGAACAAATGCTCTAGTATGTCCTGTGGAGCTTCTGTTATTAGTCCTAAATAGCCTTTAGTAGATACTTTACCTTCATAGCCCTTCTTAACTCTAAACATATAGTATAAATTTAAAAAAGGGGTAGGAATATCCCACCCCTTCAGGAGTATAAAAAAGACGGAATATTATACAGGAACTACTACCGCTGCATCAAGTTCTAACGCCTTAGCACTAGACTTACACTCTACTGTAATAGTTTCTTGGTTGTTGTCTGTAATGGCTGCACCCGATACACCCTCACCGCTGACTAATTGAGCATTATACCCAAAAGCCAAAGTAGAAAGATAATCTTTAGTTAAGCCCCAAATCCAACGCTTACCGCTAGCTTCCTCATGAATAACAACTAAGCCACATGAGCAGCTAGCTAATTCCATAATAGCGTTACGCTTTTCCTGTGAGCGACAGATTAAAGTACCTGTCAAAGAAGATACTACAGAGGCGTTACCTGTAGGACGTTCCAACGTCTCGGTAAAACTTGCAGTCTCTTGGTAAAATTCAAATTCAAAGAAGACACCTGCGGGTGGACCAACTACCATAGTAATAGCGTCAATCTCGCCTGCTGCACCTCCTGCGGTCACAGTATCTACAGCATCAGAAGGCGCAATATACACCTTACCAATACCACCTGCACAACTATCTGTACAGTTTCCACTAATGCCGCCTGTTAAACAAAAACTCATATTAAAAAGTGTTTAGGTGGTTAATTAAAATGCAGCTACTAGGAACTCTTCCAACTTGTAGTTAAATCCGAAACGAAAACGAGTACGAATCTTATTCAATTCGCTGTCCATGTCGTACCATACCTGCAACTGGTTTTGTGGTGACTGTACGTCTGTAGCCATTACCATATTGTCACGAGTAGTTAAGATAGCTTGGTGAGCATCTGCTGTACCCTGAAAATCTAAAGCGTACTGCTGCCAGTCCCACATAGGGCGTACCTCAATATTACGGTAACGTGATCCACGTCCACCGCTTTCAATATTAGAAGTATAAGCCTCAGAGTTAATAGAACCTTGCTCTAAGTCCTTAACATACTGAAAATACAAATCAGTAGATACTAAGAACAATTTTTGAGCAGGAGCTACAGCTTTAAGCTCGTTGCTTTGGTTTTCATACATAGCTTCCAAAATGTCGATACCATCGCCTGCCCCTAAAGGAGTACCGCTATTAGTATCTACATAAGGGATAAGAGACTTAGCGACTAGATCGAAAATATAAACCCACATACCATCAGTAAGGTTAATATTAGCATCTGCGCTTACTTTGTCGCCATAGAAGGCTAGCTTCTCAATGTCCTTCTTAATAGCTTCCTGTACTCTACGCACAAGAATCTCCATAAAGATAGTACCGTTAAGGTCGCTAATGTCTGCGCCTGTCTTTAGGGCTGACTGATAAGCAAGGTTAAGCGCCTCGTCAAAGCACTGAGTAACATATACAGCTACTAAGTCGGTATTGATACAACGCTCATAAATATCTACTTCCCCTTTAGGGCGTAGACCGCATGAGATAGAACGCTGTAATACGTTCTTCATAACAGAGGCGTAAGCCATTTTCTTCTCACTGTTAACCATAGGCATAACCTCAAAAAGTTCAGGCACTGAATCCTCAAAGAAAATTGGAGAGAGCAAAAGCTTAGACGCCTCGTCACCTTGAATATTCAAGTTTAATTCTCCTGTATTTACACTAGGCATATTTATTAAATTTTGTTAGTTGTCAAATTAGATTAAACGAGAGTAAAGCTAATGTTAGCTACAAAAGATGTATTAGCAGGATCATCGCTAGTAATAGTTAAAGAACCTGTCTTAGCACCTGCCGCCCCTGAGGTATCAATAGTAAAGGCAATAGCCTCAGATTGATTAGGGTAGATGTAAACGATAGGCGTAAAGGTCACAGCATCAACATCAGCAGCAAATACAATATTAGTAACTTGCAAGACGTGGTCGCCTGTGTTCTTAATTACGATGCTTTGAGCCTCAGAACCACCCGCCGCAGGATAAGAACCTAACGCATAAGCAGCACCTCCATCAGCAACAGCCGTAGTACCATCTGCTTCAAAAACAGAGATAAACTGTGCGTCTTCTAATACTGTGTTTACGCTTACTGTAGGATCAGAGCTAGGCGCAGCAATGTCTAATTGACCAAAGGTCTTACAGCCGCACTCTGTCAATACGTCTTTATCATCAGAAACGTATAGAGTTAACTGCCAGTCTTGGTTAACGTTTAACTCTGTCACATCAACTACAAGCGAAGCAATTACGCCCGTTCCTGTGTTAGATGCTTGGTTGCCGCTTTCGTCAACAATTACTACTTGAAAATAACGGAAGTCATAAGCGTTAGTAGGTGCAGCTGTGGTAAGTGTTACCGTATTTGCTGCTGAGTTTACTACAAAGTCTCCCACTATTTCTAGTTGGTCACAAGTTTGGCGCTCTACTTTCATTTTAAGACCGTTAGAGTCGTCTGCTAGCTTGTTGGTGCGACTAAAGAAATCCTTAATTTTATTATTTGGATTATAAGCCATTTTGTTAAAAAATTTTAATTATGTGTAATAGATCGACTCCGACCTTATTTGAATACGTTTTTAAATGCCTCGTTAAACTGTTCTTGTAGTTCAGCAGAGAAAGGACTATCTTTCTTAGTGCTAGACGTTACAGCCTTAGAGGTAATCGCTGAATTAGAGATATTTTCCTCTAGTTCGTTCTTAGCTTTCTCAGCTTTTTCCTTTTCTTCTTCCATTCCTTTAAGCTTCTTTTTGAGGTCTTCGTTTTCCTCTTCCATAGCTTTTAAGCGTTTCTCCATAGCTTTCATAGGATCTTCTTTTTTCTCCTCGTCTTCCTTCTTCTCTTCTTTGTCCTCTTCCATTGCCTTAGCTTGTGGTTCTGCTGCTTCGCTCTGTGGTTCAGGTAGTGTATTTAACACTTCGTCTGCGTCCTCTTTAGTAAAGCCTAAAGCAGCCCACAAACGAGCAAAAAACGTTTTGTTATCGTTCATGTCGTTTAATAATTGATTTGGTAATTTATTGTAATAGGTTGCCTTTTGGCGAACATTTTGGATTGCCTTATCTTGTAGCTCTGTACTTTCGTCTTCCTCCTCTATGTACCCATCAACTAAGCCCAACGCTATAGCCTCAGGCGCAGATAAAAAGGTCTCAGCACTCATCATAGAGGTAATTTTAGCCTTAGTCGTTTCCTCGCTTCCTTCTATTAGCTTACCTGCTTTCTTAATCTTATTAGTATATAAGTCAGCTAGTAGCTTATCAATCTGTGCTAGTACTTTCTTTTGTTTTCGTACTTCTTCTTTGTTACCTTGGAAAAAGCCCCACGCATTATGAATCATAAAAAAGCCGAAACGGTTAATTTTTACCGTATCAGCTGCTAAGGCTATAACTGTGGCAATAGATGCCGCTAGCCCGTATACGTTCGCTTCTGTCTCTCCCTCATACGCTTCAATAAGTCCTGCAAGCTTTAAGCCTGTAAAGACCTCCCCACCATCAGAGGCAATGTTAATGCGTACCTTTTCGCCCTGTGCTTGACGTAATGTAGCATTAAGGCGTTCTACCTCGTAGCCCATATCTACTACATCGTTAAGAATATCGTAGTTTATCATATTTTTTTCTTCCTGTTCTACTTTTTTAATTGCCCAATCTACACCCTCAGTACCTCCCCACGCATCCCACATAAGACCGCCGCACCCTTCGGTATATGGTATGTCTTTGTGCTGTCTGTGTCGGTTAAAAGAAGACATACGCTTAACAGTATCTAAGCTTATAGGCTCTCTATTAGCTAACTGATTAGCTCTAGCCCAACCTACGGGAGTACCGCAGCCGTTTTGGTTGTTGGTCTCCTCTCTAAACTTTAAAGCCCTTTTAGCGTTATTTACTGCCGCTTTAGGGTAATCTGTGAAAGTCTTAGCCATTATAATGTTAAAAAGTTTATACTAACTTCCTAACATCTAAAAGCTATCTAACCTACTGCAATTATAAAAGATTGATATTTTTTTAAAGAAAAGTGTATAAATATTTGGTAGAGTAAAAAAGTCGCCGTACCTTGTGACTATCGAAGGAAACAAACATTATTAAATAAAACAAAAACTAAAATTATGAGTGCTACGCAAATTGTAAATAATAGTAAATTGATTGACAAAGAAGTGGGTAAGGTTTATTTCACTAACGACCTAAGCCTTTTTAAATTCATGGAAGGGAATAGAAGTCCTAATCCTAAGCATATATCACGAATTTTAAAAAGCATGAAGACTATAGGATTGTTATATAGCCCTATATGCGTTAACTCTTCATTAGAGATAGTAGACGGTCAACATAGGTACTTAGCAGCAAAGCAAGCAGGGCTAGGTATTTATTATATTATTGCAGATGAATACCATATAAAAGAAGTTCATGCACTTAATGTAAATCAAAAGAAATGGACTTTAGATGACTTTATAGATGGATACTCTGACTTAGGGAATAAGGAATATTCTAAGCTTAAAAAGCTAATGAAAAAATACCCTATATTTAATACAAGCACTGCTATTAAATTTGCTTGCAATAGCGATAGTGGTAATGCTATAATTAGAGTTCAAGAGGGTAGATTTACTTTTACTAGAGAATGGGATAAAGCTTGTATATTTGCTGAATATATTAAAGAAATGGCAAAGCACTACAAAGGAGCTACTAGGACTACATTTGTTAGGGTGTTAATTAAATTAACAGACAATAAGACAAAAGATTTTGATTTAGCTTACTTTGTTGCTAAGGTCAAAAAATATCCTCATATGCTGTACCCTATAGCAGGAGTGCCTAGCAATACGGAAATGATTGAAAAACTATACAATTATAGAAAAAGAGATAAAATTAGCCTACGCTACTAAAAAAATAAGAGTCCTTATCCCTTACGGGAACTTAAACTTATTAGGGCAGAACTTTACGTAATGATTCCCTAATATATTGTAAATTTGACGAGGTTCTAAAGGTAGGACGTTAGCCATAGACATAACGGCTCTATCTTTGCCTCCCTCAGCTTCTAGGAAGCTTGGGTAAATATTCAAGGCGGTATATTGGTTTATAACGCTCTGACGTACTAGATTATGCTTTACAAGGTATGCTATGATACTGGATGTATTAGGTTCTAGCCCTTGACGTTCGCACCATGTGTTGACCTCTTGGGCTAGTTCCTTACAAAACAGTTCGTTAGTACGCTGTTGTCTATGTGTTTTAAATTCCGTCTTATTCATTAAAACTTATATTGTTAAGGTTACTTAATCCAATCTTGACGCTTAAAATAATACGCTATCTTAGCCTGACAATACCCGCAGCCCATAGCTATATCTACTTCCTCATCTACATCTACGTTAATACGGGTGTATCTGTAGTAGACCGTAGCTAAAAACCGCATATTTTTACCTTTGGGCTTTGGGTACTCTTCAAATATTTTTTTAATCTGTTCCTTTAGCGGTTGAGGAATGTTAACAACATATGCCATATATATACAATTATAGTGTTATTTAAAAACTAGCATTAACCTGTATGTCCTCCTTATCCTTATTGCCCCTCTCTACGTCGTCCTGTGTGTTAGCCGTATAAACTACCTCCATACGGTCTATACGTCCGTTAGTTGCCGCTATACCCTGCTCTAGTCGTTTTAGTAGTTCGCTTGCGTCTTGTTCCTTCTTAGCTGTCTGTAATACTAGGGAGCTAGGCGCACCGACTACGCCACCCGTAGCAAAGCCTGGCACACCTGCCGCCGCTAGTACAGGCGCACCTCCTATGCGCCTTTGTTGATCCGTATTAAGCACTGCCTCACCTGTTGTTAAGGTGGTTAGTACGTTATCTCCATTAGATAGGGGCTTAATATTACCTTTTCCAACTACTCCACCCGTAGCTAATGGCTGTGCTGCTATCACTGCGGTCTGTGCCGCCCCTGTTGCGCCTGCAAATGCAGCATCTAAAAACTGTGCGCCTGTAGCTAACTTAATAGGGTTACCTCCTGCTGTAAGCGCAGCGACTACGGCTAGGGCTGTCTGTATAATAGACTCTAATATAGCACGCCTTTTAGCCTTCTTAGCTTGATCCTTTTCTATAGCTTCCTGCTGCTTTGCGATACTTGCAGAGGCTTTTACGTTTTGGTCTATCTTCTGTTGTAAGAACTCAGCCTCTAGTCCGCTAGCATTAGATAGCTGTTCTTGTAGTATCTCATTAGACCTTTGGTTATCTTCTGCTAGACCTTCTAAAGCTGCCTTCTGTCGCTCTACTTGTGCGTCTTGGAACTGTGCTATAAACTCTAGCCCTTGCTGCGCAAATCCTACAAACTTTGTAAAGTCTTCCTTAAACTGTTCTACTCTGTCCTGCGCTAGTTGCTTCTGTTTAGCTGCTAGCTGCTTGTCAGCTTCCGCCTGTTCGTCTCTGTAGCCTTTCTCTAGTTGTGCTAACTGAGTTAATAGAGTCTCTTTCTGTAGTATTAGCTGTTGGTTTTCTTGGTCGCCTGCCGCTAATCTAGCGCTTACTAACTCTATCTCTGCTTGTATTCTTTTCCTTTCCAGTTCTAGTACTGCCTCGTTATAGTCTTCCTCACTTTCTAAGCCCTCTGCAAATCTTCTATCAAGTTGCTGACGTTGGATAGCTAACGATGTACGTGCTGCTTCTTCCTGTTGTTTTTCCTGTGCTTCTAAAAACTTCTTATCTATATCTAACAGCTCATTAGTCAGGGCTAAACGTTCACGGGTTAAGATAGCGTTTAGTTGTTCCTCTGCTGCTATACGGTCTGTTGCTGCCTGTGCTTGTACGGTCTTTAGTTGCTCTGAACCTTCGCCAAATAATCTAAGCGCTTCTATCTCTCGCTTAGTAGCTAGGTCTGTTAAGTCTTCAAACTCTTTCTTAGCTGTCTCAATACGTGATGCGCTAGCTTCCTGTGCCTTCTTACGTGCTTTTAGTTGAGCATCTGCTATACCGTCTAATATAAGCTTTTCTGTGCGCTCTGTCAACTTAGCTACGATGGCAGCCTGTTGAGTTAAAAACTTCTCCTCATCTGCTAAGAACTTTTGGCGCTCTTTCTGTAGTGCTTCCTGTTGCTTCTTTGCCTGTGCTATGGCTACCTTACGTCTTTCAAAAGCTTGTTTAGCTCTCTGCTTTTTTAGTGCTTCCTCATTAGCTTTTTCCTGTGCTACCTCTCTATCCTTGCGCCTTTTTGCAGAGGCATTAGCAGCGTTCTCGAATCCTTCCGCAAAAGCATCAGCTAGACTCTTACCGTCTTCATTTATAGCCTTGCGTCTAGCTCTAAGCTCTTTTAACTGTGCATCTACTGTGCTAGTAAAGATACCCTTAACACGTGCTGCTAATATCTGAGAGTCAATAAACAGCGACTCGAAGAAGTTCTTAAAGTTTACGCCTAACTGCTTTAATGCAGCGACCACACCCGAAAATATAAAGGGTAGGTTAGTTACTACTTTCTGTAAGTCTTGAAATCCTTTGATAAGAAAATTAAACACGCTTTGAAGTGCAGGCGAGGACTTAATAAAGTCTGTAATACCTCTAACAAAGCTAGCTAAAGCCTGTGCTAGTACTTGCAGGAAGGCAGCAGCATTCTTAATAGGAACTAATAGTAGGTTAATGACTGTCTTAGTAGCTCCCGCTTTATCGTTAAACTCGCCAAATAAGCCGAACAGCTCACCAAATGCAGCGCCCACCTCCTTAAAAGCATCTACTACAGGTCTAAATAGCTCTATAATGGCTAGTAAGGTCTTGATAAGAAACGCCTGAGCCTGCGCTGCAAAGGTCTTTAATCCGTTAGAAGTTCCTGCAAACTCATTAGCTAGGTCTATCTGTGCGGCTGCTAGTTCTTTGTTAGCTTCTAGTAGGTCGTTAGTTCGTTCTGCGTAGTCTCCTACTGCCTCGCCTGCGTCCTTAAAAGCTTCAGGGGCTTGCTCTATACTGCTTAAAAACTCATCATTACTAGCCTGTCCTGCTTTTAGCCCGTTCTCGATCTGTCCTAGTGCTTCCTCAAACGATATACCTAGTTGATTACTTAACGCCTCTGCGCTCTTAGCTATCTGTTGTGCATCTACCCCAAAGGTAGTGGATAATGCTGTGACTTCTGCGCTTAATGCGTCTAGTTCCTCACCTCCTACGCCTGCCAAAGCGCCTACAGCGTTTCGTACTTCGTCTATCTTCTTTACTAGCTCGTCAAACTGCTTAAATACGTCAGCTATGACCTTAGCAGCTTTGAAGGCTATAAACCCACCTACTAAAGCTTTGCCTAGTAAATTAGATACACCTGTAGACTTTTCTAGCTTTTTGTTAAGCTTATCCAGTACGGGTATCTGCTTAAATATGGCTTTAGTGGACTGCCCAAAGATACGAGGGTAGTTACCTACGCTTCTCTGAAATTGTCCTACGCTAGCATCAGTACTTTTTAGCTGCTTATCTAATTTGCCTATTTCTTCTTTTAGCTGCTTGCCTGCTTTAGTACTTGCCTTACCTTCTATCGCTAGGTTCTTAAATTCCTTTCTAAGCCTGTTTAGCTTTGCGCTTGCCTTATCGTAAGACCCTAGCGCTTTGGACTGCTCTAAGAAGCTTTTAGTTAGCTCTGTCTGTGACTTCCTTAGGCTTTTCTGTTCTGCTTTTAGTTTAGCTAGCTTTTCAGAGGTCGCTGCATATTCCTCAGTGCCTACCGTAAGACCTTTTAAAGCCTTATTAGTATCTTTTATTTCCTTATTAAGTTGGTCTATATTGTCTATACCATCAATATTGATAGTAAACCCTATGTTAGTGTTAGCCATTATTTGTTAGTGTTAAAGTCTGCTTCTAAATATTTCTTATCTGTCTCGCTATAGCATCCAATTAGTAGCCCGTTATGGGTATCTTGTACTGAGCTTATAAGCCCATCTATTAGCATCTTGTTAGCACGTTCCTTAATTGCGTTGAAGTTTGAAGCGGTGTTAATTATTTCGATATTTTTTGACATATTGTTTTATTTTATTGACTAACTATTTTATTATATACCTCAGGACTATCTACGTTATCGCTATCTGAACTTTCCACCTGTGCCGCATACTGTAAGTAGGTCTTAGTGCTTTTGTCACTTAGTACGTCGAAGCTGTTAACCTCTTGCAGTATGTAGGCATCATCTTTTAGTATAACCTTATTTCTAAAATCTAGGTTCGATATAGCTAGTAAATCCCAAAAAAGATATACTTCTAAGTCCTTGCCTACCTGCCTGCGCTTCATATCTGCTAAGTAGAATCTATCTAATAGCCCTTTTATCTCGTTTCCGTTAATGGTATTATTGCCAAAGCTTAAAGACATACGCTCACCATTAACATTATTATAGTCTACCATGTATGCAAGAGGGCATAATACAGAGCCGTAGCCGCCTGCTCCATTATCTAGGCGTATAAACGCCCTGTCTGATAGCGGTACTTGTGGCTGCTTCTGTAGTAGTCGTGGCTTTACTTCATAATTAGCCTCAGCGCTAGTAGGTTCTTCTAAATAGTTAGTAGACCATATAAGCGGTATTTGACAAAACGCTGTACTATCTTCATGTGTTACCTCTTGATCTAGTATACAGAGAGTAGAGGCAAAGAAAGGGTTAACTATCTGCT
>Ga0209991_10001469_pt1 | contig 10702 bp, 10 predicted proteins | sample ChitaG_FD_183167 | JGI IMG/M metagenome (GOLD analysis project Ga0209991, IMG submission 183167) | Deep subsurface microbial communities from South Pacific Ocean to uncover new lineages of life (NeLLi) - Chile_00310 metaG (SPAdes)... | ecosystem: Environmental > Aquatic > Marine > Oceanic >... | reverse complement strand
ATTAAAATCGTAACTCTCACCGTTTATCTTAACATCGTTAATCGTTAAATTTTTTGAACCTGTGTTTTTCAATTTGAAAGTAGCATAACCCGTATCGAACACTTCGGGATTTTCTATTAGAAAACTAGATTCTAAAGCAGTGTAATCAAGCTTAAACAACTTCACCATTCCATTTGTTGAGACATAAGCGTGTTTAAAAATCTCAAAATCATATAAACCGTCATCAGGTATATGTGTGACGTATAGATTACCCTGATCGTCTCTTAGTTGTCTAGTAATTTGATCTTGGTAATACTCCGTAAATGTTTGAAGGTTATTAGGATTTGCTGGAGGAACCGTTGGGTTTCCATAGAACATTAATTTAACTAACTGACTTTGGAACCATTTTGAAGTGGGTCTTCCCGATGTGGCGTTGAAATATTCACTTTCTACGAATACAGAATTCGAAGCCCAATTATCCTCTTCCATACCAAAATTCTTATAACTTTGGTAGTTATCGTTACAAATCCTTACCATCCAAGGCCATTTACCTTCATCACCGCCTAAATTAGGATACAGCATTCCAAAATAAACTAACACATAGTCTGCTTGTAACGCTTTAAACGCTTTAGCACTATATATCTCGTTTGTTTGCATCAATGCCATTCCTGTCAAACCTATTCGAGTTTGGTTAATTGTTCCATTATCGTTAACCGTTGTCATGTTTCCTATCGGAGTGATCCAATAACCGTAATCCCACCACGAGACAACAACGGATGTACCGGGCAGATTTGTTTTCATCCATGTTAGAGTTTCCTCCCAATCGTGTATTTGCCCTCCTGGCGCTAATTGACTTTGAGATAGTTGAGTTATAGCGATATTAGAAGCGTGCATAACCTGAGCCATACACATAATCCCAACAATGAAATAAACAGCTCCAATTTCGGATTTTCCAACCATTCGTTTGACTTGGCGCTTTCGTTTTCTACTAACACCTATTCTTTTTTCACCATAAAAACTGCCAAAAATTTTTAGAACACTAACTAATCCATACGCACCCACTAAGCATGCTGCGGGTGCAAATAACAATATTATTCGAATCATGCTACCAGTAAAATAAAAAATTAAAATTAAAAATACGAGTAATAAGATATCAGCAACATTACCTCTCTTAAATAAGAAGAATAATCCAAGAGGTAAAAGAGTCAGAGGAATCAAAGTATTATAGTAAAATACGCTCCATGAACTTGGCATGTGTTCAGCCACGGAAGCTACAATGTTTAAAGAATCTCTTATTAAAGGACTTAATACACTCAATAATCGTTTTCCAAATCCAAAAGGAATTAAATCTGGTGCAACCCATATAATACCACCTAATACGATGATTACGGGGATAAGCCCCCACTTTATGGAGTTTATTATGCCATTATATAGACGAGCATATTTGTTCCTATTAGTATATAAAACATGAAATATGAGAAGTAAAATAGTAAAATAAAAAACTGCCCCAAGCTCCATACTAGTAAAGAAAGAACTATATGGAAATTTAACGCTAAAAGTATACATCAGTAATCCTACTCCTTCGATTCCCGCATAAGCGATTAAGATGTTAGAATCGTATTTTTTCATTAAAATCATAATGCCAACCACAATAGGAAGAATCAAAAAAACGAAATTAAATCCTCCCCAACTTAAAGCTAAATAACCAGAAAAGAGTCCACCTAAAATAGAATGATAGAATTTTCCTGTTCTCACTGTTTTAATAAAGAAATAAAAAGTCATTAAAGCAGCAAAAACGCCGATAGTTTCATTATCAAAAAAACCAGCGGTAGTTCGTTGCATGAAACCGGGATTAAATGCCAAAAAGAATGCAGCTATTAATCCGCATCTTCGATCGAGCGCTTCCTTTCCTACGAGATAAATAGCAAAAACAGATGCGCCCCCCATAATCGCTGGAAAGAAGTAGCATATATCATATAAAGATATTGGAATCCCTAAAGAATTCAATACTTGAAAAATTGCTACTACAGTAAAGGTCAGTCCAGGTCTAAGGTTTCCACGGGGATAACCTTCAGGAAACCAACTTTTGAAGTCGTGCCAATTAAAATATTCAAATACAGTATGCGTCGATAAATATTCTGCGTTGTAATATTGTATCCATGGGTCAAATGCTTTTATAAGTAAATTACCAGATACAATCGGTGAAAGTCTTATCAGAATTGCTAGAACCACAACTAAAAAGAGAGCTGAGAAAAACACGATGTTAAATGTTTTTATTGTTACGGTTGCTCTTGTGCGATCTCTGAAATTTTTAAGAGAAGAATAAATAAAGGACATATTTTTTCGTTTATATTATTGTTAAACGGTATAATCGTTATGAAATTTAAAAGATTTTAAAACATTAAAAGATTGTTTTTTAACAAATTAATTGGTCTTGATATTCTAACACGAAATTCATTTATTATAAAAATCCTATATCATACATAAAATTATTAAAAATTTAATATTGTAATTAATAGGAATGGAAAAAACGAGGTATTTCTTTAAATTCTATTACATTGGCTCGAAAAAATATTATGGTTCACAGCGTCAACCCGATTATCTAACTGTTGAAGAATGTCTATTAAACGCCTTAAAGGAGAGAAAATATATAAAAGACGATAAAAAATCGGGTTTCGAAGTAGCAAGCAGAACCGATAAGTACGTATCAGCCCGAGGATCTACTTTTTCTGTTGTTACTGAAAAAAAACCTATTTTAATGGAGATTAATACAGCTCTCCCAAAAAATATTGGAATCTGGGGGTATTCTGAAGTACCACAAGATTTTTTCTCAAGATACAATGCACTCTATCGACATTACAAGTATATAGTTCCCTACTCAATTAACTTACGTAAAAATATAACCTCAAATAATCTAAAAGAAATGATTAAAGCGTGTAAAACATTTGAGGGAAGACATGATTTTAGTAACTTTTCCAAGCTCGAGAATGACAATGAAAAAACTACCAGAGACATTATGTTAGCATCTCTGAGATTAGATGGTGATTTCCTAATTTTCGATTTCAAGAGTAGGGCTTTTCTAAGACAACAAATTAGGAGAATGGTTGCTAAAATCTTTGATATTGGTTTAGAAATAATTACTTTTGAAGAGTTTTTAGGTTTATTTAATCCCTCCAGAACCTACTCCTATCAACCCGCAAATCCCTTAGGATTAATATTATGGGATATTAATTATGGAAAAAAGATACAATTCACAATTGATGCCAAATCAAAAGAGAGAATGAATAAATTCTTTCTGCGACAGGAAATAAAATTTTCAACCAAACAGAAATTATTTAGCCTCATGCAACATAACAATATTAGCAAGAAGGGCTTGTAATTGAATTTCTTCCGTACCTCCTTGACTTAATCGGTATTCGAACTCCGCAAGGATTTTCGTTAGCTCTATTTTTACATCTTCCGACACATCCAAGTCGTAAATTTCCCGATGTAAATTCTTAATGATGCTTATGCCTGACAATCCATACTCTCTTGTTATATCATGTAACAATTTTAGTGAAAATTGTAATTGACCCTTAAGAGCAGTTTTAAGAACATCTCTAATCCGTTCTGGTGGGACTTCTCCAGCAACTCGGAATACCACATCTTGATCAATATTTTTAGAGATTGTTCCGCATGATTGCAGATAATTTATAGCTCTGCGACAATCTCCCTTAGATACATCAACTAAAGCGTTTAAACCATCAGGGCTAACGCTTATATCCTCTTTGTTTGCAACGAATTTGAGACGCTTTTTAATATCTTCGTTTCTCAAAGATGAAAAACGGAAAACTACGCATCTAGATTGTATAGGTGGAATAATTTTATTAGAATAATTACAAATTAATATCATCCTACAGTTGCGTGTATATTTTTCCATTGTTCTCCTTAAAGCCTGTTGGGCAGGTGCTGTCATATTATCTGCTTCATCTAAAATTAGAATTTTAAAGGATATATCTGAAGGAGGTTTAGCTTTAGCAAAATCCTTGATATATGTTCTTATAACGGCTATACCTCTGGCATCGCTTGCATTCAGTTCTAAATATGTAATATTAATTGCCTTTTTATTACCGTATAATTCTCTGACCATAGCTAACGCAGAAGTCGTTTTACCAGTACCGGCGGGACCAGCGAATATAAGGTGTGGCATCGATTTATCCTTTACGAATTGCTTTAGTCGTTTAATAATTCCTTCTTGGTTAACCACATCATCTAAAAAGCGAGGTCTGTATTTTTCCACCCAAGGTTTATTTTCAGCTGACAATGTAACACCAAATATAAATAGATTTACTAGTAATAAATAAAAAAATACTATTAAGAATTAAAGTTTCTTTATTTATTATTATACAACTTTAAAAAATAGACAAAGAAACGATACAATGACAGATTATAAAATCACTAAAATTAAATCTCGATGGATTTTAGATTCACGGGGAAATCCTACTGTCGAATCTGACGTGTTTGTGGGAAAAACATACGCAAGAGCTGCAGTTCCTTCAGGAGCATCAACGGGAGTTATGGAAGCTTTGGAATTACGGGACGGGGGAGACGCTTTCTTGGGTAAACATGTTACAAATGCAGTATCTAAAGTAAACACTATAATAGCTGTTAAACTACAAGGCTTTGATGTTCGAGAACAAACCAACATCGACGAGGAGATGATTGCAATTGATGGTACAGAAAATAAAAGCAACTTAGGTGCTAATGCAATACTTTCAGTCTCTTTAGCTATTTCAAAGTTAGCAGCGGTTCTATCTGAGAAACCTTTATATCAATATCTCTACGAATTAGCGTATGGAAAATCGAGGGAAGACTTCTTATTACCTATACCATCATGTAATATAATTAACGGGGGAGAACACGCTGGAAATGACCTAGCTATACAAGAATTTATGATATTACCTATAGGTGCTGATTCGTTTTCAAACGCAATACAACATGTAGCGGAAGTTTATCAAAACTTAAAAAAACTATTGAAACAGAATTATGGTTCTTCCGCAATTAACGTAGGCGATGAAGGAGGATTCGCTCCAAATTTATCAACTACTACGGAGGCTGTAGACATAATAATAGAAGCTATCGAAGCGGCGGGATTTTTGATGGGCACTGATTTCGTACTTGGAATGGACGCAGCAGCAAGTGAATTTTACGAAGATGGAATTTATACAATTGACGGGAAAAAGCTCACGAGTGAGGAGTTAATGGAATATTACTTGAATTTAATACACGAATACCCATTTAAATCGATTGAAGACCCATTTGATGAGAAAGACTTTAGATCTTTTTCAAAATTAACAGCTAAGGTTGATAGATCGATCCAAATTGTCGACGACGATCTAACTGTCACGAATATAAAAATATTGAAAAAAGCGATAGATGAAAAAGCAGGTAATGCTCTATTACTAAAAGTTAATCAAATAGGTTCCCTAACGGAAGCAATAAAAGCGGCTAAAATGGCATTTAATAGTGGGTTCAACGTAATGGTATCGCACCGTTCAGGGGAAACTGAAGATAGCTTTATTGCAGATTTAGCTACAGGTCTTTGTACGGGACAAATGAAATCAGGTGCCACATGTAGAAGCGATAGAACCTGTAAATTTAATCAACTACTTCGCATAGAAGAAGCGTTAGGTTCTAAAGCAAAATACCCCAAAAATTTTGATTCGTGGAAGAATTACATGTAATTTTTCTTAACGTTCTCTTTTTCTTTTAAATCTATAAATATTTACATTAATTGATTTAGTTTTTTGTTTGTGAAATTCATATGTCTTATTAAGTTTCAACTGATATGGAAATACATAATCGACCTCCCAATTGTATTTTTTTATAAATGTCGAGATAAATTGGTGTACATTTGGATTTGCGAGATGTATCGAGTATACAACATGTGAGATGTTAAACGCTTTCGCTAAAAAAAAGCGATCAGCTGTTTTTTTTTGGACTCCAAAAGGGGGATTCATAATTGTAGTGATATAAAGCCCCTCGGGATTCACATTTCGAAAAAGTTCAAATTGATTTATATCAGAACAGATAGGGGAGATAATAGATTCTAAACCATATTTATGGATGTTAATTTTTAATATCTTTAAAGCGTTGATATCTATGTCTACACTTAATACATAATGAGCTTGGAGATACGCACATGCTATTGATAATCTTCCGGTTCCAGCTCCTAAATCCAAAACCAACCGATTTTTAATGTCATTAAATTCGACTCCTGCGAAAAAAACAATATCGACGGCACTTTTTGCATCAATGCAATATTGTTCTAACTTAATATTTGGATTCGAAAATCCTTCAGTTTGCTGAATTAATGATATCAAATTTCTCTTGTTTATAGTAATCGCCTAATATCTGTTCTCCATAATATATTTTATGAAAAATTATGAAAAAATTTAATTATTTTAATTAATAATAATTAAATAGAGAAATTAAAAGATTTTTGTTGAAATTTATGAAAGAATCTAAGAAAAATAATGAAATAGTTCTTACGGGTCAATATTTAGGCGTTGTAGAAGAATATTTACCAGATAAAAAGTCTACTTTCGTAAGAGATGGTCAAATTTTTGCCACTAAAACAGGAATTGTCAGTATCGATAAAGAACGAAGAGCTATAGAGATTAAAAGTCACCAAGAAGAAGATCGAAGAATTGTAAAAATTAACGATATAATAATAGGAACGATTCAATTTCAAAGACTTTATTCAGTTGGTATTAGTTTTGCTACCATTAATAATAAAATTCATTTTAATAGTTCTTACTTTGGCAATATCCATGTATCTCATATATCCCATAAATTTATTGAAAAAATTGCAGATGCATTTCAAATTACAGATATTGTTAGAGCTAAAGTAATTAAAAAAGAACAAAATGAATACAGCTTGAGCACCGTAGGCAAAGACTTAGGTGTTATCCATGCTGATTGTAGCATATGTGGATCAACTCTTGAGAAAATAGGACAAAATAAGTTAAAGTGTCCTCGATGTGGAAACACCGAAAATAGGAAATTAGCTAGCGATTATGGAAATGTTACTGAAAATCTAAGATACTGAATCTGTTAACTTCTTTTAATACATGTTTAGATTAAAATAATTATAAATAATTACGAAGAGGATTTATTTTGGGTAATCGTGGAGGTAAAAAAGTTATAAATTTCAATAATTCAAGCGGAGAGTTAACGAATATTGTAAAATTTCTTGAAGAAGTTCAAAAAAAAATAAATTATCTTAATCTAAATTGTAAAGTGGATGGAAATGTAATTAAAATCACATTATTTGGACCAAGAGACCTTCAATATTTAGCAAGTGAAAGATTAAGAGAGCTAGCTAACCAATATTTATAAAGATGCTTATCTTGTTATTGTTTTAAAACCAAAAAACATTTATTTAATTATAGATTAGAGAACTTAGTTTTGGTGGATTATTTTGGCAAAAAAAAAAGCTGAACCGGAAGAAGAAAATTTAGATACTGATGATAAAGACTTAATTGATGATGAAGAGATAGAAAGTCACTATCCAGATGTATCAAATGATGCAAAATCAAAAGAAGAATCAGTCTCCATAGATGTAGTTGACGATGAGGAAGAAGAAGAAGATGAAGGTTATGAAGTTGAACCCGAACCAGAACCAACTTATAAATTTCTAACATTAGCCATTAAAAAGAGCGCAAGAGACGCTGATTATGTGTTATCCGTAGAAGGGCAATCGCACGGATTTTGTAACATTTTTGTGAAGTCATTATTAGAAACGGAAGGTGTAAATTCAGCAGCGTATAAAATCACCAAACTTGTTCCTCCAGAAATATTCATAAGGTTAGAAGATGGCTATGAAATAAAAAAAATTCTTTACAATACGATAGAAAACTTAAGAGCAGAAGTTGGAAAAGTTGAAAAAGTGTTTAAAAAACTCATGTAAACCTCTCTTTTTTATATTTGTATGAAAACTTTATAAGAAATTACTGATCTCTATTCTTAATGCCATTTGATTTTTTGTTAAAGGATATAAATTCCACTCTAACTTGTAAGTCGATAGGGACTGATAAAGGGTTAGCGAAAATAGGAGATGGTGTAGTTAATCTTACTTATTCCATAGCAAAATCTATTTTTTTAACTAAAGTTAACAAAAACAATAAGAGCATACGAACGGGATTAAAAGTAAGTAAAAAAATTTTGGCAGAAGCTCTAAAAAAGGCCGATATGAAAAAATTTTCAAAAAGTAGGGCAGACGCACACGATCTTGCTGACACCGTTGAGGCTCTTATTGCTTACATATGGTTTTGTGATAAAATGACCATAAAAGATATGGCAAATTTTCTCGCCGATTCTTTAAATGGTGACCTATACAATAGAAGCGAGGAAATTCAAAACGCAACAATTGCTTTTACTAAACTGCTGTTATACATTAAAAAATTTCTACCTGAGAGCTGAGCATGAAAGATTTCCCAATAACAATTGGAGTAGACGATGCGAAATTTACATTTAATTCTGAACCACACACGACCGATTTAATTGGAGTAGTTTGTCAGGGCACGAGAATGGTTGGCATGGTCAAAAAAGAAATTACTATCGATGGAGATGATGCTACGGAAGTTTTAATCGAGCTTATAAGGCAAAACGAAAAACATGTGCAATTCATACTTACCGATACAATTACTTTTGGTGGTTTTAACATAATTGATTTAGAAGAAATCTACAACGCTACGAATAAACCAATTATTGCTGTAACTGAAAAAGAAGTTGATCTTGATGCAGTTAAAAAAGCGATTTTAAAAAAATTCCCACAAAATTACATAGCAAAATTACGAAAAATTGTAAATGCAGGTAATTTATATGAAACTGTAACTGAAACAGCGGGAGGTCTTTCAAAAGTGTTTTTTCATTCTAAAGGAATTTCATATACAGATGTTAATTCTTTATTTCAAAAAGTTTGCATCGATTCAAAAATCCCAGAACCCGTGCGCCTTGCTCACATAATAGGAAGAGCATTGTAATAGAGTTTTATTTGGTATGAATCTCATACTCTAATATTTCTCTCATCCTTTGTCGTAACTCGGGCCTGATAGCTGACATTCCGTAGGTTTTAATACCGCCTAATTTTTTCTGGATTTCTTTAGCACTTAAGGCACCAGGTAGATCTTGCTTATTGGCAATTGCTATGATTTTAGTTCCTAAACTACGTTCAAATCTGTTGTAAATTTCTTTGGTCTGCTCTACGTTTTTTTCAGTAGAATCACACACAATCACTGCTAAACCAGCACCCCTTAGAAAATCCTGCCACATAAACTTAAACCTATTCTGACCTCCTAAATCCCAAACTGAACAATTTTGACCGTTCAACACGGAGTCTTCCACTTCTAATCCCACTGTAGGAACTCTTTCTTCTTTGACTTCCCTTCCCTGCAATAGGGATAATAGTGAACTTTTTCCCACCGATTGCTCTCCAATAAAACAAATCTTCTTCTTAGTTGTTAACAAAATTAACCCTTTCTAACTACGATTTATGATAATTAGAAAAGACAAATAATCTTACAAAAATGATAATAATATTCACATAATATGATATTATAAAACTAATAGAAATTGGATTAGCAGAAAAAAGTAAATAAAAATAAAGTAAAATTAAATATTATTAATTAAAAAAATCAAAGAAAGATTCTTTATTCTTCTGATTTTTCTATTTCAAGGTCTTTTCCTATTTCAAGGTCTTTCACAATTCCCACACATGATGTTCTAGACATGTCGCGCACCGCAAATCGGCCGAGTTCAGGAAAATCTTCGTACTTTTCAATACAAAGCTTTTTAATTGGCTGTAGTTTCACGATTGCTGCCTCATTCTTCTTGAGAAATTTCGGATTGTCCTCGATTACGGCACCAGTCTTCTGATCTAACTTTTTGTTTAACTCGATAAATTTCGCAGCCACTTGAGCGGTATGAGCATGAACTACAGGGGTGTATCCTTGAGCAATTGCTGTTGGATGCCAAATAACAATTATTTGTCCTGTCCAGTTCCCATTTGGAGTGACTACGGTTGGAGGGTTGTCCGGATGGCCCATGACATCGCCACGACCAACATCCGCCATAGAAATTCCTCTGATGCTAAAACCGATGTTATCACCAGGTTCGGCAGATTCTTGCTCTTCGTGGTGCATTTCGATGCTTCTTATTTCGCCTACAAAGCCAGTGGGCATGATAATGATTTTATCATTCTTCTTCAATACACCAGTTTCAACTCGTCCAACAGGAACAACTCCAGTACCTTTAATACTATATGCGTCTTGAATTGGAATGCGTAATGGTTTGCCAGTAGGTTTTGGAGGAAGTTCAAAGGAATCAATCGCTTCAATTAAGGTTGGACCGTCGTACCATGAAAGTTTATCAAATTTTTCCGTCAAGTTCTCTGCTTTAATACCACTAACGGGTACAAACGGAATTTTTTTTACTGGAAAACCGATATTTTTTAGGAGATCAGAGACAGCGTCTTTTACCTCATTATAGCGCTGCTCGCTATAATCATAGGCGTCTGCTTTATTAACTGCAACAACTAATTGCTTAACACCTAGAGTTTGGGCTAAATAAGCGTGTTCTCGAGTTTGACCATTTGCGGCAACACCGACTTCCATTTCTCCTTTCTTACCAGAAACGACTAAAATTGCGGCGTCAGCTTGAGAGGCACCGGTGATCATATTCT
>Ga0209991_10001468_pt1 | contig 10704 bp, 11 predicted proteins | sample ChitaG_FD_183167 | JGI IMG/M metagenome (GOLD analysis project Ga0209991, IMG submission 183167) | Deep subsurface microbial communities from South Pacific Ocean to uncover new lineages of life (NeLLi) - Chile_00310 metaG (SPAdes)... | ecosystem: Environmental > Aquatic > Marine > Oceanic >... | reverse complement strand
TGCCTGAAGCAACCTTGCCTGCTACTTTGCCCCCCTGCGGGTTAAGCTCAAGAATGTCGCCGTCTTCAAGCAAGAAAATATTTTCCTCTGCGATACCTATCGATTGGGCTAGCTTAGCGTGAAGGCTCAAGTGGCGATATTCACCATGGATGGGCATAAAGAACCTTGGCTTGACCAAATTTAATAGTAATTTTAGCTCTTCCTGGCTACCATGCCCGTGGACATGAACCTGCGCCACCTTATCATAGATAACCCGAGCCCCCTGCTTAAACAGGCTATCTATTGTTCTATTGACTACAGCTTCATTACCCGGGATAGGAGTAGCTGAAATAATTACTGTATCTCCACGAAGGATATGAAACTGGCGGAGGTCTCGATTAGCCAAACGAACCAGGGCTGAGGTAGGTTCCCCCTGGCTGCCGGTAGTGACAAAGACAATCTTATTACGGGGCATGCCTTTAAGTTCATCAAGCCGAGCTAGAATCCCGTCAGGTGCCTTAAGGTAGCCTAACCCCAGTGCCATACGAGAGGTATCACTCATACTACGCCCCACAAAAAAGACGCGGCGCTGATATTTAGCCGCGACATCAATAACCTGCTGAATACGGGAGACCAGTGATGAGAAGGTAGTTACAATTACTCTTCCCGGCGCATCAGCCATGATATGATCCAGGGTTTCACCAACTACTCTTTCTGATGGAGTGTACCCAGGGAGTTCAGCATAGGTAGAGTCGGAGAGAAAGAGTAAAACTCCTCGTGTTCCTAGCTGAGCCAGCCGAGACAGGTTGGTCGGTTTACCACTGACCGGGGTATAGTCAAGTTTAAAATCTCCGCTATGAACTATAATGCCAACCGGGGTATCTATGATTAGTCCTACTGAGTCTGGTATGCTATGACAAACGGGGAAGAATTCTACTCTGAACTTCCCAAGCGTGACCTTTCCACCAGGGGGTATTATTTTAAGGTTGGCTTCAATATGCCCCTTTCGTTCTTTAAGCTTGACTGAGATAAGTCCATTGGTAAGCTTCGTTGAATAAACAGGCACATTCAGCTGGGGCAGTAAATAAGGCAGGGCACCAATATGGTCCTCATGACCATGAGTAATGATTATACCTCTTATTTTTTCCCGTCTCTCTAACAAGTAACTGATATCAGGAATTACTAGGTCAATGCCTAACATCTCTTCCTCGGGGAACATAAGCCCGACATCAATGATGATGATATCATCTTCGTATTCCATCACCATCATGTTCTTGCCGATTTCAGATAGCCCACCGAGGGGGATTACTCTTAATCTTTGCTTAAGCATAACTTTAAACCTCAAACATGGTTAATTGCTGTGGCTGTTGTTTGGTTTCTACCACGCTTTCTGCCTGGGCTAAGAGTGATGGAATCTTGAGCATATCCTCTTCTATAGCCCGGCGCAAGCTTTGCTGATGAAGGGCCGCCGCTGGGTGATACATAGCATAATAAATAACATTGTCCCGCTTTTGAGCGCTGCCGTGAATTTTGCTTATGCTCTTGTTAGGGAAGAACATCGCCATGGAATAACGTCCCAAGGTTACAATCATCTTGGGGTGAATTAACCCAATCTGGCGTTCCAGCCACTTACGGCAGTTAAGCATTTCTGAAGGTAAGGGATCACGGTTTCCCAGTGGCCGACACTTAATCACATTGGCAATATAGACCTGCTTACGGTTCAAATTGATGGAAGCCAACAGTTGGTCCAGATATTGTCCTGCCGGGCCAACAAAGGGACGCCCTTGCTGGTCTTCATGCCAGCCTGGAGCCTCACCAATGAACATTATGTCAGCTTCCTCTGCCCCCTCCCCAGGAACAACTTTGGTTCGGTATTTAGCTAGTTCACACTGCTGGCAAAGGGCAATTTCTTGATAAAGCTCACTCAGCGCTGACATCTCACCCCGTTCACCTGATAGTAAGGTTTAACAAACCAGCCTTTTGCTTATGATAACATGACCAATATGCCAAGTCAATTAAAGACAGTTGTTGACAGTATAGGAGCGTAGTTGTAGACTACTTTTAGTATCCAAGAAGTAAGCAAGATGAGTTTCTTAAGCCAAACTGACCCGGAAATTAGCCACGCCCTTTACATGGAGGAGAAACGACAAAGGGAAACAATAAATCTCATTGCCTCCGAGAACTATGTCAGCAAGGGTGTGCTTGAGGCTGAGGGTTCGTTTCTGACTAATAAATATGCCGAAGGTTATCCGCAACGGCGCTACTACGGTGGTTGTGAAAACATGGATATAGTGGAAAGCTTAGCTATCCAGCGAGCTAAAGAACTGTTTCATGCTGAACACGCTAATGTCCAGCCACACAGCGGGGCTCAGGCCAACATGGCAGCTTACTACGCCTTACTGGAGTATGGTGATACCGTTATGGGTATGAGTCCGTCTCATGGCGGCCATCTTACTCATGGGGACAAGTTGAGCTTCTCTGGTAAGTCATATAATTTCATACCCTATGGCGTAAATAAGGAAACAGAAAGGATTGACTATCAGAAGCTAGAGAGGCTTGCCGTAGAGCATAAGCCTAAGTTGATTGTAGCTGGAGCCAGCGCTTACCCCAGGATTATTGATTTCGAGCACTTTCGGCACATTGCTGACCTGGCAGAGGCAAGACTTTTGGTTGATATAGCCCATATAGCTGGTTTGATAGCTGTGGGTCTCCATCCCACTCCTGTGCCCTATGCTGATGTAATAACCTCAACTACACATAAGACACTACGTGGCCCAAGAAGTGGATTCATTCTGTGCCGCCGCGAGCTTGCTCCAGCAATAGATGCGGCTGTCTTCCCCAGAATGCAGGGTGGTCCTATGATGCATGTCATTGCTGCCAAAGCAGTAGCTTTTTATGAAGCTATGCAACCCAGCTTCGTTGATTATCAACAGGCTATACTGGATAACGCCCTTGTCTTAGCCAATGAGCTCCAGCGACTAGGGTTACGCCTCATATCAGGTGGAACAGATAACCATCTGATTTTAGTAGACCTCACCGAAACAGGGGTCACCGGTAGAGAGGCGGAGGAGGCTTTAGGTAGGGCAGGTATTGTGGTTAATCGGAATACTATTCCTTTTGACCGCCGCCCGCCCCTAGTAACCACTGGCATCAGACTGGGCACACCAGCAGTGACCACACGCGGCTTTGGTAAAGAAGAAATGAAACAGATTGCCTCACTAATTACCAGGGTAATTACTAATATTGGTAACCTAGATATTCAGAACGAGGTGCACCAAGAGGTTAGCCAGATATGTCACCGTTTCCCGATACCAGAGATTGATGTCCCTCAAACACAGCCAAGCAAAGAATAGTTGTTCGAGGAGGGCTTAGATGGCCAGTAAAGAAGAAACCGTCACTATAGAGGAAGCTAAGGAGCAAGTGAGGAGGGTCTGTGTAAGGCTAGGACTACTACACCTTTCTTTTACTAAAACCCTGATTAATGAGCTGGGTGAAAGGAAAGGGAAAGAGTTAGTCCTCAAAGCGATTAAAAATTATGGCACAAGAATCGGGGAAGAAGCAAAAGCGAATGTAGCTGCCCAAGGATTGGACAATAATCCAGCGAATTATAAAGAGGACCTCCCATTATATGGAATGCATGAAGGCACGGAGAGGATGGAGGTAGGAGGAGAAAAAAGAGTTAGGTTGTATGGTTGTGTTATGGCAAAGGTGTGGCATAAACTTGGGGAAGATGAATTAGGACGCCTCTATTGCTATGTTGACCCGGCAAAGTATATGGCTTTTAATCCCAACTTTAAGCAGATGCATGTGAAAGCGCTGCCTGATGGGGACGAGTATTGCGAACTTGCAGTAAGACCCACCACAGAGCAGGAAAGAAAAGATTTTGCCGATAAGGATAAGGATTGGTCGTACATAGACTGATAAAATAAAAGGGAGGAGGATAATGGCTATACCAAAGATTACTAGAATCACCCCTTTTGGAGGGGCATCGTATGGAAAAGAAGATTTAATGAACATGGAGCCTACGCTTCTTCGAGCCCTACTTCGCGAGCGGGCACATCACAACATTGAGGTCCCTCTTTACACGACTCTTCTCAAATGGAAGGGCAATCCGATACGCACTTTTGGACTACAGACGCAGATGGTCTTCGATGCTTGGAAGGAAAGAGGATTCACAGAAGATGCTCCAGATATTCAGTGGGTCAAGGAATATCTTGCTCTCGCCGAGAAGATTCGGGCGGGGGAGAAACTTGACTGGCGTGAGCCTCTTCCTACTCCTTTTACTGATGAGGAAATGGCAGTGGTAAACAAGTTGATTTACGGACGTCATTCGATTCGTGATTGGGTTGATAAACCGGTTCCTGATGAGATGATTAAAAAAATCCTAGAAGCAGGCAGAGCTGCACCAATTGGCTGCAACCTCGATGAGATTTGTTTTATTGTAATTAGGGACCCCGAAGAGGCTAAAATGGTATGGAGCGATATTTCCACCAAAAATGCAGTCATAATAGTTATCTGCTACGATACAAGGATTCCCAAAGTGGTTTGGCAGGACCAATGTGTGCCTCAGAATGCATGGTTTGATGCTGCCGCTGCGGCTGACCACATGCTACTCATGGCTCATGCCCTTGGTCTGGGTGCAGTCTGGCTATCTAAGACAGTGAAGACAGGTATGACAGAAGACACCGGACTGAGGTTTAAGGAACGATATAGTCTTCCCGATTATATTGAAGTAGCCCTGCACATAGCAGTTGGGTGGTCTGCAATGGGAACGATTAAAACGAAGAGGATGCCACTGGCAGATATGATGCTGAGAAGAAGGGGTGCACGCTAAAATTTGCAGTGGCTACGGGAGTAGCTATGGAAAGTATCTTGCTTCTGCAAGGCTTTGGTTTATCTTATAATTATGGTATTGGAAATGAGGATGCAATGACTACCTTACAAGAGGATTAAAAGGCTGCATTTAAGGAGGGATAATAGCTAATGGATGAATTAAAGATATTTACCGGGAATGCCCATCCTTCCCTAGCCCAGACGATTACTGAATATCTAGGCATACCTTTAGGTGAGTGCGAAGTCTTTGAATTCAGCAATGAGAATACCTTTGTTCGTATTCTGGAAAATGTCCGCCAACAAGATGTTTTCGTAGTTCAGCCCATCTGTTCCCCAGTCAATAAGAACCTGGTTGAGCTATTGATTATGCTTGATGCCCTGAAGAGAGCGTCAGCCGGGCGTATTACCGCCGTAGTTCCTTATTACGGCTACGGTCGCACTGATAAGAAGGACCAACCCCGCGTCCCGATAACCGCCAGGCTGGTAGCTGACCTGCTCACTGTGGCTGGCGCTAATCGTTTGCTAACGGTAGATTTGCATGCAGAACAGATTCAGGGCTTTTTTAGCATACCTGTTGACGAACTGACCGCCCTCTACCTGTTGAGTGATTACTTTAAGAAGAAGGATTTTAATGACCTGGTTGTAGTTGCCACTGATATCGGCATTTCCAAGCGGGCACGGGATTTAGCAGCTAAGCTTAATTCTCCTCTGGCCATTATAGAAAAAAGACGGGTTGGTAATGTTGACCAGGCTGAGACACTTAATGTTATTGGGGAAGTAGAGAGCAAGGTAGCCCTTACTGTAGATGACGAAATAGACACCGCTGGCTCTCTGGTGGGAGTTGTTTCTGCCCTACGGGAACGGGAAGCCAAAGAGGTTTATGCCTGCTGTACACATCCGATATTTTCTGATCAAGCTATCCAAAGAATAGCCTCTTGCCCGGTAAAGGAGGTAGTAGTTACCGATACTGTCCCTGTTGCTGGTGGAAAAAAGCTAGATAAGATTACCGTTTTGCCTATAGCTCCACTACTGGGTGAAGCCATCCACCGTATTCATACCGGAGCATCCGTAGGGGCTATGTTCGAGCAAGCAAAAAGTGAGTAAATAGATGAAAATAGTAGAGGTGTATCGGGCGAAAGGTGAGGCAGAAGCCCAAATTACCAAGGGGCTGCTAGAGAGTAACGGAATATATTGTCTCCTGAAGTCAAATGCTGCACCTTCAGTGCATGTGTTCACCGTTGATGGGATGGGTGAGGTTAAGGTTATGGTCAGAGAGTCAATGGCAGAGGAAGCAAGGAGACTAATTGCGGGAGAAGGTCGTGCTTAAATGGTTGGGTGGACTTACTGATTCTAACGAGAAAGAGCTGAAGCGGTTACAGCCAGGAGTAAACAGGATAAATGAGCTGGAGCCTGAATTTGAGCGACTCAGCGACGATGAACTTCAGGCTAAGACTAACGAGTTTAAGGCTCGGCTCAAGGCTGGCACTTCACTTGACGAGCTTCTGCCCGAAGCCTTTGCCGCTGTCCGTGAAGCAGCCAAGCGAACCATAGGTCAGCGTCACTTCGATGTGCAGTTAATGGGGGGTATCGTCCTCCATCAGGGTAAAATCGCTGAGATGAAAACTGGTGAGGGTAAAACCCTGGTAGCTACCCTCCCCCTCTACCTAAACTCCCTTACGGGTCAGGGCTGCCACCTAGCCACCGTTAACGACTACCTAGCCAGGCGAGACCCTTACTGGATGGGACCTATCTACCACGCCCTGGGGGTAAGCGTGGCCAGCATTTATCCTCAACAGACCCCAGATGAACATGCCCCTTCCCGTCTTTATGACCCCAGCTTTGACTCAGAGGATGAGCGGTGGAAGCATTTTCGCTCTATTTCCCGCCGCCAAGCCTATGAGGCTGACATTATCTACGGCACCAGCAGTGAGTTCGGTTTTGACTACCTGCGAGACAATATGGTGATAAACCTATCCCAGTGCGTACAGCGTGAGCTAAACTATGCCATTGTTGATGAAGTGGATAACCTACTCATTGATGAGGCACGCACCCCCCTTATTATCAGTGGTCCGGCTGAGGAATCAGGGCAGAGATATCAGACTTTTGCCCAGCTTGTCCCCCGTCTGCGCCGGGATGAGGACTATGTAGTCGATGAAAAAACACGCACGGTGAACCTGACCGATGCCGGCATCAGCAATATAGAAAGGATGCTGAAGAGGGAGGGAGTGTTAAAGTCACCCAATCTCTATGACCCGTCAAACTACGCCTTGACTCGCTATCTGGAAAATGCCCTTAAAGCCCAAGTATTGTTTAAGAAAGACCGCGACTACATGGTGAAAGACGGTCAGGTTATTATTGTCGATGAGTTCACTGGTAGACTTATGCTTGGTCGCCGATATTCAGAGGGGCTGCACCAGGCAATAGAAGCCAAGGAGCGTGTCAAGGTTCAGCGAGAGAGCATGACCTTTGCCACCATCACCATTCAGAACTACTTCCGAATGTATGACAAACTGGCTGGGATGACGGGCACTGCTCTCACCGAGGCTGAGGAGTTTCACAAGATATATATCCTTGAGGTAGTAGTTATTCCGACCAACAAACCAATGATTCGTATTGACCACAACGACCGGATTTACAAGAACGAGGAGACTAAATTCCGGGCAGTAGTGCGCGAGATCGAGCAGCTTCATAAGGAAAAACAACCGGTGCTGGTCGGCACCGTATCTATTGAGAAGTCAGAAAAATTGAGCGACCTATTAAAGAGGCAAGGCATTACCTCGCAGGTGCTTAATGCCAAGTACCATGAGAAGGAGGCAGGCATTATCGCCCAGGCGGGGCAACCGGGAGCAGTAACCGTTGCCACCAATATGGCAGGAAGGGGTGTCGATATTATATTGGGTGGAAATCCTGAAGGGAGAGAGCCGAAGGAGTGGCAGCAGGAGCATGAGAAGGTAATTGAGCTTGGTGGACTTCATATTATCGGCACCGAGCGCCACGAAGCAAGGCGAATTGATAATCAGCTCAGGGGTAGAGCCGGTCGCCAGGGTGACCCAGGAAGCTCCCGCTTTTATGTATCCTTAGTGGATGACATCATGCGCCGCTTTGGTGGCGACCGAATTAAAGGCTTTATGGAGTGGGCTGGCCTAGATGAAGATACCCCTATTGAGAATAAATTGGTTAACAGGTCTATTGAAAGCACCCAGGTCAGGGTGGAAGGCTACCACTTTGATATGCGTAAACACCTGGTTGAGTTTGATGATGTAGTTAATGAGCAGCGTAAGCATATTTATAGCGATCGAAGGAAGATATTGAGTGGCGCTGACCTTAAGGCAAACATCCTGTCAATGGTTAGAGAAGAAATACAAAACATAGCAGCAACCCATCTTGGCAGTGAGTATGGCGATGGCTGGGACATAGAGGGCCTGGTGGCTGATACTGCCACTATCTTCCCCTTACCGCCAGCAGCCAATGCCGGTACTCTTTCCCAAATGAAGCCCAAGCAGATTGAAGAAAAGCTCATCGAGCAGGCAGAAGCTTTATATGAGGAACGGGAAAAAGAACTGGGCAGCGACAACATGAGAGTGCTAGAGCGTCTGGTAATGCTACGCACCATAGACAATCTGTGGGTAGAGCACCTGACTCACATGGAGGACATGCGCCAGGATGTGGGACTATATGCTATGGGGCGACAGAGGGACCCTCTGGTAATCTATAAAAGCGAGGGCTATAATCAGTTTCAGAGCCTGTTATCCACTATCCAGCATGATGTGGTTCATACCATATACCATGTGGGCATTGTTAAGAAGGAAGCCCCTCAACAAGTGCCAGCAGCAATGGCTCAAGCTGCAGCCGGTAGAGATGCTGGCAGCAAGCAACCGCTAAAGGTTGGTAGTAGGAAAGTAGGTCGCAATGACCCCTGCCCCTGCGGCTCAGGCAAGAAATATAAGAAATGCTGTGGAAGGTGAAAAATGACAGACGAAGAGATAAACGAGTTAATTCAAGAGCTATCCGAGGAGATAGAGAAACTGTCTGACTCTGAAAAACTGCTAACCAAAAAGGAGAAAAACCACATAAACATGGTTTTAATAAAAAAGGAGACCCTGGAGAAACTAAAGGAGGCAAGGGAACAGGGCAAGAGTCAACAGGAGTTCTCACTTACGATGACTTATGGTTTATTAACATCCCTTGGAGAAAAGTATCCTTTCCTGATACCTTTCATAAAGGCAAAATCCGGGATACGCCTTTAGTCAATTGGGGGAAGAAATACAAAAAATGCTGCGGGAGGTGAGTAGAAATGAGTGTTTACCTTGGAGTCAAAACATGCGATAAATGTGGGAAAATAATAGAAGAAACACAGGAAGTCTTTGTTGTTTCAGACGGGGAAATAAAAGATTCCAATGAACTACTAGAGTTAGAATATTCTCAAATTTACTTTGTGTGTCATAAAGATTGCTGGGATGGTAACATTGATATGGAGTGGGCATAGATAATATGATAATAGACTAACCGCTCACAATTAATTTGGGGGAGGTACAACAAATGGATAGGGATTCAAACTTTCAGGCACTTTCCTGGTTTACAGACCACTATAGAATGGGTAATCTTGATCTAGAGCCTCCGTATCAAAGAAAGAGCGTTTGGAGCACTGACTACAAAGTTTATTTCGTTGATACGATTCTCCGCAACTTCCCCTGTCCAACCATATTTCTCCAAGTCGAACAGAGTCCAAGTGGAATTACTAAATACAATGTTGTAGATGGGAAGCAACGACTTCTGACAGTTCTTGAGTTTATAAGAGATGAATTCCCCACATCTGCGGAGTATAGTGGTCCTACTCTCGCCGAAAAGTATTTTTCAGAACTACCAGACCGGCCAGTAAAGATTAATTTTTGGGGATATAAATTTACAGTTGAGTATATTCATGGAGCAAGTACGTCAGAACTAAATGAATCGTTCGAAAGACTAAACAGAAATGTTCTCAAGTTAAATAAACAAGAACTTCGTCATGCTATGTACTCTGGAGAATTTATTACCTGTGTAACCCAACTAACAGATGATCCATTCTGGCATGACATGGGTCAATCAACTACTTCCAGAATAAGAAGGATGCTTGACATTGAATATGTCTCGGAAATATTTTTGGTGGTAATGCATGGGATCAAAGATGGTAGAGAGCATTTAGATAATTATTATGCAAAGTATGATGATGGTATCCCAGATTTAGATAGAAATAGGAGAAAATATGAAGTATGTAAGACTCTCATTGCAGAGCTAGATATATACGAAACGCGGTATAGAAACCTTGCAGACCAATATTCTTTATGGTCTGTGATGTCTAAATTATATGACGAGAATGGTGGTAGTTTAGAGATAGACATTGAAAGGACAAGAAGAAAGCTATTACAGTTTGCAGATAAAGTCCGAGGTGATGTAGAGGAAAAGCGAGTTCAAGACTACGCATTGGCAGTTTTGCAGGCGTCTAATAGTATTAGAAGTAGACAGACTCGTGAAGACATATTAAAAAGACTCATTGTAGTGAGATGATAATTCCTAGAACTATTGAAGCTTTCTACGGTAGAATGGCAGACTCTTTGCATGTTCTTAAGTCCAATATTGACCCAATACTTAAGAACCTAGCTGATTCATTACATATCGGGTATGTTGATGCAAGAATAAAACCAAAGGGAAGCATAATGGCCAAGATAGAGAAGGAGGGGTATGAAAATCCAGCCGATGAAATCGAGGATTTGGTGGCTTGTACATTAATCGTAGACAAAACATCCGAAATAGATACTGTTAAAAAATTAGTAGAGCAAAATTTCAACATAGAAGACGAAAAGTCTAAAAGGTTGCGCTCTCCAAATGAATTTATATATGACGCTGTGCATTTAA
>Ga0209991_10001467_pt1 | contig 10716 bp, 12 predicted proteins | sample ChitaG_FD_183167 | JGI IMG/M metagenome (GOLD analysis project Ga0209991, IMG submission 183167) | Deep subsurface microbial communities from South Pacific Ocean to uncover new lineages of life (NeLLi) - Chile_00310 metaG (SPAdes)... | ecosystem: Environmental > Aquatic > Marine > Oceanic >... | reverse complement strand
GATACCAAAAGTATTGAAACTTTCAGGCAAAAGAACCGTTACCGGACAGAACTCTGGAGAGCTTTATACAAAAAAGCACCGATGGGGCAACTCCTAATCTTTAGGAAAACCCTTACAGAGTTTACTAAAAGAATAATTTCCTAATCACATAGGAAGAATCTTTCAGGTAAAAGGACAGAGTAAGAGACTAATGTCATTATTTTCTTGCTCTGTCTTTTTGTTTATAAAACATTTTAGAAAAGCATAGAAAATAATGGTTTGATCTTTAGGATTAGAAATGTCAAATGTTGAGACCCCTTTATTTCTTTTTTTAAAAATGAGAGATGAAAATTTAGCATTTTAATAAATGTTACGGAGGTATAAAATGAATATCAACCTACTTAAAAAACATATCAATAGTTTTCTGAGGAAGTACAAAAATCATCCAAAGAAATTTATTATTGATCTTCAGGAAAGAAAAGAATTAATATCTTACTACCAAAGCTTTTCAAAAGAAAAGATATTAAATATGGACAAAGATGACATTTATGAATATATATCAAAATTATGGGCTATGTTAATCTGGGGCAATAAACATTATGTGATAGATAAAGTTATTGATGAAAACGGCATAGATAATTTTCGTACACATTTGGCTGATCTTATTTGGGGCCACAATGAGATTGAAAAACGTTGGGATATTTTTCGCACTGAAATAAAAGGCATGGGTCCAGCAATGATTAGCGAAATCTTATGCAAGACTCACCCGAATAAATATATGTTATGGAGTCGTAGAATATTTGTAGGTTTAAATTATCTTGAAGTGGATAATTTGCCAAGACATGATTATCAATTAACCGGTAAAGTGTATAAATACCTATGTAACATTACAAACAGTATTGCCAATGAATTAAAGAAGGTTGACTTTGAAGATACCACATTATTATCAGTTGATTATTTTATATGGGAAGAACTGCAAGTTGAAGAAAACCTAAGTAAAATATCAACAAAACATGCTGGGAAAAAAATTGAAAAAGAAAAAGAAATAGAGCATCCTGAACAAATAAAATTTATTCATGATGATATCAGAGATAAAATTAAGGATATTGGACTTTGGTTAGGCTTTGATGCAAACATTGAACAAAAAGTGTCAGATGGCTCGAAGGTTGATACAATTTGGGAAGCAACCATCGGAAATATGGGTCGGGTTATATATGTGTTTGAGGTTCAAACAAAAGGCAGCATAGATAGTCTTATCTTAAATTTACTAAAATCATTAAATAATCCGGCAGTTCAAGGTGTGATTGCAGTCTCTGATAAAGTACAACTTGAGAGAATTAAAAAACATGCATCGGATGTTAAAGATTTAAGAGATAAATTAAAATACTGGGATTATGAAGAAATATCCAGAGTACACGAGAGTTTAGAGTATGTCAATTCAATTATAAATAACCTTTGCTTAGTGCCTCAAGGTTTTTAATATCTATAAAAAAGCAATAACACGAATTAAAAAAAGTACTGCTTTAAATTAAAATGGGGGCAGGTCCCATTTTCTTAAGAAAGGAAAATTAAAGGGGATTAAACTATGAAAATTAAATGTCCTCTATGTGGTTTTGAAAATGAAAAAGGTAGTAAGTTTTGTAAAAATTGTAATGAGCCATTAGTTAAGTTCAAAATTCCTAATGCCATAGAAAATCCCTACACCAAAAAAGAAAAACCCGATACTAGTTCTCTTGGACCTAAAGAAATGCTAGACATAGAAACTTTTTGCAATACACTTATTGATTGGGTAGTGGCAAATATTAAGATTAAGAGAAAAGGTCTTTTTCAAAGTTTTTTAAAAGATATAGAAGAATTTGGAGCCGATAGGGTAGTGGAAAATCAATTTTTTGTGGAAATTATTTATTTTTATATGTGGTTAGCCTATACAAGCTGTGTAAATACTTTTCAGAATAAAAATAAAGTAAATGATTACTTTTCTCATTTTATTGATAAAATGCATGGACTATTTTTTAAAATAGAGTTTGGCGGATACGAAAAAGAAGGTTGGATAAAATATCTAGCAAAAAAAATAAATGGTTATACAAATGCTTACAATTTATTATTAAAAGTAATAAAAGGAGATTCTATTTCTAATAAATCGTCTTTAGTTTTTAACCAATCATCTTTAGGAAGGGAATTTTATAAAAACCTTTACGGGAGAGAGGGGCTTGGTGCTTTTAAAATATATGTTTTTACAACATTTGTGAATGAGGAATTAAAGGCTTCTTTTAAAACTTTAGGAAAATTATTAATGAGATATGAGATATAAATCAGTAGTATTTAGGATATAAATGAATATATTGAAAGGAGAATCATATGGCTGAAATAACATGGAGAAAAGCTATCGAAATAGTGAAACCTTATGTTGTAAAAATAAATACTTCAGGTGGCTCAGGTACAGGTTTTTTATGTGCATATACTGAAAATAAAATGGGAGTGTATGGGGTCTTGCAATATAACAAAAGCTATATTATCTTTGCAGCATGACCAGGCCATTACGGATATAATTTTCAGGAGCAATTTATTACATCACTTCCAGAAGAAATGCTATACAAACGATCTTTCTTGATATTAAAAAAATTGGGGGGAGATATGAAAAGTGATATTGCAAGATCTAACCCCATAATGCTTTAGTAAAAAATTAAAAAAGTGGCGATGTTATGGGGTATTTTTTGCCCAAAAAATATAAAGAATTGCATAATTTATGTTTCTATTTGCATGATGTTTTAGTACAAGTAGTAATTGAAGGTGAAAAAAAGAAATTATTTGATACGGTGGTTAAGTTCAAAAAAACTGATGATATTAAGGTAGTTAAAGATAATAATGATATATTAGGATGGCTTATTACTAACAGTTATGAAGATGAATTTAAATCAATTGTTATTAAGCAAGTGTTGATTGCTACCATTTCAGATTACTGCCATTATGTTTATGAAGCGTTAAGATGTTCTGAAAAAAGTAAACTTGCTATTACATATACTTTGTTGAGGAAACCATTAAAAGATAATTTGTTACTTTTTGAATGGATTATGACGAATAGAAATGAATTCCTGGAAAATTTCCAAAAAGATTCAAATTGCTATGCTATTGACAGGATAAATTCAACTAAAAAAAGACATTTACTGAATGCTCGGTGAAACAAATTAATTATAGCGAAACATTCAATGCAGATTTTATTTACAATATAAGGTATTCGAAGAAAACTGAGTATAGTTTGGAACGATTATGGAATATGGCAAATCATCTTGTAACAACTTCAAAAGATTATAAAACGGAGAGTTTAAATTTAAATTTTGTATTTTCCGGAGATGTCTCAAAAGAAAGTCAGTGGAATTATCTTTATTCAGTTTTACCATACCTTTTATTCTATACAGTTGAAGTTATACAGACAGTATTAGACCGAGAAATTGGAGAAAATAAATTCGACATACTATTCAAAACTTTCGAAGAGAGAGCAAAAAAATTTGAAAAAACAGTGTCAAGGAATTTATATAAAAAAATATAACGGTACAGGGGACGGTTTGTTCCTTATTGATAGATTTTGAAGATTGTGTCAAAAATGTCAAAGGGACGGCTGTCCCAGGTCAATAATTCGGTAATTTTTAGCGGGAAATCTATAGGATCTGAGGAGCTTCTTAATCAGATAGTTGAAACTTTAGGTATTTTTATAGATAGACGTCCTAAAGGAAGACCTCGTAAAAGGGAAAATTAAACCATAGGATAGGATGTGTCCTTATTTAAATTAAAGGAGTTTATAAAATGTATGAATACGATTTTGCAATTTCTTATGCCGGAGAAGATAGATTAATTGCTGAAGATATTTATAATAAAATTAAAGAAAAATATGGTGACTATTCAGTTTTTCTTGCAGAAAATGAGAAACACCAATTTATAGGAAAAGATGGTGAAAGTTTTTTTGAAGATTTATTCTCAAAAAGTAAGCAGGTCATAGTTATCATTTCGAAATATTATAAACAAAAAAAATGGCCGAGATTCGAATGGGATGTAATTTTGGAGCGGAGTGCCGAAAATAGGTTTATTCCAATTAAATTGGATGACACAAAAATTATTGGTTTACCCTCGAACATTATTTATGTACCTTATGAAAATAATAGTGTAGAAATTGCTAAAATTGCCATTTATAAACTATTACAATATGAGAAAAAGCAAGGGATTTCGCGCAAAACTGATTTTGAAAAAACCTACAATAGTATCAAAAACTCAAAAGGTGCTTTAGATAAGGCTTACCAGCTAGTTAAAGATAAAAGAAAAAGAACGCCTTTAGCGAATATTGACTTTCCCAAGAGTCATTATAAACCAAAATATAAAATCGTTGGAAATAAATGGTTAAATTTTTCTGTAATCCGAAGGTTACAGTTAAAAATACAATTTCCAAATGGTTTATCTAAGGATGAAGTTAGATTTAATATCAAGTATTGCGGGGCTAGTGAATTTAACAAAGAAAAACCAGATGCTTTAGCAATTTTTGCTTATTGCAAAGATGAAAATTTTAATGGATTTGATTGTATGTATAATGTAGTAAAAGCCGATTTTGCACCATATGGAAAATGGGAAAAAGCAGAAGAAGGTTTTGCCTATAATCTCCCGGTTGAAAAGTTTAGTTGGAAAATTAAATTTTTTGAAAGTTATTTTAATTAACAACAGATAAAAGAAAAATCAAAGATTATTTTAAATTTCGTTCTGCAACTTCTTTTATCTGCAAAATATTATTTGCAATTGCCATTAGAGAGGTGAAAATGAAATGAATGCAAATCAAATTCAAGGTGAGTTTATATCACTACTACGCCAAAATGGAGAAAAACGAGATTTTTGTAGTCAGCTTTGGGCTCGAGGCACAAGGCGAATGAGCAGGAATATCATTGAATTATCAGGATCAATGAATTGTTTGATATATTTTAAGGTGCGATCTGAGAAACCTTATAGGTGGGGTGTAACTAAAAACAGAATTGACGAGTTAAATCAATCAGATATGAAATGGGTTCTTGTTTTACTTTATGAATCACCAAACACGGGTTATCTCATTACTGCTAGAGAACTAAATCGTTATTTATCTATTTGGCCACGTGGGAGTGATGGCGATTATAAGGTGGCCCCTGGTAGCTCTCTCCAATTCAATAATATACCATTTCACTCATTTTTCGAATTCCTCAATTCTTTAATAAACAATTACAAGTAAAAATTATAATAAATGATAATAAATATTAATAAATAAGGACAGGTGTGCCAAGTTAATAATTCGGTAACTTTTAGCGGAACATCTATAGGGTCTGAGGAGTTTCTTAACCAGATGGTTGAAGTTTTAGGTATTATTATAGATAGACGTCCTAAGGAAAAACATCGTAAAATAGAAAATTAAACCATAGAAAAAATAGGATGTGTTTCCATTTTAATAATTTTAATAATGGGGGATGATAAAATTGATTGAAATTCAAATTGATGGAAGTAAAAAAAGTATAGACGAAGATTATGAAAGTTGGGTAAATCAACAGATAAACAACCGGCGAAAAGATGGACAAATTATTTGTGTCCGTGTTTTTATTAAGGAAGAGCAGATAAATTTAGTATTATCTTCACGGGAATGTTCGTCTATTGGAGTTAGCCGTTCTTTGCTTGCAAAAGAGAAAGCCATTGTAGATCTTTGGAATAAATGTAGACTCAATACAAGCGATTTTCATGGGGGTAATCTTATAGCATTCCTAAAACAAGTTCGTAAATATTTATAATTTTTTTGTATGATAGAATAAATAAAGCCACATTTAATTTTCTTAGACAATTAATATTTTACTTTTAAATTGAATAAATAGGGACAAGTGTACTGACTCAATAATTCAATAACTTTTTCTAATTTTTCGTAAGAGATCTGATATATAACAGGTACCGGTTTTTGTTATTTTTTATTGCACTTTTATCATATTTTAAAAAATTACAATATTTTAATGTGAATACCTGATCCCATAACAGCACATTAGAAGTTCTATGCTATTTCGAAAATTAAACAGGAGGAAGTATTATGAGTATACAGCCTATCAAGCGAAAAATTGAGGAAATATTTTCTGTAAGCCAACCATATTATATTGATTTTTATCAGAGGGACTATAAATGGACAAAAGAGCATATAGATAAATTGTTAGAAGATTTATTCTATAGGTTTGAATTAGAATATAAAGAAAATATAGATTCAACCTTAGAAAATATAAGTAAGTACGACTGGTATTATTTGAGTACCTATGTAACTAATGTCTATAGAGGGAAAACATTTATTGTTGATGGGCAACAAAGATTAGCTTCAATAACTCTTATTTTAATTAAATTATGCCACCTTGCTATAAAATATGAATTGGAAGACCATGCAGAATTATTAAAAAAACATATTAGGGGAATTGGAATAGAAGGAAAAAAATTCTGGATGGGATGGGACAATAGGGAAGCAGTTCTACAAGATTTACTTGAAAACAGCACGGGAACAAAAGAATTAGAAGATGATGATATTAGTGTCATAAACTTATATAAAAACTATAGAATTATCGACAAAATGTTAGAATCAAATTTAAATACTTTACACAAATTTGAATCATTTCTCTTATATTTTTTGACGAAAGTACTGTTAGTAGAAATTCAAATAGATGAAGTAAAAGATGTTCCCATGGTTTTTGAAGTGATAAATGATAGAGGAGAGAGATTAAAGCCTTATGAAGTTTTAAAAGGCAAGTTGTTAGGGCAATTAGATAAAAGCGAAGTAGATGGATACAACGAAATTTGGGATTGTAATATTCATAGCTTACAGAAAATAAATGAAAAAGAAGCAGATAATTTCTTTCGCTTCTACTTCAGATCAAAATTTGTTGATACTACTGCCGAATATCGAGAATTTGATGGTGACTACCACAAGGCTCTTTATTTAAAAAAATGGAACAAGAAAATACAGTTAAAACAAAATATTAAAAAGGTTAAATCCTTTGTAAAAGAGGATTTAGATTATTATGCAAAATTGTATCTCAAATTAGTGCAAGAATCGGATAAAAAAGAGTCTGTGCTTAGCGAGCATTTGTTATACAACAACTTAAACGACCAAGATAGACAATATTTATTGATTTTATCATCGTGTGATCTCAATGACCCCCAGGAAACAGAAAAAGTTAGGGTAGTCGCTAAATTATTTGATAGATATTACACAATGTTACAGTTAACAGGTTCTTACGACAGTAATATATTCACAGAGAGTATCCTAAATCTTAATAAAAAGATAAGGAATAAATCAATTGAAGATATTAAAAAAGCATTCAATGAACAACTAATCGATGATATTTCAAAGGCTAAGGGCGTAGAGATTAAAACACCATTTGACTGGGGTTATTTCAGAGACGCCAATCGTAATCTAGGCATTAGATTTATCAGGTACTTCTTTGGGCGGATAGAACATTTCATTGCTAAGAATTGTAAAATAAAGTGTGAGGACTATTATAATTTAGTTAGGAATACTGGCTCAGTTAGTGGTTATCATATAGAACATATAATCGCCGATAATGAAGAGAATAGAAACTTGTTTGGAGATGAAGAACTTTTCCATTCTGAAAGAAATAGACTCGGAGCATTGACATTATTAAAAGGAAGGGATAATTTGTCATCTGGAAACGAGGCATATTCGAAAAAATTAGAAACATATTCAGGAAAAGCTAATTTGGTATGGACACAATCTCTTAGAGACGATTTTCACCACAGCAATCGTGATTTCATAGATTTTACGAATAAATATAAATTAAATTTTAAATCACATATGGATAAGTTTGATAAAAATACAGTGGACGAAAGACAAAAACTATTATTTGATATAGTAAAAGTAATATGGGATTGAAATTAATGCTGTTAAAATATTGCGGGTAATGAGACCAGTTCTCAACATTTGGAATAAATGGGGATACATCCCATTTTCTTAGATAATTAATATTTTACTTTTAAATTAGATAAATAGGGAAGATGTGTCAGGTCAATAATTCGGTAACTTTTCACGTAAAACTTACAGGATCTAAGGAGTTCTTAACCGGATGATTGAAACTTTAGGAGGTTGTAATGGTAGATATTGAGATCAAAATGAGAAATGCTTTTAAACTTTCTGATTTATTGTATTTTCGTGAAAGGGACAAAATATTATCTGATTTGGGGAAAGATTTACCAAGGATTTCACGAAAATCTCAATTAAGTGGAGGGCTTAATTCAAGCATGCACGTAAATAATATTTTAGATAGAAGATTAGAAGCAATAAAACAATTAGTAAATTTCAGAATAAAGCTAGATACACAAAAAATTGATGAAATAGTTGATATTATAACGGTAGAAATTTCTGAAAAGATTTTTGAAAGAGCTAAACAATTAATTAAAGATCAAATGGGAAATTTTTGTAGGCGTTTTCCTGGCTCAGATAGTTACTTAGATTTGATTAATAGTCGTGTAATAGATGAGAGAAATAAACTAATTAGTCATGCAAAAAGAGAAGTTAATATTTTTCAAAAACAATCTGAATTTAAAAAACAAGGAAAGAAGGTTTTTAATGAAATGAGTGTAACTGAGAAAGAAATACAATTTTCAACTTTGAATGCATGGGATAGGATAAAAAATGAGTTTGGTGTTAGCAAGCTTGCTTTTGGCCGGAAAATATATTTTGTAAAGGATAAATTTGAAAGAAAAATCATATTTAGGGATACTTCGAATTCTTATATATTAGCAGAAAATGGTTTTAATAAATCAGCTGTTATTTTGGCCGGGAGTATAATTGAAGAATTATTACGCCTTTATTTAGAATACAGAAATATACACCCGTCGAATAATAATTTTAATGAATATATAAAATTATGTGAGAGTAAAGGTATTTTAAAAAAAGGAATTTCAAAATTATCAGATTCAGTTCGTCATTTTAGAAATATTGTTCATTTAAAAAATGAAATGGGTCCAAAATACACAATATCAAAAGCTGCAGCAAAAAACGCTGTATCTTCAATTTTCATAATATCAAATGACTTTCTAAAATAAAATAGCGACAAATTCTACTTTCTTAGATAATTAATATTTCACCTTTAAATTAGATAAATAGATAATAACCGTCCCCTGTACCAGATATTGATATTGAAATATTCCCAGAAAAAAATTGGTGGTATATGTGGAGATATATTGGGAGCAATAAATGAAATTGTGGAAGTTTTTATTCTTTTAACATTTTTTTGTCTGTCTTGTGAAGTCTTGCTTAGATAGATTCATTTCTACACTTTTTCCTGTTATTTCTGCGCAAGTAGGTATCCATCATTACTCTTTTACAGTTAATATAAATAGGTTTCCCTAAAAAAGAGGATTTTTGAAACTTTTGTCGTATATATAAATATGCAAGGATAGCTAAAGTATTTGGACATTTAATCTAAAAGTGACTAAACTATAGTAAGAAATATTCGCAATACCGCGGATATTATGCCATTTTGATAGGATAAACGCAATATTGCGTCTAATTAGTAGATTAGTAGCCGAAATTTCGGCAGATGATAGATTACATGTATTTATTCAGTCGTAGGTGTGCGCGATGAATCGTGAAAGAATATACATAATAATCACTTTAGTTGTAACGGTAATTATAAGTCTCATTGGATTACTCTTAGGGAAAAGCTGGAATATATTTGTTTATCTCTTTATTCCGATATTATTGATTTTGATATTCTATTTCCTAATAGTCTCTCAAATGATTAATATGGAGAAAAATATATTCGAAAAAATGAAATCGATTTCTCCTAATTTTGAACTTATAACAGGTGAAGATTTCGTTAAAAGAACACTAACTGAAACTATAAACGAAGCGAAAGATGTTATATTTACAACTGGGGGAAGGGCAAGAGAAGTAGATTATCTGAATGCCTTAACCCAAAAGGTTCTTAACGAGGACGTTAAATACTATAGAGTGATTTTAGGAGATCATATTCGGCATACTTTTCATGAACATCTTAAAGAGCTTATAGATAGAAAGGCACCATCTGTTTATGTCGGATATCAACTTGAAGAAAAATATGGGAATATACTAGTAACTAATGACAAGGTGATATTATATTTACCAAGTCCAAGTTTAGGTTTAGATATGGTTTTAAAGATAGCAGATCCTGATTTAGCAAAGAAATATCAAATATATGTAATGCAGATATATGCTGAAAGTAAAAAGATAACAAATAGTGAGGATTTAGATAAATTATGCATTCATTGCAAAGGTTAAAATCTCCTTTTCAATAATATGTGAGCCGATATCGAAACTTCGTCTAACGAGACTGTCGGAAAAATCTTATACTTTCAAAAATATAGCAAAGATTGATTTTTGATAAAAAAACAGTAATTATGAAGAGTTAGTTTAGGGAAAATAGGGTCTCAACATTTGACATAACTTTTTTCTAGTTGATATGGATAGAAGACCTAGACTATATCAGAGGAATCCCTGTTATTTGATAAAATAAAGCCAACCATAAAATAAGAATAAATAGCGACACATCCCATTTTCTTAGATAATTAATATTTCACTTTTAAATTAGGTGGATAAGGAAGGTGCACCAAGTCAATAATTCGGTAGCTTTTAGCGGAAAACCTATAGGATCTGAGGAGTTTCTTATCCAGATGGTTGAGGCTTTGGGTATTTCTATAGATAGACGTCCTAAA
>Ga0209991_10001466_pt1 | contig 10717 bp, 13 predicted proteins | sample ChitaG_FD_183167 | JGI IMG/M metagenome (GOLD analysis project Ga0209991, IMG submission 183167) | Deep subsurface microbial communities from South Pacific Ocean to uncover new lineages of life (NeLLi) - Chile_00310 metaG (SPAdes)... | ecosystem: Environmental > Aquatic > Marine > Oceanic >... | reverse complement strand
CGCCATTTTCCCCACCGACTCGGGCGGTTCTCCCTCGTAGCTGCCGGGTTCAGCGTAGCTAGTATACTCAACCCAGCGTTTTGGAGCGGGTTCGGCGAGCAATCCTTGGACGGACAGGATAATCTCGTTGAGTAAATCCGTCATCGTGTCTTCGAGCTCAGTGATGATGTTGTCGGCACCCACCTCTCGTGCAAAGGCGCTGATGTTCGTCTCGAGATTATCGAGTTTTGCCAAGGTCCCCTTGACCCCCCACGTGACCTGCTCCCGGGGTGATGGGTAATCCCCCCTCATTCGTTCCACGAGGCTCTCGTGTAGTGCCCTCATTACCATATTTTGACCCGCCGAGCGCGTGATGAAATCGATGAGGTGTTCGAACTGTTGGTCGGCCTCCGACACGTGATTTCGAGCTCGGGTGACGCTTCCGATGGCATTCCCGAGCGCGGCCTGCACATTTTCGAGCGTCGGGCCAATGTTATTCATGTTCTCAGGTTTTTGGGTAAGGGCATCGCTTCCGCGCCGGACATGTTCCTTCGCTTCCATGAGCGTGGTGGAGGCCTCGGTAAGCGCTTCAAGAGCTCGGTCAACATACTCACCCATAGCCTCCACGTCGGCGGTCCTCAGGGGCGTGACGACCACGGTGGTGTTGGAGAGATCGGAGAGGATATCCTCGCTCGTTTCGCCCGTGCCAGCGATCATATCGATCAATCCGCCCACGGTTGCCACATGGTCTGCGGATCCAAAAATGTCGAGTTCGTGCTCCGCCCAAGCCAGCTCGAAGAATGCCTTGCTACGGGAGGCGCTCATCGTGACTTTTTCCAGCAACCACGCTCCAGCCCAAGCCGTGGTGTACTCCATTACCGCCCACTTCGTGCCGACGCTGCCGAGGCCATCGATGAACTCCCGCATCCGCCGTTGGAGCAGGAAGTACCGGGAATCGATGAACACCTCGAGGTTCTCGCAGGGGAGTTCGAGCACCAAGCTGTTGTCCCAAGAGCTGACCCTCACGCGGGCTCGACTCGGCAATCTGGCGGTCGCCCATGCGTATCCATCATCGCCCTCCCTCAGATCAAAAGCCGGGCGACCACTCGAGGTTCCAAGCTCGAGCTCTATGCGCGCATCGTGCTGTTTGTACACGGTTGGCAGCGCGTCCATCCGCTCCGCAAAATATCCGGCCGCGAGGCTTTCGATGGCCAACTCCCTTGCCCCATCGCTCTCGTAATTGTCCGCGTTTTTGCTCACTTCCCAGAGGGCACGGTAAACGGCATACCGCGCCGCAGCCCGCAGGTCGTTTTGAACGCTCATAGCGATTGTTAGAAGCGCCGAACTTGAGGCATCGTCCACGACATTCAGCGAGCGTTGGTGCCGCGACCAAGCAGCATGCCCCAGCATGGCCACGACGAGCATCACAATGACGATGCCTGCCGCGCTGAACGGCATAAAACCACGCTCCTTCACGGCGACCACAGCTCCAGAGTTATCTCAACGGCGATATCGGGTTCGAGTTCTGAGGTAGAGATGCCGAACACCCCCTGAATTAGTCGTGCAAGCTCTTCCTGTGAGATAGGCAGGGTTGAGATGATTGTTTCGGAGCAAAGCTTCTGCTGTGTCATATCGTCAAAATTTTTTATTTCGGTTTCGAAGTAAACTCGGGAAAAATTTAACTCCATCGGTAAAGTTTTCACCGTCAGGCGGTACCCAAAGCGCCCGCCGATGAGTTTATCAAGCACTTCTTTCAGGAACTCTCGAAGCCGACTTTCCATGCTTTGATTCGGCCTAAGCATTTCAAGTTCAATCCCTCCGGCCTCGACGTGCAGGTTAAGCAAAGCATCCTCAACTAGGAGCTGAGCGAGCGTTTTGTAGCGTAGGTCACGTTTTGCCGATTTCCAAATCACCGGCACGTTTAGCTCAAATCCAAAAGCGCTGAGCTGGTACTCAAAGCCGCCGAACTCATCCGCGGTCGAGTGCTGGAGCGCTAGTAAAGTGCTCTGCGCGAAGCTCGCGGCGTATCGCGTGCTTTCAATTTTAGGGTCGATGGGGCTTGCCCCGGCTAAAAATAGGCTGGCGAACGAAATCAAGAGAGCGAAGACCAACATGTCTGCTATGTAACCAACGCCTCGTTCGTCCATTTTACTTTCCCACCCACACGACTAACTCACAGAGCTGCGCCGACCGTTGGTCCCGTGCGACCGCCACCGGTAGGCTCACCGAACAAGGCGGCGAGAAATACCCCTCGAGCGGTTTTTGCTCGGGGCCGTAAGCCAGCAGCACCTCACCCCCAAGAGTTCTAACCTCAACTCGCAGTTCGATGCCTTCTCGAGCGAGCAATTTGGAGTAGTCCTCGAGCTTGTTCGTCGTTAAATCAATTGACCCGGGTGAAGCAGTCAACACACGATTTTTGATGTCCTCGGCGATGTTCAGCGCCTGGTCAAAGCTCTCGTAGGCGTTCATTCTCTCTGCGTAGAGGTGGTAGGAGTGCATGAGCGCCGCGATGAAAAGGCAGAGCAGGCCGACGACTGTGAGCGTCGCGAATAGGTCCTCGCCAACCGAGAGTTGATCCACTAAATCAACTCCAATCGAATCCCGCCCGCTTTGCTCAGGCGTATCACGCTCGGGCTTTCGTGGCTGAGCGAGAACTCTCCACTGTTGACTTCGTGGTCGAGCATCAGGGTGCGCTCGACTCGTTCTCCTGAGCCAACGACTATGTGGATTACCTGTATCCCTTCTCTGAGTTCACCAATGATTACCACCTCGGTTTGCTTCGTGAGGGCCGGAAGCACCCTCCTCAGCTCAACCTCGCCGGGCATGCGTTCGGCGGTCCGAATTGCCCCCGCGATCGTGTCAGCGAGCATCGCCAAGTCCTCACTCTCAGCCGTGCGCTTGAACCCCGAGGACATCGTGAGCACGGCGCCGAGCAGAGCCAGTGCAGCGAGTGCGGCGCCGATCTTGCAGACTAAAAAGTCGGCCAGTAATCCGCGTTGGTCCATCTTAAAGCCCCCGTACCTCCAGAAAATATCCACCTTCGTCACCCCGCAGGAGCTCGATCGCGTAGCTTCCGGTGCCGATTTCAAAGTCCCCACCGTCCTGCACAACGGGGAGTGGTAGGGTCCTGCTTCGCAGCACCTCCTCGCCGTAAATTAGCTGCACGAGGTTTGCATCGAAGACGAGTTCGCCCCCGGCCAGCTCGAGCTCGACCTGCTGCACGCTGCCGATGCCACCGGTGCTGACCATGCGAGTCCGCTCGACGAAAGTGTTGAAGCTCTCAATCGCGCGCTGTCGTTTGCCGAGCCTTTGTACCCGGTCAAGGCAAGCGGTACCGATCGCCAGCGTAGACGCGGCCAGCACGGCGCCAAGCAGCAGCACTACCGGCAGGGATTCGACGCCCTTAGCGTCGCGCCTCATCATGCTTATTACCCTGTCCGATGAACTGCAGCTTCTCCTTCCCAAGGGATGTAGCCGCTATGTGTTACGCGCACCGTTACTATGGTGTACGATCCGCTCTCCATGGGTATGGTGAATGTGTACTGGTTCGAGTTCGTCCCTAACGTGTGGGCTTTCATGCCACCCAGGTACTTCACCATGACCGTTGCGCCCCCAAGCGCATCGCCGCTAGTCGCGTCGTACACTTTAACGGTTAATCGATTGCTCGAAGTGCTGAACCGCACATCCATGTCACGCAACACCATTCGTTCAGCCGTGCCGACGAACTGCATCAACACGCCCATCGCCATCGTCCCGATCACCAGTGCCATCACCAGCTTGATCGGCACTCCCATGAGCTGCCCTTTGTGGTTCATCTCTCCCGCCGAGGCTTTGAGTGGAGGTTGTTTATAAAGGAAAAATTTCGGCAATGCAAACGTGTGAACTCTCGCTGACACAGTGTTTATATCGCAAGCGCAAATATTGGAGCGGGTTCCCATTGACAACTTATTACGTTTATCTCTTGAGGAGCGTGAAGGACGGAAAGTTCTACACGGGTTATACAGCAAACCTTCGAAATCGGCTGGCGCGGCACAACGGTGGGCGAGTTCGCTCAACCAAGAGAAGGCGTCCGTTGGAGCTTGTCTACTGGGAGAGCTTCGAAACGCGCGCTGAGGTGATGAGACGTGAGAAGAAGATTAAGACGTTTGGACGGGCCCAGAAAGAAAAGCTAATTGAGAGGTTCAAGTGAACTGAACACGTTTTTATTAATACGGAATGATTCAAAGCGGGATTTGGATGGGTGAAAGAGTCCTCGGTTTGGGCCTCAAGCTGCTGGGGATTGCCCTCTTCATCGGACCATTCATCGCGGCGTTTGCGGCCCACAACTGGGACATCCAAGCGGCCGTGATTCCTAGCCAAGCGGAAATGGATGAGGTGAACGAAAGGGTCAGTGGGTTAGTTGTTGAAGAAGGGTTCTCAGAAGATCCGTTTACACTCGGGACCCCAAAATTCTCCAACAATACGGTTAGTGTAACGGTAGAATTCACATCTCCCCTCAAAATACCAATAAAAATTACAGACCTCTCCGCATCGATATCCGGTCAGGGGTGGCAAGGAGCCCAAGTTCAGATGGAGGAGGCAGAGGTAGATGTCCCGGCCAATGGAACTGCTAATTTCACATTAGTAGGACCGTACTCGGGAACACCCCCAACTAATCCGGAGCCCACCGATGTAAACATTACATTTGAGCTGTATGGCGTAACTTTGCAGGTACAGATGGGGGCAGGGTGAGTTCGGATGAAAAAAATATCCATGTGGATGCGCTTGCCGCCGATGAACTGGTTCGGCTTGGTCGCGGGCGCGTTGATGCTGTTGTTACCGTTTCTCGGCCCGTGGTGGAGCGCCACAGTAGGAACCGGGGCGATAGACCTTGCGATGTCTCCCTTCGACTATCGCATAAGCCTCTTGGAGCAGCCGATCACGTCGACGTTGATTGAGTACTTCCTATTGGCGGCCAAACTCTCGGTCATGATCGGCGGAGCCCTTATGATCGCCGGCTCCGTGGGACCCAAGCGATGGTGGGGAAGGCGCTTGGTTCGGTTCGGGGCAATGAGGGTTTTTTGGATGATTATCGGCTTAATAGGGTTTTTGTTGGTTGGGGCCCTCGTCATGAACATCATCTTGCCAGGCCTGATGTCAGGGATGCTTGAGGGCGGCTCGATGCAGATTAACGTCCCTTATGTGGAAGGGGCCACGACATCGACAATCCAAGTTGATGCAGTCACGATTACCGCGCCGATAACCGCATCGCTCACCGAGATCTTCTGGGTGGCTGTGCTGGTGGCAGCCTTAGGGGTCGCGGCGAGGATTTACCACCGAAGGTTCATGAAACCTGTGAAGCATGTGAAGCCGAAGTGAGCTTGTAGTGCGGCAGGATATCGTTTAAATCTTTCAGACAATTTTCCGGCAAAAATCAGGTAAGACTCACAAAATTCTTGCTTAAAAGAAAAACAGAAATTTTGATGCGGCCTATTCCTCCTCACTTTTCTGTCTTCGTCCGGCTTCTTTGGCTTTCTTTATTGTGTATCCCTTTGGTCGCTCGCTGACCTTCATGGGTTTGAATAGGTAGTAAATGAACACCCCCAAGAAAGTAAAAGCAAAGGCCGCTGCCCAGATGAGCATGAAGATGAGGATAACAAGCAGCACATAATAGATGCCCGTTGCCATTGATTGAAGGAAAGGAAGGATATAGGGATGCCCTAGCACAAACACGATGGCAGCGATGATAGTTACTACTAATCCAAATAGGAACGCCCCTCCAAGTCTTAAAAAATAGCTAGGAGGGGGCACCCAGCTTCACCTTCTGAACCTGCCGAAGGTGCGCAGGAGCCCCCCCACTGCTTCGGCTCTCCCGCGTCTTTCCGACGGCATGTATTGAGCTAACTTGGCCGCCAGCTCCGTGATGGGCATGCTCTGGATCCAAACTCTACCAGGCCCTGTGACCGTTGCAAGAAACAGACCTTCCCCGCCCCAGAGTATGTTTTTTAACCCTTTGACCCGTTCAACCGAGTAGTCCATGTTTGCGTCGAACATCGCCAGACAAGTCGTGTCTATCCGCACTTTTTGATTTGCTTTTAGGTCAAGCTTCGTGACCTCGCCGCCCACGTTGAGGAAAGCCTGACCTGGCCCCTTCACTTTCATCAGGATCAGTCCTTCTCCGCCCAAAAATCCAGCGCCGAGTCTCTTTGTGAAAGTGGCGTCGAACTGCACACCGTCATCCGAGCAAAGGAAGGCGTCTTTTTGACATATCAGCTCCTCTCCAGCTTGCAGCTTGGCTGGGATTATCTTTCCCGGAACTTCGGACGCAAAGGCGACTATCCCAGTGCCCCCCTGTGGCGAGAACTCTACCAAGAAGAACGATTCGTGGGCAAACTTTCGCTTCAAGGATTTCCAGAAGCCGCCCAGTGCTCTCGTTTCCATTTTGATGTTGTCGCTCATGTACATCATTTTTCCAGATTCAGAGACCACTTTTTCGCCTGGTCTGAGTTCGATGTTGAGAATTTGCATCACGGTGCCCTGCAAGTCCCATTTCATTTTTTTGCCTCCTTTAAGATTCTATCACTTTGGAATTATAAAATCATTTGGTGCGTGTGTTAGGGGTTTGAACCCAGATTTGTACCCTCCAGAACCTTTCCGAAAAATCTCCAAGAATCAACCGAGATCCTGATAAATAGAAAAAATCTGATAGTGGGGGGCAATTTGACTTTATCCCCAGTAATCGTGGATCAAGGAGAGCAAGGGCATGGGGGTCAACCCGGAACGTGCAAAACTTCTTGGGAAAGTTTAATAGACGTGGGATTTAATGAAACACGAAGGCTGGATAAGGGGCCCCAACGATGCAAATTTTAGGTTTTGACGACGTCCAGTTGATGGGGGTGGTAGTGGCTCTGTTGTCCATCTTCGTGGCCGCTAGGATTGTTCCGAGGATTCTCGCGAAGATCTTCGAGAAGACGCCTTTTCCGGAGAAGATCGAGAGGGCTATCGTGAGGGTCTCGAAGTACGTAATATACGTAATAGGACTCTTTATCGTGATTTCCATCCTGGGCGTCGACCTCACCCCGATAATCATCGGGCTGGGCGCGTTCAGCATAGCGCTCAGCTTCGCCATGAGCAACATAATTCAGAACTTCGTCTCGGGTATCATAGTGCAGGGCGATAAGCCTTTCGTAAAAGGGGACTGGATCAAGATGGGTGCGCACGAGGGGAGGGTCCTCAGAGTAGGGATAAGGACCACCCTCATAGAGGCCAAGAACGGTGACAAGATCTTTATCCCTAACTCGCTCTTTATAAGAAACCCCGTGCTGAATGTGAAACAGGAGAGTAAACTTCAGGCCAAAAAGTCGTGAAATCATCTCCAAGGACTTCAAGCTTAGCCCCTTTTTTATTTTTTACTAGTTCCACTTGGTGCGGTATTAGGGGTTTGAACCCAGATTTGTACCCGCCAGAAGATTTCTGTGCGATAGATAGATTACCTCCTTCCCCGAACTTTGTAGTAAGGGTGAAGTATGTCCATAAACATTGTAAAAGCTGATGGGCGCGTAGAGGAATTTCAACCAGAAAAGATAACACGAACTTTGCTGAGAGCTGGGGCAAGTAGGAAAGTTTCTGAGAGGATTATCAAAAAAATCAAGACTAGGGTCTATGATGGTATCACCACCAAGAAAATCTTGAAGCTGGTGAAGTCCCTGCTCAGAAAGGAAGAGGCGATGGCGGCGATGCGCTACGATCTCAAGGGGGCGATGATGCGTCTTGGTCCAGCAGGCTTCCCCTTTGAGACCTTCGTGGCTAATGTCTTGGAGCACTACGGGTACAAGACGAGGTTGAGAAGTATCCTTCAAGGCAGGTGCGCAAAACATGAAGTCGACATCATCGTTGAGGAAGCTAGCGAAGAAAGAATCAAAAGATACTTCATCGAATGCAAGTATCGTAATACCTCAGGCACCTTTATCGATCTCAAAGATGCTCTCTACACGTATGCGCGTTTTTTGGACCTAAATGAGGCAAGTGAGTTGGGTAAGGGAACAAAGTTCGACGGGGTTTGGCTTGCCTGCAACACCCGGGCCTCTTATGCTGCAAGACGCTATGCTGACTGCAAGGGGATGAGGTTACTATGCTGGCTGCACCCCAAAGGTCAAGGTTTAGAGAGGCTTGTGGAGGAAAAGAAGTTATATCCAGTGACGATCCTGCCCTCAGTCGACAGAAAGACAGTGGAAAATCTGTCCAGAGCCGGTTTAATGCTCGTCAAGGACCTAATGATCCGTGATTTGAATACCCTTCGAGAAAAATCAGGGTTGAGCAAGGAGAAACTTAAGAAGATAATAAAGGAAGCTAAGGACTTGATGTCTGAAGCAGCCAGTTGAGGGTTCTGAAGATTTTTTGAGAGGGCGCCGAACGGTCCTTTAAAACTTACTTTGTACCTTAGATTCGCATTTGTGCCCCCACCGTGCTTGCCTGAGGAGTCTTTATTAGACTTGAAAAGTTCAAAATTTTATTGAAACCCATGGTAAAAGAGATATTAAAAAATAAAAAATACTATTACATTTGCGAAGAATGTGGATTAGCATACAAAGATAAAGCTTGGGCAGAAAAATGTCAAGATTTTTGTTCCAAACATCACGCTTGTTCTATTGAAATTACTAAGTATGCCGTTCAATTGAATTAATGAGACTTCGGATTAGCTACCACAGTTCCGAGCCTTTCTTTTTTCAGATTTTTTGAGGTCAATGTAAAGGAGCACCTTTAACGAGGTTTGTTGTAAAAGCACCCGCTGCGGGAACAGGGCCATCCTCACAGACAACTAGCATAATGTCAAATCCCTGACGTTTCACTCCGGCCAGCACACCAGCCGCCGAGAAACCGGGAACCTCGGTAATGCCGCCCTCGAGAACAGTTGTCATCCGTACGACAATGAAAAAGAAGCGGAGGCCCCTTTAACTTTTTGAGGCGGAGAAAAAATCGGATTTTAGGTTTCCATATTTTACAAGTGCGGAAAGAGAGAGAGCGGCCCTTCTAGGAGTTGGATAAGTTGGGATTCCACTCTCCTCAAAAAGTTCCCTTATCTCAAATGAGACCCTTCCTCCTGGAAGGCAAACTACCAAAGGCTTATCGCTTTTACTTGAAGAATCAAGGACAACGTCCACAAAAGATTCCAGGTCAATCGCAGGGGTATGGGGGATACATACTAGAAGCAGAGAGTCCACAAACTTGTCTTCAAGGACCGCGGTTATCGCGACGCGAAATCTTTCATTATCTGCATCCCCTGCAAGATCTATTGGGTTACGCAAAACAACGTGAGGTGGGAGCTTGGCTCTGAGTTCGACCACCGTTTTCTTATCAAGCTCAACAAGTTTCAGACCCGACTTTTCTATCTCATCTGCAATCATGACCCCTGCCCCGCCACCATTTGTTATCACTGCTATCCCTTCTCCCTTCGCTGCCGGCTGGTACGCGAGAACTCTGGCCAAGTCGAACATTTCCTCCCAATCGTAAACCCTTATCATACCAGTCTGTCTGATAACGGCATCGAAAATCTTGTCAGAGCCAGACAGTGAACCAGTGTGCGAGAGCGCCGCTTTTGCACCCGAGCTTGTTGAGCCAGACTTGAGCACCAAAACAGGCTTGGTCTTGGTTACCTCACTTGCAACCTCGGCTAGCTTTCTGCCATCTTTTATGCCCTCCAGATACATCGCTATAACCTTTGTTTCTTCGTCTAGATCTAGAAACTCGAGCAGGTTTGTCTCGTCAACATCGGCTGCATTGCCGTAGCTTGCGAACTTGCTTATGCCTATCTTTTCACCCGCTGCCCAATCTAAAAAAGCTATCCCGGAAGCACCGCTCTGGGAAATGAACGCAATTTTCCCCTTTGGAGGCCTTCTTAGCCTGTAGCGCGGGATGAAAAGCGTGTCCACCATACTGGCCGAATCGAAGACACCCATGCAGTTGGGGCCCATTAACCTGATGTGGTGCTTTTGCGAGATCTCTATGAGTTCCTCCTCAAGCCTCGCCCCCTCATCGCCAATCTCCTTAAAGCCGCTAGAAATTACTATTACTGCTCTAACTCCTTTCTCACCACACTCTTTAAGCACATTTGGCACCTTTGGCGCTGGAACTGCGATTACGGCTAGATCTACATCATCAGAAATTGACTTCACATTAGGGTAAGCTTCATACGAGAAAATTTCTTGAACTGTTGGATTTACCATGAAAAACTTTCCTTTAAAGCTTTCGATGAAGTTTTTGGCTATAACATAACCAACTTTTTTTTGCTTAGCGCTTGCGCCTATTATCGCCACCGAGCGAGGCTTGAAAAATGGTCCTATCGATTGCGGCCCCTCGGAGAACTTCGCAGACATATGTGTCCATACCTTATTCACCTAGGATAAAAAATAGTTTCTAACGTGTGCCGTTGAAAGGATACCTCTCGCAAGTGGCAGAAGATGTGGCGTGAAATGAGCTTTAACCTCTGTCAAAAAAACGGAGGGAGCGTTTCAACAACCTGGGACATCACCTACAAGTGAGAATTTCATGATGCATATTCCAACAGCAACTTTGATTTAAGCACAATTTACTGGAAAAACTCCGTAAATCTGCCTAGACTGCTTGGCGAAACCTATGGTGCGGCAGGCGGGATTCGAACCCGCGTCGCGAGCTTGGCAAGCTCGTGTCATAACCAAGCTAGACTACTGCCGCCCGTGAAAAATTATCTGCACTCCAATAAACATTTTGCCACGTTTCAAAA
>Ga0209991_10001465_pt1 | contig 10719 bp, 8 predicted proteins | sample ChitaG_FD_183167 | JGI IMG/M metagenome (GOLD analysis project Ga0209991, IMG submission 183167) | Deep subsurface microbial communities from South Pacific Ocean to uncover new lineages of life (NeLLi) - Chile_00310 metaG (SPAdes)... | ecosystem: Environmental > Aquatic > Marine > Oceanic >... | reverse complement strand
ACCCTGGACACAGAGGTCATTCTGTTGAACATACTTCAGCCACTCTCTAAACCTGTGATGATACTTGGTTCCGTGCTCCCGGTCAATTTCGTAGGTGGTGCTAAAAACAGCATTGATCCCGTCAAGACCAACGCACCTCTGGAAACAACAGGCTGTCCTCTGTCCCAGCTCCCTCTCTAATTTTACCTTACTGACCATATCACCGGTGCTCCTGAAGAGAGAGTTGAATCTGTTTACCTTCTTTCCTGTAAGCATCGAGTCCGTGGTCGCTAGATCCTTGTTCTCGGGCTCGTGAGCAAGCTTATAGGTCATCGCCACAGCATTGATCGATGGTCTGATAATAGGATTATCAACCCAATTCTCCACCTTTTCACCAAGTAGATAGAGATCCAGTTTCAGCTTACGCAGACTCTCGATGTACTCTGCAGCGGTTTTCAATGGCATGATACATCATCTCCCTTCTAGTTTATCCTTGCTCCACTTTACCGTTCATCAGATAATCTCAGCTTTTAACTTCACGGGCTGCGCTCCGCCTAGCAACCAAACAGACAATTCACGGTGCTCCCAACACGAATATAACACATTTATTGTGATGATTGCAGTCTGTCGGTAGCCGGACGTGGAAGTCTATCCTGCCGCTGAACAAATCGCTATTTCGTTTATTTAACGCAATTACAGGATGCTGTGAATGATTGGTTTCCTTATCAGCACTCTGTCCATCATCTCCCAGTCGTAGTCGAATATCCCCTGCGCGAACGAGGGCTCGTGAGTTGATCGGCGGCGAAAACGGCTGCGCCGATGGCCCCGATTAACTGAGGATCCGCCGGCAACTCAACGAATTCCATGTCCAGCATCTCTTCAAGCTGTTTCACCACCCCGATGTTCTTAGCGATGCCACCCGTGATAGCGATATCCTGCTTAACGTTGAACCTGTAAAGCAGCCGCATTATATGCTTAGCCACATTTCTGGTTATTCCCGCGGCGATGTCCGCGTCATCAATCCCTTCCATCACCAGGTATTTGATTTTAATTTCGGTCATGACGGAACAGGGATGTACCAGGATCGCCGGTCTGGTAGCGCGGAGCGAAAGCGGACCGATCTCGGAGATATCCACACCCAGGCTCTCGGCCATGAGCTCCAGAGCCCTTCCGGTTCCGGCACCACATTTGCCGGTCATGCGGAAATCCCTCAGGAGCCCCTTCTTATCCACACTCAGAACCTTGCAGTCCTGGCCACCGCCATCGATGATGGTTCTTACACTGGGCATGAGCCAGGTGGCGCCCCTTCCATGGCATGATACCTCACTAAGATTGGTCTGGGCAAAGGGCACGATGCCGCGCCCGTATCCGGTGCTTACGCAACGATCTATATCGCTATACAAGAGACCGAGGTTCCCGATCAGGCGGTCCATCACCTCGGTTGCCGAGAGCACGGCATCGGGGCGGGCACGAATTATCCCGGAGCCCAGGACGCCGCCGTCCTCCATCACCACCGCCTTGGCGGTCAGTGCCCCTACATCGCATCCGGCAACAATCATCTTCTATCCATCCCCGGTTTGATCCCGGCAAGATCGCTCTCCTCCGCCAGCAGTGCAGCGCCAAAGGCAGCAACGATCTGCGGATCGACTCCACCCAGATCGGCAAACTTGAGCCCCAATTGCCTCTCCACTTCTCTCGCCACAACGGCATTCTTGGCCACTCCACCTGTCATTGCCACTTCGGGAAGGATATCGATCCTTCTGGCCACGCTTGCTATCTTGGCTGCTACTGACAGGACAGTCCCGGCCAATACATCAAACCGGCTGTGCCCCTCATTGATGAGCGATATCACTTCGCTCTCGGCCAACACCACACACGTGTTCGTTATCCGAATAGGATTCTCCGAGGCAAGCGAACAGGCGACCAACTCCTCCATCGTAAATTCCAATGCCTTTACCATCACCTCGATGAACAGCCCTTTTCCGGCGGCACAGTCCTCAACGATGGCTGTCTCAAGCAGATCCCCGTTCTGTCCGATATTGGAAGCTAACAGGGTATGACCCCCGACATCGATTACTGTTCTGACCTGCGGATTCAGCACTCTTAAGCCCCGAAGAAGGCAGGTTATATCTGGAGCAGTCCGATCGGCGAAGCGAACGGCCTTATGGCCGAATCCGGTAGATAGGCACGGGATGACCCCATCCCCCGATACCCCGGCTCTGCGTAAAGCCCCTTCCATCGCCGCCGCCGCTGCCTTATGAGGAAAGCTCTTGTAGGGGACGACTTCGCAGGCGAGGATAGTCCTGTTCTCAGTGATAACTACCTTTGCCGTACATATCCCCAGATCGCATCCAGCATATATAAACCGTTGTTGTTTCTTCGAATCGCTCGACATAGCAGAGCACCCTGTTAGGCCATGGTAACGTAGCTGGCGTCCAAAATCTCGTCCACCGTAATTCAGTTAGCCTTTTCTAGCCCGGGCACACAGCTCCTCAATCTCGATCTCATTGTGGTAGGTTCCGATGTCCTCCAGTCGATGGGCGTCGCTATTAGTTAGCAGGATCAGGTTATGCTTCTTGGCCAACTCCTTTATCTGCTCCTCTGTCAGGCCGTCGCCATCGTGTAGTGGGTTCTTCAACTCGATGCCATGTATGCCCTCGTCTATATACTGGCTAAGGTCCTTTATATAAGGATGGCCGGGATGAGCGATAAACCTGAAAATCAGATCGTCAGGTAAGTATAGCTCAACCACATGGATCACCCCCGGCTCACTGCCCAACAGCATCCTGGCAAGTTCCTGGCCAGGGACGACCACTACCTTGCCGTCCAAATGGGTATCGACAATCTCTTTTACCTTATGGCCATAGTAGTTGGTGTAGTGCTCGGTAACAGCGATCCCGTCCAGCCCTTTCATCTTCACCGCAGCCATAATCCGCTCCACGATCTCCAATGTGGGAGTTGGGCAGGCTGTCGCCTCGCGGCAATGGGTGTGCAGGTCAATCTTCAAATTGCTACCACTAATCGGTTAGATAATATCCAAGAATAATTCTAGCAGCTGGCGTAGTTGACGGTCAAGGTCACCTCGTCAGTGGGAACCAGTGGAAAGGGGTGCATTACACAAATCGCTATTTCGTGCAGCTGGAGCTACTTGTCTCTGCCTAGAGTGCGCCGATGCTTAACAAAACCGAGAAATGTTGCCGGAGGTCAGATTGTTGAGCTGGCAGAAGCCACTCTCCCTTTCCACAATTGACTAGCTGCTGCCCTGGGTGAATTACGGGGTATTGCCCGCTGATGAGTAGGTGAATGCCTCATCCCTCTGGCCAGGGCTTCTCCCCCAAGGCGATACGGCACAGGTCAGTGATAAAAATCTTGGGCAGGCTAAGCTGTGAGGTAGGCCGCCGCAGGACTCTGTCGCAATAGGGGCAAGATGTTATTAGGGCATCGGCACCACATTCGATGGCGTCCTTAACATTCTTCTCTTGTATACCAATGGCCAGATCCCTGTTTGTGTTAATAATCGGCGCGGTGCAGCAGACGGCGTTCAACCGCTCGTACAGCCTGGGAGGCCGCTTCACCCCGATGAGCTCGAAGATCTCGTCAAGGAAGGCGTCTTGTTCCGGCACGTACCTGGTGGCGCAGTTTGCCTGGTATGCGACCTTCTTGCCCAGCTTACTGATGCTGCTCTGATGGTCCCTCAGATAGTTGCGCAGGTGCTCGAAGAGGTGCATGTAGCCAAAGGGAACGGTGATGCCGTACTCCTTGGCTTTGACGTGCACTAGAGTAAAGCCCTCATTGTGGAAGTACACGATGTCCTTACCCAAACTGGCCAGCTTGTCGATGACCCTCTGGCCGTACTTCTCAACAAAGCTCTCCCCTCCCATATGCACACAGCCGACTAGGGACATGTACTCAATTCCTCTGACCACAGTCATGCCCTTAAATAGCTGACTGTCTAGGGTTCCCTCGGGGATTTCTCCAAAGTCGAAGGAGTCGAGTGAAAGGACAGGCTTATCAGGGTCGCCAGCTATCAGATGGCTAGGCTCTCCCTGCCCTTCGAGCCCCTTGGTAATTACATCTAGGAAGGGTGCCAAGGCTACTACTATGGGGGAGGTGCCTATCCTTTCCTGCATTTTGAAGATGAGGTTAGAGGGGTCAGCTCCGGTCGGGCAGTAGTCATTACAGGCAATGCAGGTAATACACTTGGTTAGGATGTCAGCGTCTTTGCCCTCCATGAGCAGCCTAATCTCGGCCACGGCTTTTTCCTTGTCATAATCGACATAACGACACCTCACTAGACAATCGCCGCACAGGTCACATTTTGAAGCGTCCCACACCTTGTGCCCCCATTTGTATTTGGTTTCCTCGGTGCGCATTATGTGTTCATAGCATCCAGTTGTCAAGGCGTCTAATAAGTCCAAGACCAGCTGACAGGGAGGCCTTCTGGATACTCGTTGGTCAAGAGCACGAATGCACGAGACGAGGATTTCTTAGCAGTAGACTCCCGGTGAAATAGCCAATGGAGGCGTCTGTTCCTGCTTAGAAACACATCGTGCAATGTTATGCTGCATGAGGGGAATACCAGCGCAAACCCGTTTATGAATCACTGGCTCCTTCACTGCCGTGCTCGTCAATAATCCGTTTCGCTTCTTTATCGTAAAAATCAGCCAAGCCCCTCATTGTGACAGCGAGTCGTTGATACTCAGCGTTCTCCGCATCCTCGGCCTGCTTTCTATATTTAGCCGAAAGTTCCAGTTCGGGCTTTCCACTCGGGTCTACCGAATGTACTCCACGAGAATTAAAAATTGCCGTCGCAAATCCATTTCGAATTTCATCGGCATCCTTTGCATTAAGAACCTCAGCGGTAGCACAATTTATCCATAGTCCATCTGGGTCAGGAGGACAGTGGAATAGAACCTGTCCAACATGGGTAAGAGCTACCTCTAGATGCCCGGATTCAATACAGGCTGTTTTGGTTGATTCAAGCCATCGCATGAGGTGCTCTCTGGAAAAAGAACCATCAGGCTGCATACCCGGCGGTGTCCACCATTCGTGAAGTAACCGGTATGCATTCTGGGCTATAGCCTTCTCCTGTTCGGAATGTTTTTTCTCGGATTTGGGTTCTTTCTTTGACCGATAAACATGGCGAATGACTTCACAGAAAAATCCTGGGTCAGAAGCTAATCGATTCTCCAGTGACTTTGGCGACGCACTGCGGTCTCTTTCCAAGAGTGGTAGGTAAGCCCATTCAATGCGAGTGAGGTCATCGGGGTTAGTGTCAGGGTCATCTTGCAGAGCCTTGATTATTTCGACAATGTAATATACATCCATTGAATAAGGGGGTTCAGTCGAAGACAAGGCCGAAAGAAGCGCCCTAATGGTTCGTGTCTTGTCCAACGGTTGCTTGTCATCCAAAATCCTGTATAGGCACTGGATGGCTGCGTTGGGTCTGCCATATTCCAGTAGTTTGTCTATGGCCACATACAACTCACCTTTTGCCTGGTAAGGGTTAACACCAACCCTGCTCCAGTATGCTACCTCAAATTCATTAAGTATCTCTTTCGACCGCTTCCAGGTGTCTGCTGTAAAGGGCAAATAAGTCAGAAACTGTCCTATCTGAGAGTGTGACCAGCCGGTTATATGTATTGCATCTACCCAAACCCAGCCTCGAATTTCGTATCGACCGCAGACAAAGCCGCTTGCGAGTTGCACCAGATTTTTGTTTTCCGCTTCCAGAAGATTAGGTAAAACAACCGAATCCATTTCTGAGTCCGCTATGAATCCAAGGGAAAGTCCAACTTTCCACGGGGATTCTACCATATCGGCAAAACGAAGAACTGCTTCACTCCCTTCATTATCAAGTATCTCCTTTATCGCTAGTTGACGGCGTTCTTCGAGTTTTTTCTGCTGTTCAACCCAATTCCCTTTTTCTTCGAAAAGGTCTATATCTTGGTCGGTAAACAATCTGCGGTAGAGATTCAGTCGATTCTGTGGAGCAAGCTTGTTAGCGGTTTCTTTAATCCTTGATACCAAATCGGGACTGAGTGCCCATTTTGCATCAGCAAACCGCTCATGTTTTGATACAAGCTCTGTTAGTCCAGTCCAGAGTGCCATCCGTTCACTCTCTGGTTTACCTGTGATATCTTCCGCAGAAAGGTGCTCTAAAACTTTCTCTAAAGATTGCGGGGGTAAATCGTCAAGATGGCTGGTTAGTTCCTCAAGTTTAGTAACATCGTGTTCTGCCATTTCAACTGTCATATCGGCATACAATGTCACTTGGTCCCAATATTCTTTCTGAGTGACTTCCTTCGGCCAGTCTTCTGGTATCGTCATACGCCATCTAGGTTTACTGGACCCTGAAGAACTCTGAAGCGGATTCGGCAACAGACTTAATAATAGCTTCCATGCAGCTTTTGGGTTCTCTCTCTGGAGGGTCTGAATCGCGACTTTCCGTTTTTCAATCGGTGCCACTGTTTGAGGAAACCAGGAAAGGAAAATTGTTGTAAGGGAATTCGAGGGTCGGTTTGCCCAACGCCCTCCGGGGTCATGAGATGCAAGCTCTCCCAAAATAACGGAAACTCGTACCAGATATTGTTCGTCCCAGGCCAGTGTTTCCAACGCCCAGAGTAATCCAGTAAGATAATTTTCACCGATGATTCCCTTTCCTTCTTGAGCGAAAAGCTTATCAAAAGGACATGGGTTCTGTTCTAACGCAGTTTCAACAGCGCTTAGGAATTCATTTGGCGATGCTTCAGCAAGCAAAGGAAGCAGGTTGTTCAAACTGCCCCATAATACCCAATCTGAATTGTTAAATATATCACGGACTGATAGTAGGGCTATTGTTTGGGGTTTATCCGTTGAGCAATTACTCAAAACGGTCGGAAAGCTGCCAAGAAGTGCTAGACTTTCAGCGAGACCTTTCCGCAGATATTGGGAATGCTTCAGTACTTTGCCATGGATGCTGGCTGCGTATCTTTCTTCTGGCGGTAGTTCAAACCGAGAGTCATGCTCTGAAAGGACAGCAGCGACGCACTCCTTGAATACGTCCAGATGACTATCAAAGAGCCTCTGCCCAACCGCCTGCCATAACTCCTTTCGTTCAGTGACACTCCAAATCCCGTTTTTTAAGCTGACAGGACTGCCCGGTTGCTGAAGAATTTCTCGTATCTTGGGTATCCATTTATCAAAATCCTCTTTTGCCAGTTTGCTGACTATCACTTTATCTGCCTCAGAATTTTCATTCCATGAACCCACAAGGTTAGCACCTGCCAATTCTGAAGCATATTGAATTTGGTTCCAATCGATTGCCTGCGAGGGCATTATGGCAAGCTTTGAAGGTATGGTTTGTGCATATGGTCTTTGAAATGTAGCCCGGATATCGTGTGGAAGTGTGTCTATCGTTATGGTGCCCGCACTTTGGTTCGCGGACTGTACTTCATCAATGACTCGCGTCCATATGTTCTGTGCATCGCTTTGTGAATACTGCCCAATCAAAGAATGAAGCAAAGATAAAGTCACCCCAGCTCTGATATCTAGGTCGTAACCTAAGAGATGGAAATGCCTGAGGAATTGGAAAATCTCCTCATTGGGAACTTTCTGGCCACCGTTGGCTTTCTTAAGATGCGACCGAAAAGCGCTTAATTTGCGTTGCTTTGCTTGACTGCTAAAATTAGACAGTTCAACTTTTGTGAAAAACTCCCCTGAGTTTTCGCAGGACTGCGCCCACTCAAGGATTTCCCGAACATCGTTAGTGTCCGTCGCACTTAGAGGGCCTGTAATGAGAGCAATAGAGTCTTTCCCTCTCGTGAATATTTTGGGATTATTAAAATCATTCCACGCAGCCTGGATTACCTCGCGAAAAACCACATCCCGCTGAGTTATGGTAATAGAGTGCTTAACCTGACCAAGTAGTTTCTTTTTTTCTCCGTCCCCCTGCCTTTCTACGTAAACAATTAAATCATCTGTGTCATATCCGGCGTATCTCCCTTGAAGCTTAATCTTCTTGATTGCACAGTCAGGAAAACATGGGACGAAGCCGCCAGCAAGCATGAGCACTACAAACGAAGCCTGGACGTGAGTTTCGAAAATTACGCCGCCCCCGCCGGTTGAAAAAGGGTTGCTAAGTTGTTTTTGCGTATTACTCATTGCTTCGGTCAGTGCTACTCGTCCCTCGCAAATATCTTATTCCTTATCTGCTTGATAAATCAACTTGTGTGCTTGCCAGAACCTACCGCCTAGTTGACCACTCCCCCGATTTCACACAATGTCAAGGCACGTTTCACCTATCGGCGCCCACTTGGCAGCTTCGATAGGTGCCCAACCTCCAGGCGGATTGCACAAAAGTCAGTTTTGTTCAGCCATATTGGATTCGTGTTCTATGGGAGACCAATGATTTGCTCTGTTGCACGAAACGTCATATTGTTCAACAATAAATCCGTATACGCCTGTTACAAAGTGACTGGTATGCTTTTTATAGCTAAGGTGGTATTGAAGGCGACAGGTTAGATATTGAACAGGAAGGTTATTACATCCCCGTCTTTGACGATGTAGCTCTTGCCTTCGGTGTGGAGCAGTCCCCCTTTTCTGCCCTCGGCTATGCTGCCGCATTTCACCAGGTCATCATAGCCAATTACCTCAGCCCTGATGAAGCCCCGCTCCATATCTGAGTGAATCTTACCCGCCGCCTCCACCGCGGTAGTATCGCGGCGGACAGTCCATGCCTTCACCTCGTCGGAGACGAAGGTAAAAAAGGAGATCAGCCCCAGCAAATCGTAGGAGAGCTTGATTATGCGGTTCAGCGCTGCCTCCGCGATGCCCATATCGGAGCGGAACTCCCGGGCATCGGCATCATCAAGCTGTGCCAGCTCCATCTCCAGCTTGCCACAGAGGGCGGCAACCTCCAGATGCGGGCGACGGTATTTTTTGCGCCAATCCTCTTCCAGAGAGCTGGCCTGGGGCAGCCTTTCCTCCCCGATGTTAAACACCGCAAGGAGCGGCTTGGCGCTCAAGAACTGGTAGCCTGAGATGGCTTTTCGCTCGTCCTCACTCAGCTCTTGCTCCCGGATGGGCACCTCGCTCTCCAGGGCGACCTTGAGCCTCGCCAGGAGCGCTTCCTCCTTGGCAAAGGCCTCGCGCTCATGGGCCTTTGCCCCTTTGAGGGAGGCCTCTATCCTATGTAGTCTTTTTTCCATGATGGAGAGGTCGGAGAAGGTAAGCTCCAGCTCCAGTATCTTGGTGTCTCTCTCCGGGTCGATGCTGCCCTCGATATGGGGAACCTTCTCATCCTCGAAGGCGCGCACCACATGGAGCAGACCGTCCGTCTGGCTGAGATGGGCCAGGAACTCGCCGCCCAGCTCCCGTTTGGTGGGTGCGGCAACATCGATATATCTCACCTCGGCAGGTATTCTCCGCTTGGGCTGAAATATCTTATCCAGAGCCTCGAGCCGCGGGTCGGGCACCTTGGCCATCCCCACATTCGGTCCGGCGGTGGTGTAAGTGCCGATCTCCGCCTTTCCCCTGGTCAGGGTATTGAAGAGGGTGGTCTTGCCGCTCTTGGGCAACCCGATAATCCCGATCTCCATTTTTTCGACCTTTGCGGTTGTTGGTTCGGATTCCAGTCGCTTTCTTGCGCTATACGATCGTTGGCAAAATTTCGGGTCTTTTTTTTCCGTTTTTGAAGCTTTCCGGCTTAAGTTCTAACCATGGCTATCATAGCATATTCCTGATAATGACTCTAGGTATAGTACGCGTATCATAGCTTGGTGACACATCACCCTCTTGCCACGGTCCGGGCCTCCGCCTCTCCACGATTTTCCTGGTAGTACTCCACGCCGTCATTGCGAGTGAAGCGAAGCAATCTCGCTTCCTTTCACCTCTACCAGGATTGCTTCGTCGCGCACGCTCCTCACAATGACACGGGGGACACCCCCAGACCCCTGCCCCCGATATAGGCCGAAGCGTCGGCCGACCTGTCGGCCTCGGGGGACTCCCCTTTTCACATTCGCAAGAGTCTCCTATCTATCCAAACTATATTAGTTTTAGGGTGTGCGTTTCTCCGTTATGAGCGATTGTTGGCTTAGGTTACTGCTGTAATTACAACGCCATATCCGCGGGGGAGGTATAGTCTAGCATCGAGATATGCGGTAGAATGAGAGCGTGATCGTTGGTACCATAGAGATATTGGTCTTAACCGCCTAAACTTGGGTAGCAGCGAGTCCTTTCAGAAAGCGTTAGAGAAAGGGCGAAAGGGCGAAAAAGCGAAAATGTTTTATATCCTTTTCGGTCCTGATGAGTTTTCGCTCCGGGAGGAATTGGAGCTGATAAAGGACGGCCTGGGTGACCGGGAGTCTCTGGCATCCAATACCACAACTTTTGAGGGGAAACAGGTGGGGTTGAATCAGCTCATGGATGCCTGCATAGCGCTGCCCTTTCTGGGCTCCCATCGTCTCATCATCGTAGAAGGGCTGCTGGCGCGTTTTTCGAACTTCTCGAAAGGTGCAAAATATGCGGACGAGGCAGGGGAAGGGCAGGCACTCAGGAGGGATAAGGGGGAGTGGGGGGAGTTCGAAAAGAGGGTCGGCAATATGCCCCCGAGCACGGCGCTCATCCTGGTCGATGGGCAGATTAAGAAGGGTAACGCGCTGCTCAAGCGGCTGGCGCCTTTGGCCACGGTGAAGGAGTTCCCATTACTCAGGGGGGCAGCGCTAGGGGGATGGATCCGGGAGCGAGTGAAGGAGGGTAATG
>Ga0209991_10001463_pt1 | contig 10721 bp, 7 predicted proteins | sample ChitaG_FD_183167 | JGI IMG/M metagenome (GOLD analysis project Ga0209991, IMG submission 183167) | Deep subsurface microbial communities from South Pacific Ocean to uncover new lineages of life (NeLLi) - Chile_00310 metaG (SPAdes)... | ecosystem: Environmental > Aquatic > Marine > Oceanic >... | reverse complement strand
GTCCCCCTCTCCACTCTTGGAGAGGGGGAAGATTTTTTGAAAAGAGGGGCTGACGCCCCTCTCAGACTCCCTATAATATATCTGGGGCTTCGCCCCCTCTTAGACGCCCTGTTTAGTTGGTTTCTTTCAAAGAGAGGAGGTTTTTTAAGAGAGGCTTCGCCTCTCTATAACTCTCCTGCGTTTCCTTATTAAAGGGAGAGGTTTTTGGGGAGGGGGCTTCGCCCCCTCCCCAACCAAATCCCCCCTTCCCTCAACAGATAATAAGGGAAGGGGGTCAGGTCGAAGACTCTTCGAGGGGATAGGTTTCCATACATCTCGCTCACCAAAATTCCTTGACTTTGAAGCGCTGCTTTTGATATAGTTTGTGTTTAAGAAAGGCAAAATGGCTAAACCTGAATTTAGGCAACTGCGGCGTTCCTACGGATTTGACGAAGTGGCTATTGTCCCTGGAGATATAACCGTCAATCCCGACCAGACCAACATTGAACTTAAGATAGAAGACTTCACCTTCTCCATCCCTATCCTGGCGTCAGCAATGGACGCCGTGACCGATGTCAACACCGCTGCCCTGATGAGCAAGCTGGGAGGGCTTGGCGTTCTCAATCTGGAAGGGGTGCAAACCCGTTATGATAACCCTCAGGAGGTTCTAGCCGAGATTGCCCAGGCTCCCGATGCCGAGGTCACCACCCTGCTGCAGAAGGTCTATTCTGCACCAATTAAGGAAAACCTTATCGGTGAACGAATTGAGGCGATTAAAAAGTCAGGGGCGGTATGCTCGGTCTCAGTGGCACCAGCTAATACCAAACGCTTTGCCCCCATAGCTGCTGAAGCCAAAGCCGATATTTTTATCGTCCAGTCCACAGTTACCACTGCCAAGCATATATCCAAAAGTTACCGGGGACTAATATTTCCTGAGCTTCGTAAGTCCATACCTATGCCCATTATTGTCGGTAATTGTGTAAGCTATAACGCCTGCCTAGAGCTGATGAGAACCGGAGTCTCCGGGGTTCTGGTAGGGGTCGGGCCGGGGGCAGCCTGCACCACCAGGCAAGTCCTGGGCGTCGGTGTCCCCCAGGTAACAGCCACCATGGATTGCGCTGCTGCCAGAGATGAATACTTTCGCCAGTCGGGAAAGTATGTGCCGCTAATCACCGATGGTGGCATTGGCAATGGTGGAGACCTGTGTAAAGCCTTTGCCGCCGGGGCTGACGCCGTCATGCTGGGCTCCATTCTGGCTCAAGCCAAAGAGGCGCCGGGGCTAGGTTATCACTGGGGTATGTCCCATCCCCACCCAGCACTGCCCCGGGGAACGCGGATAAAGGTGGGGACTACGGGCACACTAAAGCAAATTCTTTTCGGTCCTACCTCAGTTACCGATGGTAGCCAGAACCTCGTTGGGGCGCTGCGCACTGCCCTGGGCGTCTGTGGCGCATTAAACATCCAGGAAATGCACAAAGTGGAGATGGTAATTGCCCCCGCCATTACCACTGAAGGAAAATCCTGGCAAATATCCCAATCCAGCTCCTGAGGCTACTCCTCTTCTTCCTCTTCAGATACTATCCCGGTCTCCCCGCCAATATAAGGTAGCAAAGGCTCTACTTTCCTTCGCTTGCCTGATGGCGGCAAGGACAGTTTATCCAGCATCTGGCGCAGCTCGGCTAATCTCCCCTCAGGCTGCCCAACCCCGGCTGTCACCACCACACCACCCACCCCCGCTTCCCATAGCGCCTGAAGCTCACTGGCGGCTACATCTGGGGGTACAGAGGCCAACAGGGGTTTAGTCAACAGGTCGGCACAGCGCCGAAACAGCATGAGGTGATGCCAGGTAAGAAAATGCTCCTTCTCCTCTTCAGCGGCAATAAGCACGGCATCTATAGGGAGGTCATCGATTGCTTTCAATAAGCCTGGGTCGAGCCCTGGCTCGACCTCCAATATCTTACCCAGCTTTTCATCCTGAAGTATTACCAGCGAGGTATTGGCTGCTGGGAAAACCACAAAATCACAGCCAGCCTCCACCATCTGCCCTATCCCTCCCCTACCGATTTCTTTTAGCCAGCCACCCCAGGGAATGTCAGACACCGCCTGACACATTTGTTTAAGGGTTTTAGCCCCAGAACTTAATTTGGCGATTGGTAACAGCCCGGCGTCAGCCCCAGCCACAAAATCGGCCAAATGGCCAACATCAACCTGAGCCACAGTGGCAACCAGCAGCATCCTGGGCTTCAGTGGCACCGACGGTGCCGCCCTAAACCCCATAGGCTTGAGCCCAACCTGTGAAACCCCCTTCAATTCATCTATAAACCTGCTCATCTGCCCAACACCGAACTCAATTATATTACACTCTTCCCCAAATGCTTTCAAGCCTCTTACCCACATCTGTCATTAAACTCCCACTTGGTCTATAATTAAGGCACACTGCCAGTCACAACCTTTGCTGAAGCCAAGAGAGGAAGAGCTATATGCCGAGTGCTGAGGACTTGCGGAAGACATTGCGCCGGATAGACGGGAGGGGATACAAGGCATATAAAGCCATAGAGGGCGCATACAACTTCAGGGAATACACCCTGCTGGTGGACCATGTTCAGGGGGACCCCTTTGCCTCACCAAGCCGAGTGCGAGTACGGGCCCCCCAGCAAGTGGCTGGCTTTCCCATAGACGCTTATTCCAGCAAAAGTCGGGAAACCGCACTGCGGGACTTGCTTACCCGCAAGTTCCTCCAGGCCTCAAGGAGGTTCTGCCAGGGTAGTCGAGGGACTGGCAATAGCGGCCTCATATCCATAGACCAACCAGGGCAAGAGATTTTGGAGCGCACCTCAGCCTTGGTCACCGCAGAGTTTGTTGAAGCCAGATTGGTCATGGGGCTCCCCGCCTTTGGTAGAGCGGTGGCAGCAAAACATGCTGAGGCCATGTTCTTTGAGGAACTGCCCCAAATGGTGCCGGCTTCCCTTTTCTACACCAACCTCGACCAGAAGGCACTATATAGACACATCCAGATAGCTGAGGATGCCGACTTCCTGAGGAATCAGCTGGACAGCCTGGGGCTGGTTGCCTTCGTGGCAGACCAAGCTATCCTCCCCCGGGCTAGTGGCATTGACCCCCGCCCCCTGGCCAGGAGCCAGGCGGTGCCTTTTCAATCCCCTCAATCTCTCCGCTTGCAGGTAAAGCTACCCAACCAAGGTGCTATCACCGGGATGGGGATACCCAAGGGGGTCACCCTCATCGTGGGTGGCGGCTACCACGGCAAGTCCACCCTGCTCCGAGCCCTGGAGCTGGGGGTGTGTAACCACATACCGGGGGATGGCAGAGAACTGGTCGTCGCCAACCCCCACACCGTGAAGATAAGGGCTGAGGACGGTCGCCGCATCGAGAAGGTGGACATCTCCCCCTTTATCGCCAACCTCCCCTTCGGTCGGGACACCGAGGCATTTTCCACAGATGATGCCAGCGGAAGCACCTCCCAGGCAGCCAACATTATAGAAAGTCTGGAATTGGGAGCCCAGGTACTGCTCATAGACGAGGACACCTCAGCCACCAACTTCATGATACGGGACCACCGGATGCAGGAATTAGTCTCCAAGGACAAGGAACCCATCACGCCATTTATCGATAAAGTCCGCCAGCTTTACCGTGACCACGGGGTGTCGACCATTCTGGTGATAGGCGGCTCGGGAGACTACTTTGATGTTGCCGATTGTGTCATCTGTATGGTTGAGTATAAGCCTTACGACCTAACCGAACAAGCCCGTGCCATCGCCGAGAAGTACCGCGCTGAGCGCAGACCCGAGGGTGGAGAACACTTCGGTGCTATTACCCAGCGGCTACCTCTCCCCCGTAGCTTTGACCCCAGCCGAGGCAGGAGAGAGGTTAAGATATCCACCAAGGGGCTACAGTCTATCGTCTTCGGCACCCACACCATAGACCTAGGGGCGGTGGAGCAACTGGTTGATGCCAGCCAGACAAGGGCTATAGGGGATGCCATCTACTACGCCACCAAGTATATGGACGGGAAGAAAAGATTAAGGCAAATAGTCGATGCTGTGGTAGAGGACATGATGGACAAGGGGCTGGATGTGCTCGGTCCCAGACCGGTGGGGGACTATGCGGCATTCAGGGCACTGGAACTCGGCGCTGCCATCAACCGGCTTAGGACACTCTCAGTAGAGAAGAAAGAAGGAGGATAATGAAGGTTAATTTCGTAGACCGGGGAGCTAGTCGGTATATTGTAGGGGAAGTGGAAAGGTTTGACCAGAAGAACGACATGTTTAAGAGACTATTATGGGACCCGAAAATGATGGATTTAGGACGGAAGTTCCATAAGGGAGAGGTGATGCCAAGGGATAAACCAGGCTATACGCTACAGGACCAGGCATTAGTGAATGCCTCCTGGCATCTGGAGAATAGCTTTGCCAAGGGTGTCAGGGGTGGTAGGGAGGGGCTATACGCCTGGGACTGGGAGGGGAAATTCTGTTACCCCCTGGTGCCGCCGGGATTAAGGATTACCGTTGATGACCCGCAGAAAATAACTACAGAGGTTAAGAAGGTAGCCACCTTCCTTGGTGCCTCTCTGGTAGGGGTCTGCGAACTGGATAGACGGTGGCTTTATTCTTATGCTTATTTCATGTATGGTGAGGGCGGCGAGCCGGTGGAAAAGATTGAGATACCAGAGGAATATAAATATGCTATTGCTATTGCTATAGAGATGGACTACAAAGGTATAAGTTGTTCTCCGGCACATCCAGCGTCAGCTGCAACCGGCCTAAACTATTCCAAAATGGCGTTTATGGCTGGTTTGCTGGCTCAATATATTCGTGGCTTGGGTTACCAAGCCATACCTTGTGGCAATGACACGGCATGTAGTATACCCATAGCCATTGATGCTGGGCTTGGAGAGCTGACTCGGAACGGTTTACTGATTACCCCCGAATTTGGTCCCAGGGTTCGGCTGTGCAAGGTTTTTACCGATTTACCCCTGGTGGCTGATAGACCGATTGAATTTGGCGTCTGGGATTTTTGCCATCGGTGCCTGAAGTGTGCTGAACACTGCCCCAGCCAGGCTATTATGTATGGGGAGCCAACGGAAAAGCCAAACAATATATCCAATAGGGAGGGATTATTGAGGTGGCCGATTAATGCTGAAAAGTGCCTTGCCTTCTGGGCAGCTAACGGTACCGATTGTTCTAACTGTATCAGGGTTTGCCCGTTCAATAAGTCGCCCGGCTGGTTGCACACTGCCGTCAGGTGGGGAGTAAACAACGCTCGTTGGTTAGACCCTTTCTTCGTCAAGATGGACGACCTTTCTGGCTATGGTAAACAGGCAAGTGCGGATAAATTCTGGGCTGAGTAGGATAGGTGCTTTATCTCCCGACAGCATCAAGGTAGCCTCTATACCAGGCTAAGTGGTTCAGCACCCGGGCAGCACGGCGCGGACTGGGATAAACCGGAATCCCTTCTCTGCGAAAGATAGCGGACACCTCAGGCTCAGTAGCAAATTCAACTGCCGGCTTGACCATAAACACCGGCTTCCCCTGTTCCCTTACACGCTGGCTAAGTAGGCTCAGGTTGCTTTCCTCCGCATGCCTAAAAGCCCTGATTTCTTCGGCACTGAACATGGTGGATAGACGCTTGGTGCCCAGTCCCACCGGGGCTTGGAATAAGATAGCATCTACGTTTTCGTCCTCCATTAGTGCCCAAAGGCTAGAAAAGATGGCCGGATTCTCAGCCATGCTTATACCCGCCATATCCACCGGATTACCGTGTGACCATCGTGGCGGTAGGTAGGCGTCCAATTTCTCCACGGTGGAGGAAGCAAGCATAGTTATGTTAAGTCCTTCTCGCTCACAGGCTTCAGCAGCCACCACCCCCAGACCACCTCCAATAGTCAATATCCCCACCCTGTTGCTCCGAGGTAATGGCTGATTAAGCAAAGCAACAACCACATCGCAGAGTTCATCGTCATCATCCGCTCTTATCACTCCCGCCTGCCTGAATGCAGCCGCATAAACTGCTTCCGAGCCGGCTAAAGTTGCGGTATGAGACCTAACTGCTCTGGCAGACTCCTTGGTCCCGCCTGCCTTGACCACTACAATGGGCTTACTAAGGGTAGTCTCCCTGGCTAACTGGAAGAAACGCCTCCCCTCCCTCAGCCCTTCGATATAAGCGGCGATGACCGTGGTATTCTCATCCCGTGCCAGATATTCTAGGTAATCCTCCAGGTGTAGGTCAGCCTCGTTACCGGTGCTAATACACTTGCTGAACCCAATCCCTGCACCCATCCCACTATGGATTATCCGGTGCCCCATGTTGCCACTCTGAGCTATAAGAGCCACCGGCCCAGGGGCGATTTCTTCCGTCCAAGCGAGGATAGATAGCTGGGAGGAGGTATCAGCATATCCCATGCTATTGGGTCCGACAAAGCGCATGCCTCCTTGTCTGGCAACCTTGACCACATCAGCCTCTAATTTGCCGCCTTGCTCACCGGTTTCGGCAAATCCACCGGAAACAATAACCGCAGCCTTCACCCCTTTACCCACACATTCACCAATCACCATAGGAACTTGCCTAGCTGAGACAGCTATAACCGCTAAGTCAATTGAGCCCGGTATATTAACCACGCTGTCATAAGCGGCTATTCCCATAACCTCCGAAACTGTGGGATTCACCGGGTAAATCTTCCTCTTCGCCCCAGCCAGGAGATGACGCATGATGCCATATCCCCATGACCCCGGGACATTGGATGCGCCAATGACAGCTACAGAATCAGGGGCAAATAAATACTGCCAGTGGTTATGGCTACTCCGTGTGGTATCAGGTAAACTGTCCAAGATTTCCCATCTAAGTGGACTTCGGGGGACGATACCTAGAACCGAAACTGATTCCTGCCTAGACTTGTCTGGAGGCACGGCAAGGAATAGTTCAGAGTTATTTGGCCGTCGTCCACCTCTATGCTTTCAATAAATGATCTCAGAAAAGCCCTTCGCTCAAATATGTTACTCTCTTCCAGAAACTCTTTCAAGTCCTTCACATAGTCAAGAACCGTTCGTGGGTCTATTGGTTCGAGCCGGCGTGTCTGCAGGGTTTCTTCAATCTTATCCTGAAGATCAGTTATTCTCTAGGTAATTTTAGCCCACTTATAGCAATTATATTTTTTAGGATCTCCGAAGTCCCGGCAGCAATAGTCACTCCTATAGACGACAGATATAAATGTTCGAACCACCCATGTAAAGGTGCCTTGCTATCCCTTTTGTCAAGCTGACCATATAATCCCGATAATTCTATAGCTACACTAGCTGCACGCTTAAGCAACTCGGTGCTATATAATCGCGACATAGCAGCATCGTGGGCGGTAGCAATCCCCTTATCGTGTAGCCAGGCTAATCGATAACAAATCAAGCGCCCAATCTCTGCCTCTACCTTTAATTGAGCTAACCTCTGTCTGCTATTCTCCCCCTGCCTCTCGGGTTTAGCCTTTATATACTTTACAAGTCGGTCAATCAAGCTCTGTACTACAGCAACCGGAGCAATCGCTATACGCTCGTAACTCAGCATCGTTTGTACCACTTTCCACCCTTCATTTTCTCCCCCTACAAGGTTCTCTTTCGGCACCATAACATCTTCAAAGAATATCTCACAGAAGTCTGGCTCACCTTGTATGTTATTTATAGACTTAACGGTAACGCCAGGTGTAGACAAATCAACCAGAAAAAAACTGATGCCTTGGTGTTTTTTTAAGTGTGGGTCTGTTCTAGCTAGCAGACAACACCAGTCCGAATAATTGGCAAAGGTACTCCAGCTCTTCTGCCCATTTAGTATGTAGTCGTTGTTGTCCTTGACGGCTTTTGTCTGGAGAGAGGCAAGGTCAGAGCCGGCATCGGGTTCAGTGAATCCTTCACACCAAAACTCTTCTCCCTTGGCAATTAGCTTAAGATGCCTCTCTTTTTGTTCCTCAGTACCATATTTAAATAGAGTGGGAGCCAGCATTTTTACTCCCACAGCGTTGTAGCCTGGTGACCCACGACTTGCCATTTCCTCTAAAAAGATAAGGTAATCTACATAAGAGCAAGATTGGCCACCGTATTCCTTGGGCCAGAAGAGAGATAGCCACCCCTTCTTGCCAAGTTTATGCGCCATATCTTTAAAAACTTGCCGGCCATCTTCCCTATGGACAACTGTGTCATCTATCGATGTCCCAATGTAATCCACCCAGTCCGCCGGTAGCTCTGTAGCCAGAAAAGCACGGACCTCCTGCCGAAATTTCTCCTGCTCCTTAGTAAATTCAAAATTCACTTTCTTACCTTATCCCTACGACAGCCCATGGGCTATCTCTAATCCAACCCAAAAAGGCTAAACACGGCACCCTTATTTTTGGTAACTTCTAAATTGTGCCAGCCTCTTTCAACTTCTTTAGCTTGAAAGGACCAAATCCCATATATTTGAGGTAGATGTGCTCGTTGTCATAGCCCACAGGTCGGCATACCCATTTTGTCCTTATGGGCGTTTCTGTCATTTTATGTTGTGCTTGAGATACAACGAGCTCTCCATAAAGAGGGTCTTTAACCGGAGTAAAAATTCCCCTTTCCAACCAGTTGGCATCTTTCATGGTCTCCTGGGGAGAACAAACTGGCGCCACCACCGGGGTAACGGGAGCCAAACGACCCTTCTTGGCATATTCTACGGACATGCTTACTAGTTCCTCATTGGTGTATTTGCGTGTCTCAGCAAAGACCAACGGTGCCCATTTCAATTGCTGCTCCTTTTCCGTAAAAATTGTCAGGCTCGTCCAGCTCCCGGCGCCCCACTCATCCCATTTCCCGACCATGTCGGCAAACGCTTGCCACATCTCTAACCTCAAGCCACCCAGAAAGACGGCACCATCCTTGGTTGGCGCGAAGCAGTATAGCCAGGCCGCGGTATCCAGGCTGCCAAAGCGCTCGGCAACAACACCGGCTCCCTCATACCACAACACAGCATAGTCATCAAAACGGGCGTAAGCCTCAGCCGTGGCCACATCCAGCGCCTGTCCTTCTCCAGTCATTCCTCTCCAGTGCAAAGCAGCCAGAATACCAACCGCCATAAATGTCGCCGGTTGGGCCCAACCTATCCATGGACCAGCCTTGGTGGGAACTGCCCAGGGACATTCATCGTAGCTCTTGCCCTCGGGCATAATCTCTCCTGTACCCGACTGTATCCCCGACCTGGCCTGAGCTATATTATCATAGTCTGGCATCTGACTTCGGCTCATGGGCCCAAACTGACCATAGCCCGTTATCGAAGCAAATATCAGCCTAGGATTGCTCTCCTTCAATTGCTCGTAGCCGATGCCCCAATCATCCATGACTCCGGGTCTATAGGTCTCTATAAGCACATCAGCCTGACTCGCCAGACCTTTGAGTATTTCTCTCCCTCCCGGCTTTTTCAGGTTCAAGGTAATATGAAACTTATTTCTGCCCTCAGTTAAGTAGTTAAGACCTTCACCCTTGTACAGCATACCGTAGGGGGTACAGGTTCTGATGAAATCACCCTCTGGAGGCTCTATTCTCAGAACCTCAGCACCAAACTCAGCTAAAAGCGAAGAGCAATAGCACCCAGCGTAACTCTTATAGCTCAAGTCCAACACGGTTATATCATCCAGAGCCTCAGGCTTGGTATGTGCAATCCTGGGGTCATCTCTCTCCTTCACCCAATCTGGCCAGGGCTGTTCCATCTCCATTGCCTTTACTCCTTTCCTTCACCGTCAAGGGCAAGGATAAGCCCTGCCTTACCATCCCAGTCAGCCGGCGGTCGGCGTCCCGGCACGTCAGCCCACTTGCCCAGGGCACCACACTCATACAACTGCTTAATTTCGTCTTCACTTTTGCCCAAGTGATGTACCATTACATATTCGTTGTCAAAGCCTACCGCCCTCACTGACCACTTAACCTTCGGCGGCGTCTTGGACATCATCACCGGAAATTCATAGTCGTGGTACTGACCGAGGAGAGGGTCATCAACCTCAGTCATAAAGCCTCGTTCACGGAAATGCTTGTCCTCCGCGACATCCTTGGTGGTGTACAGTCGAGACGCAGCGAAACCGTGCTTCTCAGCCAATCTCTCGATCTCGGCAGCGGTCTTGGTTCTCGCCCAATCGGCAATAATCTTGAGAATTTCGGTGGCATTTTCCTCCCGCAGTCGAACCAGATGATCTTTGAATCTGGGGGCATCTGCCAGTTCTGGCCTGCCCATAGCGATACACAGACCCCTGAACTCCTCTGGAGCTGGCGCTGCTATCGCCGCAAAGGTATCATCAGCACAGCAGAACGTGTCGGCAGGACATATAGACACGTCCCTGTTTCCGGCTGGCATAGCTACCTTGCCCGTAATTTGCTGGTAAGGCCAAACCCAGGACATTGCCCGCATAATATTTTCACTCTGTGACAGCTCGATGTACTGTCCCTTGCCTGTCCTCTCCCGATAGTGGAGAGCAGCTAGTACAGCCACCTCACCCATCAATCCGCCGTAATCATCACAGGGGTATATGCGGCTCTTAAGTGGCGGTTGGTCAGGGAAACTCGACATCCAGGAATATCCGGAAAACCCCTGAGAGGCACCATCATTAGAAGGCCTATTTTCCTTAGCATATTGGCCCCACTGGCCAAAGCCGTTCTTGGAGATGTAAATAATGCCTGGATTAATTTCCTTAACCTGTCGGTAGCCAACATTCCAGCTCTCCATCACTCCCGGTCTCA
>Ga0209991_10001461_pt1 | contig 10730 bp, 9 predicted proteins | sample ChitaG_FD_183167 | JGI IMG/M metagenome (GOLD analysis project Ga0209991, IMG submission 183167) | Deep subsurface microbial communities from South Pacific Ocean to uncover new lineages of life (NeLLi) - Chile_00310 metaG (SPAdes)... | ecosystem: Environmental > Aquatic > Marine > Oceanic >... | reverse complement strand
GATATCCAGGCGTGCGAAGCAAGCGTATTGGAACACCGGAAGGCGAGTATCGCCTCATCTACCGTCTCCTCGAAAAGGAGCAAAAAGTCTTCATCATTCTCGTCGGTCCCCGCGAAGAGATCTACGACCTGCTAGGCCGTAAAAGAACCTAAGCCGCGAAGCGGGAGACATCAATTTAACCCGACGTGGGCTTTCAGAGAAGTCTCAGGAACCGCTTGCTTCTCTCGCCAGAGCGTCTATAATGACCATTTAGGTGGTCATCATGCGACTAGCAACCGTCAAGGAGTTCAGGGACCAGGCGACGAAGTTCCTTCGCAGCAGGGATCCTGTTCTCATCACTCGGAGGGGAAAGCCAGCAGGTATCTACGTTTCCCTCCACGAGGGGGAGGATCTTCCCTTTGACTTTCGCAAGGAACTCATGCTGGCATTGGCAAGCCAAGTGAAGAAGAGCTTGGAAGAGCATGGCCTCAGCGAAGAAGCAGTCCTCGATGACTTCGAAGCCTCCCGAAAGACTCGTCGTTGACGCCAACCCAATGATATCTGCCCTCCTCGGAGGAGCGGCGCTTCGCGCCTTCTGGAATGAAGCGGTGAAGGAATGGGCAACGACGCAGTTCACCGTAAACGAGGTCCTCTCCTACCTTCCGCGGTTGGCAAGCAAGATCTGTGTTCCTGAAGAAGTGCTCCATTTGGAACTTGAGTTGCTCCCACTGCCGATCTTCAAGAAGGAGTCCTATCGCGATTTGGTGCTCGAAGCAAAGAGAAGAATCGCAGGAAGAGATAAAAACGACGTTGACCTTTTGGCCCTGGCGCTGAAGCTTGACTACCCCATATGGACCAACGATCAGGACTTCGAGCAAGCCGGAACGACGCTCTACACCACAGCAAAGCTGCTGGAAGCCCTTTCCTGACTTCAGCTCTTGATTTCCGCCGAAACTCGCTGAACTTCAGAGCTGCTCGGATAGCGAAGAGGAATGCGCGGACAGGAATATAGAAACACAAGATCTTGACCGATGTTTTCACACCAGGAATGAGAATTTGCCCCGGGCATTCATCCAAACGCGGCAGCCACTCGGCGGAGAGTCCTTATTGAGCCACGTCGAGCGAGTGACCAGACGCGTGCTACGTCGGCAAAGGCACGGCCCGAAGCCTCAGAGTTGTCTCCGGAATGAGATCACATCTGTCTCCCCAACCGAATCTCGCGAAAGACGTCACAGCCTAGCACTTCCATCTTTCTGCGGAAGAGCGTGGCTACTTTTCGATTTGCAGTTGCGAAGATGATCTGACGTTTTTGCGACGCCACCAGGACCCTTAAGTAGTCGAGCAGGGAGAGCGTGTTGAGATCATCGGCGTGTGCCACGGGGTCATCCAGGAGAACGTATGGCGGACCCGCTGCTAGCCGGCCGTTTAGGGACATGAATACAGAGAGAGCGAGAGCGCTGCGTTGGTTCGAACTGATCTGTGCAATGGCACATGACTGCCTATTTGAGGCGCGGATTGGGCGTAGATCTCCCGTCTTGTCTGCAAAGGATATGCCACTGAACTCTCGTGGAGCACAGAGATGCCTGAAGAGCGTCCCAATGTAGTCGATGTCGCGTTGGATGTATTCCTGCATGTAGGATTCCTTACTGTATTCTCCCTCAACGAGATCCTCAAGGACTGAGATGGCAGCTTGTGCGCGACCGATTGATTCTCCGATGGTGCTGAGCTCACGCTCTTGTGTGGAAACATTCTGCCTAGCGCTTTCCAGCAGGCTGTGTTGTCCTTTTGGCCTCTCCTCCAGCTTCTTTTCTGTCTGCTCAAGCACCTCGTACACCAAGCGAAGCTGCCGTATTACGTCGTTTAGCCTAGGCAGCCTGTCCACAGACACCAGCAACAGAGCCTTGTCAAGTAGCTGTCGTTGCTCGCGTATTCCCTCCATAGCGTCTTCGAGGTATTGCGTGGGTTCTATGGTCCCCTCTTTGGGCAAGTATGGTTTCAGTAGCTGTGTCTGCTTGAGCTGGAGGTCGCTGACCTTGCGTTTCAGTCCCTTGATGTTCGTCGCTCGCTTCTTAGCCAAGGTTTCGCGCTGGAGCGCATCAAGCTGCTCCAGGTTGAGGTCGGCTCCCTGGAAGGCGGCGCTAAACCACTCGGTGAGTTCTCTATAGCGTGCCTCTGAGAGCCCAGCGCTTTGGAGTCTACGTGACACTTCCTGCAATCTGCTGAGTTCTCCCCGGAGTCTTGAGCGCTTCCGGCTGGCCGTACTCAACTTCGCAACTGCTACCTGGAACTCCAGCTCGGAACAGCTCTTTTCAGTGAACGCATGATACGCTTCCTGAACGTGTTGAACAGTGGTGAGACGTTGCTCAACGCCGCTTTCTCGTTCGCGCAATTCTGAGAATTGAGTCTCCAAGTCTTCTAGGCTTGTTGGATGGTTCTCAGAGAGTTGCTCCCGTAGTTTGTCGCTAAGCTTGCCCTTTGCATGGATTGTTCCACACACTGGACACTTCTGCATTGAGGGGTCGATGGCAAGTAGCTTCTTCGCAGTTGCCCGCACCTGAGCTCCAAGCTGCTCCTTCTTTTCAAATTGCTGCCTCGCGTCCTCTAGTTTTGTCCGGCTCGCCGCCAACCTGGATTTGATCTCCTCCGTTTCCCTCCTGAGAAACCGAACGAGCTCTCCGACTAAGGCATCCTGCGGGAGGGCCTCTAGATGTGGAGCTCTCTTCAGCAGCTTGAGAGCATGCTCTGTGTTGGCGATCTTGCGATTCAGGGTCTCAACATCCTCTGACAGAGTGTGCATTCGCGGGGAATCCTTGTCACGGAGATACTTGGCAAGTTCCCTCAGAGTCCTGTTGGTGTTGTCAAGTTCGGAGCAGCGCCTTGTTGCCTGCAGTAATTTAGTCTGCAGATCCTGGGTTTTCCTTTCAAGAGGGCGGATCTCCTTGTGCAGTTGGGCGATCTTGTCTAGTTTGCGAGCCAAAGAAGCTTGCGTCATGCGATAGAAGCGCGGCCAACGCTTTTCAAAGTCAGTGCCTGCCTGTATCAAGTCTAGGACTCGCACTGTGATTGTCCCTACGTCCTCCAATGAGGCCTCTGAGCACCATCCTGCAGCCTTCATCCGAATAGTGAACTTGTCGGAGAGCAACTTCAGGCGATCGAAATGCTTCCTTAACTCAGTGAGCGAAGCACGTGAGTCCCGAAGGCGGGCGGAGACGTCTGTGCGCTGCTTCGACAGCTCCTTGACGTTCGTGCGGAGAATCCCGAGAGCTGACTTCGCCCGCTTTTCGACTACGCTTGCCTCCTCACCAACAACAAGATTCGACAGTGCTTCGGACATGTCGCTCTCAGTGTGGCTTTCGGCGAATTGCACCGCGGCATCTGTCCAGAAGAAATTGAAACGCCTGAACGAGGAGGGCATGGAAGTCCGCCTGGGTCTGTGTACCCCGTACCAAGACAATTCTCGGGCTCGATAGTCACCTGGGGTCCAGCGGTTCCAGGAGAATCTTGATGAACCTTCAAAGCGAATCCCGATACCTTGCACGGGGATCCCTGCATCCGGATCCCGCTGTGTTCTGCCGCAGAACCACGCCTCGATTGCCTCGAGCAATGACGTTTTGCCTGATCCGTTCGGACCGGAGACAAGAGTGACGGGGCCAAGGGCTAGCTCCAGGCCATCTAGACACGGGCGAAACCGTTTGATGTGGATGCCTGTGATCATCCGGGGCCTTTGAAGCGGTTTCTTTACTTTACGTGTGGAGTGCTTGAGGGGTCTTGATGCGCGAAAGGGACCACTCTCCAAGTACCTCTCCACCACCCGTGTCGCCGGGACGCTCTGCCTCAGGAGCCCACCGAGGCCTGCGGTGCCAAGCTTCGAGCTCCACAGTTCAAGGAAGTCTGAGGGGACATCCTGACCATCGCTTGGCTGCAGAGGTACTCGCAGTTCTTCCAGTAGATCAGACGTCCTGACCACGAACTTGCGAGCGTATAGAAGGTCGGCCTGAATTAGTTGAAGGAGCTCACTCCTCGCAAGGCGACTGTACGTATCGGAACCGACTACGAAGTAGAGGTACAGGTTCCACTGAAGTGCTCCCTGCATCCGGAAGTACTCTTCGCCTAGCAAGTTCTCCTGATATGACCGCAGATCACCAATATCACAAGGAACATCTTCGCTGCAGTCAAAATACCCGATTGTAGCAGTTTTGCCAGCGAGCCGTTGCCTCGCCCGAAGTATGTCTGGGCGGCACTCCTCGACGTTGCCATAGGCTTGTTTCACTATGGCACGAACAGCCTCTATACTAGGCACTGTCTCCTCCCGCTATATCGGCTGGATTGTCATTCGTCTTGTCTATAGCTCTCTCTCCGTTGACCTCACATCGTATGCCACTTCCCGTGTTGTACCAGACGGCCAAGATAGTAGGATCTACTCCCTCCAGAGCCTGCATCCGTGCGAAAACCACTTGTGCCTGTTCCGATGTTGCATTACCGATATACGCGCCTGTACCCTTGGTGCCGCCCTTGCCGCTCTGCAAGTTGTAAGCAAGTTCGTTGGTGCCCTTTGGGCAAACCAGCAATGGGTTGTCGCATAGAACTCCGAGCTCGCAAGGTATGTGGTTCGGATTAGGGAGTACTGTATTTCTCAGGTAGGCGAGTAGTGTCGCCTGTTGCTTCCAAGCATCTTCTGATTCTGGGTCAGGGTCCTGGCAGAAGACCCCACGTTTGAGGATCTCGTTGTGCTCAATTCGCATAGAGGTTATCTGTCTGGGAGAGTGCCAGTGCCAATTGCGTGAAGCGGTCTTTCCAGCTCTTCCGGTAGAGATCTCAAGCAATCGCTCACGATCCAGAGGAGGAATCCGAGTGTCTGAGAAGGGTTCGAGCTCCTCAGGAAACGCCGCACAACGTTCTGGAAATCCGTCGTTCGGAACCGCGTCTCCAGTCCAATCACACTCACCATGGGTCCACCGATAAGTCTGTACCATCCTAGGGCCCGTGCGCTTGTTGCCCTTCTTGGGGCCTGAAGCGCCTCCTATGCTGGCCTTTGTTGTCTTCAAGCAGTACACGTGCTCGTCGTAGTTGAAGTAGTACATATGCGTTCGCTTTTTCGGGGCATACGTGAAGTACAAACCCATGGAGTGATTGTCATTGATACGCGCATCCTTGGTCGATACATCCGGTGACGGCGAGTAGTAAGCTGAACCCCCGAACTTGAGAGGAGCGATTCCCGGGATTTGCGTCCCTCGAGCCCAATTCAAACAGATAAACTCCCACTCGCTGCGCCCTTCGGAGTACGCAGAACGTCGGAAATTCGCAAAGGCTTCATTCCTTGGGTCCTCACAAAGCTGCAGATGCAGATAGAGGAAGGGCTCCTCTCTCATCTGTGCGCATTCCTCTATGGAGAGGTCGGAAGCCAGGGTATCGGAACAGATGAGCGTTGTCAGGTAGACCGTGGACACCTTGTTCTTCAGGATGTAGCGGGTTCTGCCACAGATCATGTGTTCCCTCTCATGCTCGCCGTTCGCATCGGCCATGGTGCAACCTTTGAATTGCACGAAGACGACTGGACAGTCATCACTGCTTCTCATAACGTAACATACAGGATCGAGATAGTGCTTCCCCTCGAAGTCAAGCTGGCGTGGTTTCTCGAACCTCCAGATGATGTTTCCATACGTGTTGCGGAGCTCGCACAGGCCGTCGGGAGTGATACCCTCACAGCCAAGAACCCACAGCTTCCCTTTGCCAGGCATCTCGCCATTCGTGAGAGCCTCGACTAGCGCTTCCCAGGGGCATGAATACTCGGGAGTCAGGACGAGGTCCCAATTCCGCTTCTTGGCCAGCACAAGGTACTTCCAGAACTTCTGCTTTGATCCCTCGCGGTCTGAGTTCCCGACGAAGTCAGGAGCGACTCTTACTTTCCCCACTGGCTGGATCATCCCAATGGTGAAGAGCTCGGCGTTGGCTTTCAAGCAGTTCAGCGGATCAATGGGTGGTTTTGACGTACGTGAACAGACAATGTTCTCTTTCTCCATTGGCTAGCCTCATCTCTGTTGAAGGGGTTCCCCGTATCATAGTACCTAGGAGAGACGTTGTTGACAAGTCTCTGGTGTTTCATGAGCGAGACCAGCGTGAAGGCAGGTCTGATCATCTCTCGTGCCTTAGCAATCCGTAATGGTAGGCCCTCGGAATTACAAAGCAAGCGGAATTCACAGTGCAGAATGTGCGCTTCTCATCGTATTGACACAGGTCGCGGGGAACGTGGTGATATATCATCTTTTTCTGTACGCTTTGCTTTCAGCAGCAATAGGAAGTTTGGGGTCCACCATCGATCTTACAGCCTTGTGCGTTGCCAACAGACTGAACACCAAAAGCAAAGCGCCGAGCCCGCCACACACGACACACCTCGACCTCTTCGGAGGGAAGTCATGAGCTTCGCGAAGATAATCCTGCTAAGGCTTCGGAATTGGCTTCGATTTCTAAGGGTAGACATTGGACATCGCAGGTGATCACTCGAACGTGATCGACTTGATGAAAAGACTTGCTGGATTCCCAAGGAGATTTGCCGCATCAAAACCGAAGCTTAGCAGGTCGATGGTATGTACTCCCACCGGGTCGAAGTCCGTCAAGGGGAATCTTGCTGTCAACCAACCCTCTTCGTCCGAGGGGCTCAGGGTCAGGTCTTCATTCTTGGTATTTCTTCTCTTCAGGGGCTCAGGGTCAGGTCTTCATTCTTGGTATTTCTTCTCTTCGGCGATACGTTTGGCGATCACACTGATGGTCGAGTAGTACAGTCCAAGATAGTCAGCCACTTCCTTCAACGTGTACTCATGGGCTCGAACGGCTTGGTAGATCTGCTCGTTTCGAGATGCCTTGTCATGCACGTCCTCGAAGAGCGTCTCAAGGGTGGGGCGAGCTGCAAGGCGCTGGTGCCGAGGAATCTCAGTCGCTGCGAGCTGCTTGTTGAGGAGAGGGCCGATCTCTTCGATGAAAGAGTCTGTGCCAAGGAGATTCCCTCTTCGAAGTTCGTCCCAGATCGTCATTCCTCGCCCTTGTTTGACAAACCTCCGATACGCGTGCACCGCACGTGAAGGCTCCAGATCGAACTGAGCCAAGATCCATCCAACACCGAGGAAGCTTGGTACCTCCGCCTGACCGGCCGTTGCTTTGTAGCTGCTCCAGCGCCAATCTCGCGGACTACGCACCATCTTTGCTCTCACCGGATTGAGTACAACGTACCGAGCCAACTCGAGCAGGTGGCTTTCTTTCTCGACGAGGATCGATTTGAACCGCCCCTGGAAGATGTGCCCCGTCCTCTTGTTGTGTCGATTAATCCACTGCGTGTAGACGCCGTTGAGGTGGCGCATGCCTCGCGACAAGTTCGCATTGGGCGTTTCGATCAAGAGATGGTAGTGGTTGGTCATCAGGCAGTACGCGTGGCAGAGCCACCCGTACCGATCAACTGTCTGTGCAAGGGTCTCAAGGAAGGCACTGTGATCCGAATCGGTGAAGAAGATCTTCTCACCAGCGTTACCACGGCTCGTGATGTGGTAGGCGGCTCCCTCGTATTCAATCCTCAGTGGCCGTGCCATGCCACAAGTCTACATCAAATAACACCAAGAATGAAGACCTGACCACTCCGATGCTAGTGGCCGTGTCATGCCACCAGTCTACATCAAATAACACCAAGAGTGAAGACCTGACCACTCCGATGCTAAGTTATTCCAGGTCGTTCCCACTTGACTATGGGGGGATCCGCCGCTAGCGTAGCAGCAATCAACTCGTTCTTCTTAGCTTTGGAGGGTGTAGATGCTTGCTAGGGCGCTTCGCAGAGTAGCACAAATCGTGCGCTTCACGGTGCGGCTACTAACCGTTCCTCTCTTTGCAGACATGGAGGGTGGCGCGACATCGCGGAAGGAGATTGCAAGGAAAGTGCAAGAGGGGCGCTACAGGCTTTTCTGCCTACTGCTCTACACAGAGTTCGATACCTCGTTCATTTCGTTCGTGAAGAAGAACCATAAGAACATTGCCACACTGTCAGGTAAAGAGACTTTCGTGTTCTGGCTTCAGGACATTGAAGATGCAGCTCCGCTATTCTTTCCGCAGCTTGAGGTCACAAGAGCAGTCGATGTGACCGAGGATACTAGGGAGTTGGCCATGCTCTTGGGAATCCCCTTCTCGAAGCTGCCGTGTATGGCTTTCTTTCGAACTCTCAGGTCTAGACAGGCTGTCATATATAGCTTCAGCGATTCATGGACTCAATCCCAGATGGCAGAACACGTAAAGGCTGTCTTCGACGTCACTACCCGTGTTCTTGCCGAGGGAAAGGCGACCAACGATCGGAATACGCTCAGAGGTATTAGGGCCGGACTCAGCCTTATCAAAGCCAAAGCATGGATTGGCAAGGTCGCTAGTCCTCAGACGCTCGGATCGATTCTCAAACTTCTCGTATCTGGTACAAGCCCCTAACGTTCTACCTTCGGGGAAATCAGGGTACACAACCCCCATTTCCAACCGCACAAGCCTCTTGAATGCCTCATTCCAGTTTCTCTAGTGGCTTTTCAGAGCGTTATTCACACGCCGACAGCCACATGCTGGTCGTGGCAGAGGCGCTGGCGCCGGGGGCTTCGGCTTTCAGATTGACAGTGACGATTCCTTCACCGGGCGAGGAGAGGTCATAGGTCTTAATCCCGGAGTTAGTTGCGACGAACACGCACGAAATAAGGCCTGACCCTTTCGCACCTGCAACCGCTCAGTTATTGTTTCCTTCTCGCTTGAGGACTCTGCGTGCTTCAAGGAGGAATCGGTCCTCTGTATCTTCCCAAGTGGCAGTTCCGTTTGCCCACCCTTGGAAGAGAAACCACTTCTCGCGAACCAGCTTCAGGAATCTTCCCCAGCCGATTCCAACGCTAGCAGGATATACCTCCTCTTTCCAGCCACTATGCCAGAGGTGTTGCGCCATATCCACAACCGCGCTTCGCACTCCGCTCTTTATGATGTCTCGGAGGCTGGTTCTTGGCTCTGGGCTTATCCTTCCTCGTTTACTAGACATTTCGCATCCCCTATCTCGTATCCCCCACCGAGTTGCATGATTCCAGCCACAGAATTCATCAGTATATCAGATACAATCCATTTTGTCCATTCGGATCTCCCCAAGCAGAGCTGCGGCCTTGGTTCAAGGGTTCCTCTTCTTGTGTCACCGCAAGCTTGCAGACCTCCTCTCGTATTGGAGCAAGGGACTCTCTACAACTGTGCCCGGCTCAGTGAAGCAGCTTTCCAAGAAGGCCTTGCGTAAGGCGTGTTATGGGAATCATGAAACCAGATACTTGTTAGTGTATTCTCTTGACTTTGCGTTGAGTTGTGTGTATACTTGGAATGCTAAATGCCCAGTAAGGATGGAGAGTGCCATGTGTACGAGCCTTGACCTTCACGTGTCGCAGTCAATCTCACCGCAGTTTTCGCAATCAACAAGAGGATCACTGTATGAGTGCTCCGGCAAGTATCGTGACGCAGAGGGAATCTCGATAGGGACTGGAGTAGGAGTTTGCCGTGCTGTTAGATCAACTTGATACCCTATGCTCTACGATCAGAGGCTTCTCGATGTTCCTTCTGGGACTTGCAGTCGCTCGCGAGGACAGACAGGTCTTCCACCTTGCTTTGGGGCTCATGATTATGGCCAGCATTCTTCAGCTCTTGGGCTGGGTTGCCCACCTTCTTGGGTAGGCAATGAACAGGGGAGGAGCGGCATCTTCTGGAATTACGCGGGAATTCCGGTCGGGAATTCCGGTGACACAATCCCTGAATTCCGGTGACACAATCCCTATTTCCAACCGGATAAGCCTGCTGAACGCCCCACTCCAGTCTCTCTACTCGCCCTTCAGAACGACTACTTGCAGGCCGGTAGCCACACTCTGGTCAAGGCAGAGGCACTGGCGCCGGGGGCTTCGGCGTCACTTTGACGTATGACCGCTCCTTGGCTGGGGGAGCTGAGATTGTGGCCTTTTGCAGGTCCCGCTCAAACCCCTCGAGCAAGCCCGTCCTCCACAGGGCAGTAGCCGGGAAGACGGGCTCAGACCTGATGTGCGCTCTGGTTCCCCTACTTCCCTGGTTTGATGTAGAGCACGCCTGTGTAGGCACCGATCTGGAACGTGGCGCCGTCCCAGTGATGACCCAGATCGGCTCGTCTTCGATTGGACCGGGGTTCCGCGTTCCGATGCCGGGATGCGCATCCGAAACATCAAGGCCGGCTACCCGCTTGAATCGCCTGCCTGGTCTGTCCTGTTCCACAGTAGTGTTTACAGTCTCTAAGCCGCCTGAGGGTAGGAAGAGAGGGGGTCATCAGGGGAGAATCATCACCAGAACAAACGGCGTACTCCCGCGGAGATCCTCTGGGGCGCCGTGGGTCGTGCCCACACCGAGAGGCACGACGTGTGTCAACACCATTCCGAAACTGGACATTCTAGCCGAACAGAAACCGCTCGGGGTTCGTGGAGCAGAAGGCAAGCTTCTCCTCGGGCGTCAAGTGCTTCGTCCGGGAGAAGAGGTCCAAGAACTCGTTGTAGGATTCGACTCCCATCAGGTTGACCGCGAAATCGGACCCAAACAGGATGCGGCTTCCCAGCTTCACTCTCTCCTCACCTGAGTACTGATCGAGGACACTCCGCAGGCGGGCGTAGTACTTCTCGCTCGTGGCTCGGCAGGAGATGTCGACGTACACGTTATCCGCTGTCAGAACCAGCTTCAGCGTCTCTACCAGCCGCTTCCAT
>Ga0209991_10001459_pt1 | contig 10732 bp, 6 predicted proteins | sample ChitaG_FD_183167 | JGI IMG/M metagenome (GOLD analysis project Ga0209991, IMG submission 183167) | Deep subsurface microbial communities from South Pacific Ocean to uncover new lineages of life (NeLLi) - Chile_00310 metaG (SPAdes)... | ecosystem: Environmental > Aquatic > Marine > Oceanic >... | reverse complement strand
GAAAAAGGAAAAACTGGAGGTGATGACCTCGTCTCCGTGGCCGACATCGAAAGCACGTAAGGATAGAAGCAGAGCATCGGTGCCGGAGGCAACCCCCACCGCGAAGCTGGTTCCGCAATAGGCGGCGATATTTCTCTCGAAAGTCTCGACCTCCGGACCTAATATGAACCTGGTGTGCTCCAGACAGCCGGCGATGGCAGAGTCGATCTCGGCCTTGATGGCCTGATACTGTCTCCTCAAATCCAAAAGCGGAACTTCCATCACTGATTCTCCAAGAGCTGTTCTTCAGGTACGTCTCTAATGGTCTTGGCTGGAGCTCCGGCTACTATCTTCCGAGGGGGAGTATCCTTTGTCACCAGGGCACCTGCGGCCACCAGAGAATCCTCTCCGATCACCTTGCCGGGAAGGATGGTGCAGTTGACTCCCAGGCGTCCACCTCTTTTCACCGTAACCCCCTTGTAATGCTTGAACCTCTCCTTGGTGCGCCCGACGAAGTTGTCGTTGGAGGTGGCCACACAGGGGGCGATGAAGGCTCGGTCCTCGATCTCGGAATAGGCGGTGATGTAAACGTTGGTCTCAATCTTACAGTAAGAGCCTATCCTGGTGGAACCTTCGATTGCCGCCCCTCGACCGACGATTGTGGCCTCGCCGATTTCGACCTTCTCCCGAACCGTGGCCAGGTCGGCCACCAGCACCCTGGGACCGATTGCAGCCCCGGCATAAATGATGGCTGAGGTTCCAATTAGGCATCCCTCCCCGATGACTGTGGGGTCGAGACTCTCCTCCTTGGTGGTGGCGCTTATCTTAGCCTTCATGGGAAGTTTCCCGATGACGGCACCATCGTCCACCCTGACGTTATCACCCAGCCGGCTTCCCCGATGGATGGTGACGTTGTTCCCGATCTGGCAGTTCTGCCCGATGGTGACCTCCGCACCGATCACGGAGAAATGCCCCACCTCGGTTCCCCCACCCAAGGTGGCTGAGGGGTCGATGAAGTTGATCCTCTTCGAGCTAGCTTGCTGGACCATTTATGCTTAACCTCTCTGTGAGGAGTTGTCTCCGACCTTTCAGGATTTGACGCTCAGCTTGACCGGTACCCCTCCCCGCTTCAATGACTCCTGGGCGGCATCAAGAACTCTGAGCACCCGCAGGCCGTCGAGCCCGTCAGAGCGGGGCTTCTTCCTTTCTCTGACGCAATCGAGGAAATGCTGACATTCTGTCTTCAGAGGCTCAACACTCTCAAGCTTGGGGATGATTATGTCCCCGGTGCGCAGGGATAGATACTCTCCATAGGTGTTGTAATCCAACTGGGATTCGACCCCCTTGTCGTAAAGCCAGATCTTCTCGCTGGAGGCGGCATCGTCGAAAACCACCATCTTCTTGGAGCCAACGATGGTAAGCCTTCGGGATTTGTGAGGATCCAGCCAGCTGACGTGGATGTGAGCCATGATCTGCTCTTCAAAAGTCAGGGAGACGAAGACCACATCCTCAACCCCCGGCTGGAGATAGCAAGCCCCGGTGGCGCTGACCGAGAGAGGCACCTTGTCGAGCAAAAACATCATCAAGGAGAGGTCGTGGGGCGCAAAGCTCCAGAGGGCATTCTCGATGTCCCGCACCTTCCCCAGATTGACTCTGGAGGCATAGAGGTAATAGATTCGCCCCAGCTCTCCCTTGTCCAGGTATTCCTTCAGCCTCAAAGAGGCGGGATGATATTCCATTATGTGCCCCACCATGAGGATGCGACCTCCCTCCTCCGCCAGCCGGATCAGCTCTTCCCCCTCTTTGATATCCAGGACGAACGGCTTCTCCACGAAGACATCTTTGCCGGACAGAAGAGCCTCTCGGGCAAAGCGGTAGTGGCTGTCGGGAGGGGTGGCAATCACCACCGCCCCGATTTCGGGGTCCTGCAGCACCTTCCCCTCCTCGGAGCTGAACTGAATGTTGGGGTAAGAGGGCGCTACCCTCTCCAAGGTCTCAGGCTCCAAATCGCAAGCCGACTTTACCTCGCAGCCGGGGAGGTTGTGAAAATTCCTCAGGAGGTTTCTTCCCCAGGCCCCCAAACCTATCTGCCCAATCTTGACAACGGCCCCGTTCATTTTGACACCACGTCAGCTTCGACCTGCTCGCGACCAAAAGCGGTCACGACAGATCCCCTTTTAAGGAAGCGGTCATCCCGGATATCCTCTCCCAGGTTTCCGGTTTCTCCCTTTTGATCCTATAGAGGTATTCAACGAAAAAGACCGCTAAGATCGTGATAAAGATGCTTATCGCCCCCGCCAAAGCCACCAGCTGAGCCCGCGCCGGACGAACTCTCTCCTCCGGCGGATAGGCTCTGTCGAGAACATTCACAGTGGGGGTGTCCTTGTTCTCCTGGATTTTGGCTTGCTCATATTGCTGAGTCAACAGCTCGAAGACGGTCCCCTGCACCTTCATCTCTCTGGCGAAGCGAGCCAATTCCAACCCCAGGGCGGGAGCTTGACTGAAGGGAATCTTCATCCCGATTGCCTCTTCAGAGTCTACTCCCTGAGGTCCCTCATCTAAGATACGCAACTGTTTCTTGATCTCTTCGATGCGAGCTCTCTGTCGCCTGACCTCTTGGTGGGAGTTGGAGAGGGTTTTCCTCAGGACTCCCAACTCGATTTCCGCCATCGCCAATTCCCCCTCCAGTTGGGCGGCATAACTTATCTGCGCTCTAACCTGGTCGTCTAAGGAGATGGCCCGATGCTTCTCCTGGAATTCCTTGTAGTTCTCCTCCGCGGTTCTCAAATCCTCTTTGGTCTGCCTCAGTCTCTCCTCGATGAACTCTCGAGTGGATTCAGCCTTGCTGATATTGACCTCTTGGTTGACGGCGTTGAGTTGCTCGACGAAGGAGTTGGTGACCTGGGCAGCTCGCAGCGGGTCTTTGTCCTCGTAAGCGACAGTGATGATCCCCTCCTTCCCCACGTTAGCCCTCAGGCGCGATTTCAGGGTTTCCACCGCACTCGTCATCGATTCGGTGTCGAAGAGCTCCATGAGGTCGTTGGCCTCCACCACCTTTTCCGCCACCCGCCGGCTTTTGAGGATGGCGGCATACACATCTGAGGGGGTGGCAAAGGCGGGCAAAGCCATCCCCCCTCCTCCCAAAAAAGCCGCCCCTAAACCGCCCAGAAGCCCGGCGGACAAGCCCAATGAACCCATCTCCTTCTCCGGGGGGAGAATCGTGGTTCGAGCTTCATACCAGGGGGGCAGAAAAAGGGAGATCACCGCCACGATGACGGCAACAATGAGGAAGTTCGCAATGATAACCCGGCGCCATTTGATAACTACAGCCAGATAATCCCAGAGATTAGCTTCCATTTTTGACACCTTGAGCAACTCCAAATAGACAATGGAGGACCTTTATAGACTTCGAGACTGACACCCGCTCAACACCCTATTTTCGATTGGAGTTCACCAGTTCCAGATAGATTTTTTCCATATCTTTAACCAGGCGGGTGTGACTCAGATGGGGGTATACTCTGCTGCGTGCGTTTTCACCGAAGCTTTTGCGCAAACCTTCGTCGCGGATGAGCTTGAGCAGAGCTTCGGTCAGAGCTCTTGGGTCTTTGGCGGGGACAACGAAACCGCACTTGCCCTCGTCGATCAGCTCGCTTATCCCCCCAACATCCGTCGCCACCACCGGCCTTGCGGAGGCTAAAGCCTCGATGATCGCAAAAGGTGCGCCCTCCGTCAGAGAGGGGAAAATGAGAACGTCAGAATCAGCATAAATGTTATCGACGTCCTCTCTGAAACCCAAAAAATAGATGTTTTCCTTGAGTCCCAGATTCTCTGCAAGCTGTTCCAATTCCCCCCGCATCTCCCCATCACCCGCGATTACGAAACGGACCTCCGGTGCGCTCTCCTTGAGAAGCTGAATACTCCTAAACAGATAACGATGTCCCTTGGTGGGCACCAGACGTTGAACATTCCCAATCACGATGTCCCGCTCGGAGAATCCCAGCTCTCGCCGCAGGTTACCTCTGTGTCCGTCTATGGACAGATATTTGTCCAACTCTATTCCATAGGGAATCGTAATTACCTTCTCCGGGGTGCCCACCTTGAAAGCCAAAATCTCCTTGCGAACATTCTCGCTCACCGCCACTAAGAGGCTGGAGTGCCGTGCCAATAGCCGTTCCACCAGAACAATAAGGCTACTCTTCAGCTTGCCGAAGAAATCGTAAAAGACATGCCCATGGATGGTGTGGATTGTTACCTTGGTGCCAGCCAGAAGAGCCGCCAATCGTCCCAAAGCTCCCGCCTTCGATTGGTGAGTGTCCACGATGTCGGGCCTCTCCCTGCGGATTAGGCAAAACAGCTTCCAGAAGGCCAGAATGTCTCTCTTAAGAGAGATTTCGCGCTCCAGCTCCGGTATATAACAGATCGATTTCAATCCCTTCCGCCGAGCAAACTCCAGCATACTCCCCTCGGTCTCACCCTCTGTCCCCCTCACCAGAACACAATCGAAAACCTCTTTGTCCTGGTGGGCGGTGAGGACGATGGCGTGATAGGTAGAGCCTCCAACCGCCAGGCGGGAGATGATGCGCAGGATTTTGATTTTCTTGTTCATGCTCTTAAGCCTCGTAGTGCTCTCTTCAAAATCTTTTGATCAAAAAGTATCATCAAAAAATCCGAGCTCTATATAAAAAGCGCCGTCTATTTGGATGTGAGCCTCGACACCTCCTCAAGTAAAAGAATCTGGGGAGGAACCGGCAATGTCTGAGACCCATACTTTCATCTCTTCTCGGTTCCAACTAGAGTGTTTCCATATTCCTGCAAGCATACTCGCAATCCTTTATTGGCAAAACCAGGTCACGGGGCTTCTTTGAGAGTTTCAGTTACTTAGTAGCCTGCTGTATCACCAAATAGACGGTGGCTAAGTTTCCTACAAAGGCTAAGGTTTCCTTAAAGAATCCCCAGTAATCGCGGTCCGGCTTCTCCGGTACCCAAACGGTGTCCCCGGCTTCTAAAGGTCTCCCCTTTTGGGGTTTCAATCTTTCGCCGGAGGCCCTCTTGATGATCCGGACTTTCCCGATGCGAGCTTTGGAGGTGAAACCTCCGGCCTTCTCGATGTAATAGTGATAATCACACTCGGGTTCGTAGGGTATCAGACCGGGGTTATTAACGTGTCCGGTCACCTTCACGACTTTAGAAAGCTTTGGGATTCTAATATGGTCACCATCCCGCAATAATACCTCATAAGTCTCATCCCTGTGCTCCAAGAGTCCGCTCAGGTTTATTGACACTTTCCCGGGTCTCTCCAGCGACTTTATTTTGAAATACTCATACTCGGAGTCCGACATATCAGAGACCTCCATCCCTTTCAGTCTCTCGAATTCGGGATCAACAACTTCCTCTCGAGCTACCCGAAACATCTCGGCCTCGGCTAAGGAGGCCTCCGAAGTCACCCCTCCAGCCATTTCGATTATCTCCGAAAGGCAAGTTTGATCCTCTTCGATAGCATAGGTGCCTGGAAAACGAACCTCCCCAGCTACAGTGACCTGATGCTTCTCATGAAAATGGGGTTTGAAGCGGATGTAAATCCGATCGTCAGGCATAAGGGGAATATCGTGAATTCGGGACTCGGGGGAGAAAACTAAGCTCAAATCAACCGGCACAGTGAAGGTGGAAACCTGGTCGGGACCAAACCTCACAATCTCTGCCATCAGGGAATCCGCATCCATGGTCAAACCGTGGGCAAGAGCTATGAGGTCAGTGAGCCTATCTCCGGGAGCGTATTCGAAATAGCCGGGAGCTCTCACGGCGCCAAAGATGCCGCAAAGGTTAATGTTGTCCTCTCGGACCGGCACGTAAATAACATCTCCGTCCCGCACCACTGGATTATAGGTCAAATCACCGGTCAGCATATATTTCAGAATGTCAGCATAGCTAATGCTACCGTCCGAATGCAGAATCCTTATCCTCCTCTTGGAGGCTTCCGTCATCGCGACGCTGCTCTGCAATCCCAAGTCGCGGGAAAGCGCTCTCCATTTAGCCTCCTCCACACCGGTGAAGCCACCGGCCCTCTCGATGACCTCGGAGACTCGGTCAGTGGAAGTGGCGACATAGACTCCAGGTCTAAATACTGCTCCGGTGACGGAGATTCTCACGTTCCGCAACTTCATAAGGGTAGTGGTGACGTCGACATTTCGGTACTGCCTTAAAACCCTCTTCTTGACCACCTCCTTGACCTTGGAGAGAGTCAGACCTCCCACCTCGATCTTGCCTACTGTTGGCAACAGTAGTGTTCCCTCCGGGGTTACTATCGTCTGGAAGGAGGTGGGCATATCTCCCCATAGATCCACCTGAAGCATATCTCCGGGGCCTAACACGTAAGTCTCCGGATCGATGGAACTTTCCAGCGCCTGTCCGAAGTCCACCGCAGGGGGGAGGAACCTAGCTTTGAATCCAGCCTCCCGGGACTCCTGGGCAAAACCGGTGGCGGCGAGGAGGAATAACCACAGGAAAGAGAATATGATCTCAGTTCTCAGCAGTCTGTTTTGCATCGCAAACTACCCTAAAAAAAACCGAGTAGGGAGAGGGACACAGCCTCTGTCCACCCGGCATTTGATTTAACAAAATAACTGGAGGAGTTCTCATTTTCGTTAAGGGTTTTTAAAGAGTATCGCTTTCCCCCCTACCAGTCCCGAGCTAAAAACCCCTTAACAAAAAACCGTCTTTAAGACTCCTCTCTTCTCTATTTTGAACGAATATATCTCGCTGAAATTCACCTGTCAAGTATTTTATCGAGTTTTTTCGATTTTTTATTCCTGCCACTCCAGTAGCCTTCGAGAGAAACTCTCGACCAATTCTTCCGCCCTCCTCTTCTCCCAAGACTCAGCGATCACCTCGAAGAAAGCCTGACGCCGATCGGGGATAACAAGAACCCAGCTATCATCCTCCACTACCCGGACCCCATCGATCAGCTCCCTTTTGCTTTCGGCGGTGAACTGAAGAAGCTCCCTCATCACCCCTCCTTTCTTCACCCAGGGGCAGGGGACTCTTCTTCTGGCCATCTTCAGCTTGCTCCACCTCCCTTTAGCCTCTCCCAACCTCTTTGCTGATTTCGCCATTAGCTCCAAGATCTTCACCACCGCAAACATGGCGTCGGTTCCCAGCTGAAATCCGGGGAAAATGAACCCCCCCTTGGTGCCACCGACGAAGTCAACCTCCTGAGCCTGCATCGCCTCCATCATCGCCAGATGGTCGTTGCGCGTTCGAAAAACCCTCACTCCGTATTCACCGGCGATGATATCCACTCCCATGGAAGCCGGAACTGGAACCGCGATCTTTCGGACACAATGGGACCCTAAATACATGGAGGTGACAATCAGCAAAAGCCGGTCGCTATCGATGAAATCCCCATTCTCGTCCACCACCGAAAGCTTCTCCGCCCCGGCGTCCAGGAGAAAGCCGACGTCGGCGCCCAACGATTTGGTGATGGAGGCGAGTTGCTTGATTGACTGCCGAAAATCGGTTTCGGTGCGGAAGTGGGCGCTGGGGTCCAGGTAAGCATTCAGGGAAACGACATCCAGACCCAAGCCGCTGAAAATCGAGGGGAACACCTCCGTCGCCCCCCCGTGGGAATAATCGACCACCACCTTGAAGCCTGCGGATCTGATGGCCTCGATATCGATGCTTTTCAAAAACTCCTGACGGTAGTTCTCAATCACCCGTTGAGGGAAATCAATCGCCCCGGTTTCAAAGACCGTTGCCCTCCTGAAGTCCTCCCGGAAGAAGAGCCTCTCTATGGCCTTACACTTGGAGGTGGGGAGGTCTTTGCCATCCCCCCCGAAGAAAATGATATCGATGCTTTTGTCCGCCACCGGGGAGCGCCGAACATGAAAGCCTCCGGATTCCCCGCCGGACCGAAGCACGAAGCGCAAAACCGGTATAGGCATGGTCCTTAAATCCTGGACGTTAACTCCAGCAGAGAGCAGTCCGCTGATTATGGCCCTATCCACCATCCGGGAGGATCGACCCGCATCCCGGCTGGTGATGACCGTAGAACCTTTACCCAAAAAGGCCCCGAAGGCCGCCCCCAATTTGGCCACGAACTCCGGGGTCAGCTCCACGTTACCGGTTCCGGAGACTTTGGAGTCGGTGAAAAGCTCCCGATTCCAAGCCTCCCCCCATACCAGACTGGAGGAGATGATCGACTCGGGTCCCACTCTCTTATCCGGCCACAGCTTGACGTTGGGTTTGATCTTGCAGCGCCTTTCCAGATGACAATTATCGCCGACGACGGCATTCGCCTCTAAAGTGACCCCCTCCTCCAGGATCGAACCCCTGCCGACAACCGCCTCGCCGATGATGACATCATCCCCGATTTCCACCCCTCTCCAGATCACGGAACGATTCACCACACAGCCGATTCCCAGGCTGGAGCCGGAACCGATGACGGAATTGTAGATTCTGGAGTGAGGCTTAATCTCCACCTCCTCTCCAATTATCACTGTCCCCTTGAACTCCACCTCCTCCGCCACCTTGACATTCCTGCCAACCCAGATCTGTGCCTCCGATCTCTTCAGAAGATTTCCGTCTAGCTCCAGCGATAATCTCCCCTCCAGAATGTCCTGGTGACACCGGAAGTATTCGTTGACATCCCCGATATCCTTCCAGTAACCTTCGGCGACGTATCCGAAAAGGGACTCCCCACGCTTCAACATGCCTGGATAGAGTTCTCTGCTGAAGTCGAGCTCGGTCTTCGGAGGGACTGCCTGGAGCACCTCCTTTTCCAAAACGTAGATGCCGGTGTTGATGGTATCGGAGAAGACCTGCCCCCAGCTGGGCTTTTCGAGAAAACGTGTAATTCGACCGTCATCATCGACGATCACCACTCCATAAGCCAGCGGATTCTCCACCCGGGTCAGGACCATGGTGGCTTTTGCATTTCGGGCCGTATGGAAGTCAACCACCTTCCCCAAGTCGAAATCTGTCAAGACATCTCCGGATATTATCAGGAAGCGGTCTCCAAGCAGGTGTTCGGCATTTTTGACCGACCCGGCGGTGCCGTAATTGTCTTCGGACTTGACGTATTCGATGTTGACCCCGAAGTCGGCACCGCTGCCGAAGTAGTTCTTAATCTCCTCCACCTGGAAGTATAGAAGCACAACCAGTTCCCTGAAGTCGTGTCTTTTGAGCAGATTTATGACGTGCTCCATCATCGGCTTGCCGGCAACCGGAACCATCGGCTTGGGCAGGTTGCAGGTGAGTGGTCGCAATCGGGTTCCGAATCCCCCCGCCATTACTACCGCCTTCACTGTATGCTCCTGCTCGGAGCCGGAGGTTAACCTGAGAAAGACACCGGTGAGGCACCTCCGGCAAAGAAAACCTCTTTCGATTAACAGATCGAAGTTAATCTATAACCGCACAACCTTATCGTCAATATGTTTTTGACATCAGGTGCTCATAACGGGGTGGCTGCTGTTGGAGGCTGCCCGCTCGCGGGATCGCCTCTCAGAACCATTTGATATAAGCTTCAAACAAATCCCGGACACGACATTCCGATGCAAAACTATACAGGAGTTATATTGCCGGGTTCCTAATCGTATAATCCAGGGTCTTACAGGTCTTTACGGTGCGTAGCGGTGTTGACTACCGGGATCTTTCTTTGCGGATAGAGTTGTAGAGACAATCGGAGATGTTAAGCAAACCCTTGACTACGTCCTCAGCGAAAGTCAGGCAGGTGGGACAGCCACACAGGCCACAGTCCACCCGTGGCAGGAGATTATGGATTTTCTCCTTCTCTTTCACCAGCGCAATAGCTATGGCGACCTCGGGGTACAGAGGTTTTATGGGTCTGGGTTGGATCCTCCGTTCCAAGAAGTAGTGTCCCTCCCGATAAAGCTTTTGGACCTTTTCTTTCTGAATGCGAGGTTGCTTCCCGTATCTATTCTCAAGCCGGATGGTTTTAACCCTGGCCACGTAAGCGTTCTCGACCACCAGGGAACCGCCGATACACCCCTCTGCGCAGAAGGAGGCCTCAACATACCCAACCTCCCGAAGCTTCGATTTTTCGATATCGTCAAGGATCTTTGTTAGCTCGACAATCCCGGAGACTGCCACACAGCTCTCCGGCTCGAGGAAGCTACAGGTTCCCCCCAGGACTGCCCAACCTATTCCGACTGCGGAGGGCTTGTAGAGGTCATCCCGCTCCCCCTCCTCCAGGGACATTATGGCCGAAAGGAGGGGGCTATAAATGTCGGCAACGGAAATGGAACCGTCCAACCAAGATCTCTCCTTCTCCGCCGGCTGTCTTATGGAGACCACCTTAGCCGGACAGGAGGTGAGATAAACCGCCCCAATCTCCTTCAGGGGGAAGTTTAGCTTCTCGGAGAGCTCTCGCTTCATCTCCTTGGCGGCCAACTCCCTTGGAACCTCCAGGGGGATGATATGTTCCGTAAGCCCGGGATATTCTACCTGAATGAAGCGGATGACTGCCGGACAGAAGGAGGAAATAACCGGCCAGGGTCCCTTATGCTCCTCTAAATAAAGCCGGAGGGCTTCGCTGATAGCCTCACATACCAAAGAGACGTCCCAGACGTAATCAAACCCCAATTCCTTCAGACCTGCAAAAATCTCCGGGGGATGGATATCAACACTGAACTGCGAGTATAACACCGGGGAGGGAATTGCCACCCGACACTTGAACTTCGAGGTTTGCTCTACCGCGTCGGTCAGAGGCACGATGGCACCTTCTGGACAGGCGTTGATA
>Ga0209991_10001457_pt1 | contig 10746 bp, 13 predicted proteins | sample ChitaG_FD_183167 | JGI IMG/M metagenome (GOLD analysis project Ga0209991, IMG submission 183167) | Deep subsurface microbial communities from South Pacific Ocean to uncover new lineages of life (NeLLi) - Chile_00310 metaG (SPAdes)... | ecosystem: Environmental > Aquatic > Marine > Oceanic >... | reverse complement strand
GTGGAACCAGCGGCGCAGAGTCTGCTTCGCGCCGCCATGAAGCAGCTTCATCTCACCGGCCGTGCCTTTCACCGTATCCTCAAGCTTTCCCGCACCATCGCTGACCTGGAGCATAGCGACATCATCAGAACACACCATATGGCTGAAGCTCTACAGTACCGGCACAAGGAAATCACCTGAGCATAGAACCTGCTCGATATACGTGTCAAACCAAGGGCAGAATGCGTCAGCACCAAATCACTAAGGCGTGAAGGATCCGTCCTGAGCGAAGCCGAAGGAATCCTTTCCTTCACGAGAATACTTTTAGCAAGCACCTGACCGGTTGCCACCTGGCATTATGGTCTTCCCCATGATTTCGCGTAGGAGACCCTCTGTTGAACAGAGGGCTCAGGTGAGAAAAGGGTGACTCTTCACGTCGCTTAATCCCTTCAGGCTGAGGGGAGTGGAACTTCAATGCTTTTGCAGGGAATAGCAAGAGCCGCTATAATGGCCTGAAACAGGCCGGCAGCAGGATTATCCGAGTAACATTCTCGGAGAAGGCGAGGCACATACTAGTTGCAGCAGTGTCGTCGACAAGCCATTTTGGAGGGACTGCCATGGGTAGTTGTCTGGGGGGAGGAGATGCCCTTGTGATTTGCCATGTGCAAGAAGCCGCTCTGGTTCGCGTTGCCAGGGCGCAGTGTGAGAGTGGTTGTCACGAGTTGCTACGAACGGTTAGTTCACTTAGTGTACCAAGGAGGCCGGGGCAATGAAACGTAGCGGGAGGATATCTCTGAGGGGAGCAAGTAAGAAAGTGAGAACCCACTTCATCGCGGGGGTTCTTGTTGTTGTGCCGATTGGGGCTGCCGTGCTGATTCTGCGCTGGCTTTTTCTCTACATCGACAATATTCTGCAGCCTGTAGCCAAGTCGCTGTTTGGTTACACGGTGCCCGGCCTGGGATTCGCCTTGACAGTGGTATTAATCTTCGTGACCGGGATTGTGGCGACCAGCGTTATTGGAAAGAGACTGGTTGGCTTTGTAGAGTCTTTATTGGCAAGGGTGCCATTGTTTCGATATCTCTATACCAGTATCAAGCAAATCATGGTGAGCTTCACCACTCCCAGCGAGACCAGATTCCTGCAGGTAGTGCTCGTGGAATTCCCCAAGAAGGACATGCGGGTCATAGGATTTGTCACGAGTGAATCACGCGTCCCGTCCGGGGAAAAGCTGCTCACAGTGTTCATACCGACGTCTCCCAATCCGACGTCTGGCTACCTGGAGATAGTAAAGGAAAGCGATGTCATCCGGACCAATATAGCAATTGATGACGCGCTGAAAATGATCCTGTCTGCCGGCAGAGTATCACTGAAGGAAGTCACCGATAGACTGGGCGCTGAGAGAGTTGACAAGGCTTGAGTTGAGGTAACGCAGTGCAGGCACAGACGAGCAGCTCCAAAGGGTTACCCTTCGTATCCGTGGTCATACCGGCTCACAATGAAGAGGAGTACCTGCCTTTGTGTCTGGAGTCTATAAGAAAGCAGGACTACGCCGGGGGTTATGAAGTTATCGTGGTTGATAATGCCAGCACGGACGACACGGCAGAAATCGCTCTGGCTTGGGGAGCCAGGGTCGTTTATGAAAACAGGGCGAGTCCCGCCTGTGCCCGGCAAAGAGGTGTGGAAGCAGCAACAGGAGAGATTATCGCCTTCATCGACGCCGATACTCAGGCGCCGGCTTATTGGCTTTCAGCCATCGTATCGCGCTTTGTTCGGGAGCCACAGACGGTCGTGATAAGTGGACCCTATGCTTACTTCGATGCCGGCAGAATTGCCAAGATTGCCTCTTACGCTGGCAATTTCATCAATATCATCACAGACCAGCTTTTCCGTAAAGCTTTTAATAAGGGTGGTGCGGTATGGGGGTGTAACTTCGCTGTGCGCCGCCCAGCGCTACTGGAAGTAGGTGGATTCGATACCAGCATCAAGTTTTATGGTGAGGAGTACGAGCTTTCTTTGAGACTAAGGCAAGCTGGTAAGGCAGGCATTATCCCGCGGCTCTTCGTCCTCACCTCAGCTCGTCGCCTGAAGAGGTTGGGCGTGGTGACTCAATACTGGAACTGGACTGTGGATTATTTCTCGGTTCTGTTCTGGTATAAACCAATTTCCGAAGAGCTGGAAGACTGGCCGGCCAAGGCGTGGCGAACAGTGGTTGCCAGTCTTTCCTCGCAGAGAGTGAAGACATCCTTGCGATATGTTGCCCTTCTCTTCGGCTTGCTTTGGCTGCATATCAGCCCCGTGATAGAGGCAGCGGGAAGGGTGATCTATGTTTTTGATATTGGTGTTCTGGGTACACTGCTTGCCTACCACGGGATTAACCCTCGCTCCCGGTTCTATGGTAAGGTATGGTCTAATGGCAATCGCGACCGTCCTCGGATTGCGCTGACGTTTGATGACGGCCCGAACGAACCGTACACTTCTCGAGTGCTCGGAGTATTGGAGCAATACGGAGTAAAAGCTACCTTCTTTGTCATAGGGCAAAACGTCCAGCGCCATCCCGAAGTCTGCTGGCGGATAGCGACAACTGGGAATGTGGTCGGGAATCACTCTTACCATCACCATAAGTCACTATGCCTGAGACTGGGCAGGGCGATCACCCGTGAGATTGAAATGTCTCACCGGGCAATCCATGAATGCACCGGATTTGAGCCAAAGCTGTTTCGCCCTCCCCACGGCTTTCGCACTCCCTGGCTGATGCGAACTGTTCACCGCCTCGGTTATACAGTAGTTACCTGGGACAACATGACTGGTGACTGGCGGGCAAACACGTCAGTTGATGAGATTGTACGGGTTATCGTTAGGCGAGCTAAGCCGGGGAGCGTGATTGTCCTGCACGATGGTCGCGATACCAGACCAGGCTATGACCGCAGCCAGATGCTCCAAGCCCTGCCCCAGATAATCGACACCCTGAGGCAAAGGGGTTTTGATTTTGTTACCATACCTGAGCTTCTTGGGTCAGAAGCGAAGTCCTGAGGCTAGCACCGCTCCGACCGGCACACGAGCGAACTCACGAATGTCTTGGGCTGTACTTGGTCAGAAGTGTCGCCCGGGAAAGCCAGATCTCTTTTAGCTCCCAGGACTTGTCTTCGAATCCAGACACTTCGTCTCCTCGTAAGTGATAGACTTGCATTAACCCGACCATGTAGAAGTGGGCACCTTTCCTCCAGAAGGTATTTGGCGGTTCATCAACCTGAAATCCCAGTCGTCTGGCGGCTATATGCAGAAGGGTGCTGCCGTGGAGCGCTGTTATATCGCCAAACCTCCCGCTGGCTACCTGCTGAGCCAGAAACCGGAGGTCCTGCGCGAAGCTACCAAGGAATTCCCGGGGCGATTGTGAGGCTCTCAGGTTGAGCTTGCGTCTTCTCTCAAACCAAGCGTTGTTCAGATGAAGCTCTATGATTGTGTCTCCGGTCTTCACCTGAGACCCGTCATCTAGTACTCTGGTGGGGCCCCTGTAGCGGCGAACTTCGAGACAAAGGATGCCGCTGCCATCTGCTTTCAGGGGCCTGATGCGGTAGATTACCCTGAAGAGCTTATCTATTATAGGCCACAAGTTCAAGATAAACCGAGGTGGCACCCTGTTTTCCCCCACTGGCTGTCTCCGTAAGCTTGGTCTAGTCTCGTGAAATAGACAAGCCCGAAAAACTGAACCACTTTGCCGAGAAGGCCTCCGCCGCCCTCCAATGTTCAAGAGAAGCTTGCTACGTAACGAGCCATAGAATTCCGCCAATGATGAGCAGCATTATGCCGATGATAAGGGAAATCTTGCCTCCTACTCTCCAGGCATGTAGCCAGGGACGGTCGGGATCATGAGTTAGAGACTCCTTAATATCCTTCCGGGTCAGCAGAATGGAATTGTAGTATCCTTCCCTTTCCCTCTTGTTCCAGATAATGAGAATAATGCCCAGGAGGACGAAGAATCCTCCCATCCCCAAGATCGCCGGGTAACTGGCCGATGGCATTTTCCTAACCCCTCCTCAACGCTCGCGGAGTCGTGAGGTGACCCTATTTGATCTCTGCAGTCGCTCCAGCTGCCTCTAGCTTCTGCTTGATTGTTTCGGCCTCTTCCTTGGGAACGCCTTCTTTCACCAGTTGCGGAGCAGCTTCCACCAAATCCTTAGCCTGCTTCAGTCCTAGAGTCGTTACCTCACGCACTGCTTTGATGACTTCGATCTTTCTCTCACCGAAGCTCTTCAGGGTGATGCTAAATTCCGTCTTCTCCTCCGCTGCGGCTGCCTCTGCTGGTTCGCCCGGAGCAGCTGCCGGCGCTGCTGCTACTGCTGCTACGGGAGCAGCGCTAACCCCGAATTCATGCTCCAGGCTTTTGACCAGGTCAGCCAGATCCAGCACTGTCATATTCTTGATGGCAGCGAGAATCTCATTCTTGGTCAAACCTTTCGCCTCTTTCTTTGTCTTTGCAGCCTCCTTCACCTCCGTTTCCTTGACTTCCTTCTTTGCCTTTGCAGCCTTCTTGACCTCCCTTTCCTTGACGGCCTTCTCTGATTCCTCTGGTGGCATGATTTCCTCCTTCGTTACTGTTTGGTCGTTTGAGCCCTGCTTTGCAGCACGTGTAATAGCCCTCGCAGGGGAGAGCTAAGCACATTATGTAAAGTCACCACAGGGGCCTGTAATTGCCCGATCAGTTTGGAGATAAGAACTTCCCTGGATGGCAAATTGGCCAGGCTTACCACTTCCTCGGGAAGCAGGACCCGGTCTCCTAACAGCCCACCTCTGATCTGGAGAGGCGATGCGGCTGATTTGATGTACTGGTTAAGAACTCTAGCTGTGCTAGTTACATCATCATAGCCGAAAGCCAACGCAACGGGACCCTCGATAATGGCCATGAGTTGTGGCTTACCTGCCTTGTGGGCGGCGCGATACGCTAGAGTATTCTTCACGACATGATACTCGACATTTGCTTTTGCCAGAGTAGCACGCAACTCAGTCATCTGTTTGGCAAGCATACCCTGGTAACTGGTAGCGATGATAATAGCGCTTCGCGACAAATCATCGGCTAGATTGCTTACTATTTGTATCTTCTTTTCTCTTAACATATTCAGCCTCTCTCTAATTCCTTCCTATCACGGGAGAGCAAGTCTACAACGAAAAATCCCTGTGCCAGCTGACACAGGGTTAACCTCCAAGCCTCGGCAGGCAGCTCTTTTAAACGCTCACCGTACCTGCTGTCACTGGCGCCGATTCATTATAACACAAGGAGTCGATTAGTCAAAACAAGCGATTGGCTCCTCATTCATTTCCCTTATATCAGGTAGAAGTGCTAGAATTGGATTAGCCGGGAGAACTGAGAATGGGTGATATTGTAGATAGAGTCACGGCGCTTGTCAGATGTAGGGAATGTCACTGGTATAAGAACTGCCTGACTCCGGTCCAGGTTAATACTGAAGACATCACGCAGTTCAGGATGGTGATGCAGGGGACCGACCTCCCTGAACAGGCCAAAAGCGAACTAGATCAGCTAGTGGAGAATATCGCTTCCATGAGCCAGGAGATGATTCTTCAGAGTTGCCCTGTATTCACTCAGCGACTCAAAGAAGATGCCAAGCTTGCCGGGCGAGTCAAGGAGATGATGCAGAATTGGGGGGAAGAGGGCGAATCTGACGAGTTGCAGCGGTGAAGGATTTGCTTGGCGCCTTTCCACGCAAGCCTATGCTGGTATGACGTGCATTGAGGTTTCGGGGGATTTCTTCTGTGGAGGGAGACAACCATGTCAGAGCCATTGGGCCGAATAGAGAAGCCTGAAGCTGAGCGCTTTAGACGGGGAAAGAAGCTCTACCTTGTACCGCTTATATATTTGAGCGAGGAAGCACCTGAGGACTACAAAGAAAGACATAGTCGCTATTGGCAGCAAGTGGCAGAACAGCTACACAATCTAGCGTCGAAGGTCGGGAATGTAAGCCGGGTTTATCATGAATCAGTCGTTCAAGCCGGCGAGGAAGGCTTGAAAGCTGCGGAAAGGCTGAATCCGGCCAGCTATCAGATTGCCAAAAGCCAGTGTGATCATGGTGCTATCTTTGAGCCGCTTGAAGAAAAGGAATCACTCGAAGAGGTTATGGATTGGCAGAGATGCCTGATGCTGGGCTTCATGAGTGAGAAGGTGGAACGGAAGGTCTTCGAGTTCTATCTTGAGGCGGGAAAGAAGAGAAATGAAGCTGTGGCTAAGAACATAGGTGAGACACTCAAAGACGATGAGGCCGGGCTTCTCTTCATCAGAGAGGGACACTCGGTGCAATTCCCGGCTGAGATAGAGGTGTTCAGCGTCTTCCCGCCGGCTCTGGATGAGATACACCGCTGGCACCGTGACCAGGCCAGGCTGGGGATGGAGAAGCCCGCAGAGAAGAGCCAGGAGAAGACTGAAGACGAGGTCGAGGAGGTCAAGAGAAAGACCAGGAGAAGGACGAAAAGAAAGCCTGAGAGGTAGCCCATTTCTACGTGGGTGTGTTATGAAGGCAAGAAAACCTGCTGTTTCCGGTATGTTTTATGCTGGAACTGCCAGAGAATTAGAAGAGCAAATCGAGTGGTGCTATAAGCATGAACTCGGACCCGGTGCTGTGCCACGTGTCAATAGCAAAGGACTGAGAGAGATTGTGGCTATCGTTGTGCCTCACGCTGGCTACTACTACTCTGGGCCGGTAGCAGCCCATGCCTACAACGAACTTGCTGATGACGGAGTACCTGATACCGCAGTGATACTTGGACCTAACCACACCGGGTACGGGTACCCTGTTTCCGTCTGGGTAGGGGCCGTCTGGAACACTCCCTTCGGTGAGGTAGAGATAAATGAGGCACTTGCCCGAAGGCTTCTGGGGGAAGTGATCGAAGCCGACGAAACAGCTCATATACATGAGCATAGCATAGAAGTCCAGTTGCCCTGGCTTCAGCACCTGTATGAGAGTGTAAGAATTGTGCCCATAGCTATGCTGGCTCAAGACATAGAAACCGCTCGGGCAGTAGGTAAGGCCATTTCCCGGTCAGACGACAACCTGATCGTCATAGCCAGTAGTGATTTTACGCATTATGAGCCGCACAATATAGCTATGGAAAAGGATGGCTCTGTTATAGAGGCCATAGTCAATCTTGATGAGGAAGAGCTATATGAGCGTTGTGAACGCCTCAATTGTACAATGTGCGGATATGGTCCGGTAGCTTCAGCTATTGTGGCAGCGAAAGAAATGGAAGCCAAGAGGGTTAGTTTGTTGAAGTATGCCACCAGCGGAGACACGAGCGGCGATTTCTCTCAGGTGGTCGGCTATGGCTCCATCGTGATAAGACGGTAACCTGAGCATCACTATCGAGAACTGATTATCTCACCTTTCACGTCTCCGTCGATTATGAGGATGCCAAAAGAATCTGTGGCCGTTCCCGGGTTGAAAAAGAGAACGCCGTCGATGACCTTGTTTTGGGATCGGTGAGAGTGGCCATAGACGATGACATCAACCTGATCCCCGTCGAACACTTTCCTTATCCTCTCTTCTATTCCCCGGGGACCGCCTGAGCCGTGAGTTATGCCGATCCTTTTGTCGTCTATTTCAAGTATGTCCTTGACGGGTAGTATAGTCCTTAACTGCATGGAATCCATATTACCTTGGACTGCCTTCACCTCTCTTAGTTGTTTAAGCTCCCTGAGTGCCTGGACATCTGTGAAATCCCCAGCGTGGATTATCAAATCCGCCGTGGAGACTGCATGAACTATCTTCTCGGGGATGTCCTCAAGCCGACTCACATGAGTATCAGCAAGCACAACTATGCGCATAACAATCCTGCTTGAATTGACTGCATCAATAATACCATCACGGATGAAGGACTGGAAAGCCTTTCTCACCGATGGTCTTGGGAGGTGATTTGTCTCACCAACTGTATGGTTTTGTCCGCTCTTGATAGCGAGAAGGATAGCCCTAGTTGTCTAAGCTCTTCGTAGCCCAGTCCCTCGAACAGTTTTCGTCCGGCTACTCTGGTCATCTCGTCATAAATAGCCGGCCACTCAGGAGTCCGCCTCCGGGCACAAAAGAGAACAAAATCACGAAGCTTGGGGGGTATATCATCCACGATGTAGTCATTTTACGCCTGGAATCCTGATTTAACAAGCCTGCTTATGGCTGCTGGGATGGCATCCTCTCCCTTGTGTGACCTTGGATAATGCCCTGGTCAAGGCTTAAGCCTCATCCCTGTGCTTTGCCGCATACGAGCCCCTGAAAGATATTTTCGGGCGAGTAAACCTATAAGCCGAGTTCTGTATCCCGACTCTGTCGGGACGGTGACCATCCATCTAGCCCTGATGTTGCCACCAGGGTCAAGCGACCAACCCGAGGGCCTCGGCCGAGCACCTTAAGCTTACCCCATAGCCTTGCGGCCTGGGAGCAGCTGAGCCCGCTTATTCGGTCTTGCTCCGGGTGGGGTTTGCCCAGCCAGCCAGTCTCCTGGCTGCTGGTGAGCTCTTACCTCACCATTTCACCCTTGCCAGCACCGGCAAAGCCGACCGCTGGCGGTATGTTTCTGTGGCACTTTCCGTAGAGTCACCCCTCCTGGGTGTTACCCAGCACCCTGCTCGGTGGAGCTCGGACTTTCCTCCCTGGCAAAACGAATCCAGAGCGGTCACCCAGTTTACTCGCCCGAATCCATTTTATAGTCAACCAGAACAAAGGTCAAATCTTCACAGAGATTGTCCTGCAGTGCAGGTTAGCTCCCTCATCAGTTTCTTGTAGCACAGATGAACTCGGCATGAGAACAGGATGACCCACCAGTCCGATCTTGACGCCTTGCGATTGCATCTTAGCCTTCTCTTTGAACGTGGAAACACGCACTAACCAACTCAAAGGAGTCAGGATACTGAACAAAGCATGGAATTCCTCCACCTCAGGAACATGAGACTGAACGAAGACAACGTTCTTGTGCGGGTCAACGCCGACGGCCAGCCAGTCAAGCGCGGTTGTGTAGAGGCATGTCATAGCGCGTATGCCGGATTTGCCAGCAGTGGTCAAGAATGGTATCCTTAGCTGCTATAGAAGACTAGTAAGCGGTTTTCCCCCGAAGGGCCGCCTTGTTCGTGAAGTGCCGTCAGGTCATAGTCCGTTTAGTCCGGTCTGTTAGCAAACCATTAACTAACGCCTCTCTGTTTGTTATTTGAAGCCGGAGGTAGATAGAGATATGGCACAGCAATAGCCATGTGGTTCACAAGTTATGAGTAGGGCAGGCTGTCTCTCCTCTAGCTTTGGGCCTGCCGGGGACCGAAAATGCATTAACTGAGCGAAGACACCGTTAGTGACGAGGAAAAAGGGAGGAGCAATATGAGAGTTTTGATTGTTGGTGGTTCGGGTAGAATGGGTGGTGTAATCGCATGGGATTTGCTCAGAGATAATGAAGTTGAAGTAGTAGGAATTGCCGATAGGCAGAGTAGTATCCTTCAGATGGCGCAGAAAGGGATAAACAGTAACAAGCTCATAGTGCATGTCCTTGATGTCACTGACAGGGAGAAGACCAGAAGATTGATGAGAGAATATGATGTCGGCGTGATTTCGCTGGCTGATAGAAAGGCGAATTACATGGCTGTTGAGGCAGCGATTGATGCCGGACTGAATACTGTTGACATACTCGAAGATTATCACAGGAGACCGGACCCTTCCGGAGCCGAGGCTTTGCAGGTTCCGGGTCAGATGACACCGGATGAATACGGAGAATGGCTCCATAAGAGAGCGATGGAGAATGATGTGTTACTCCTGGACGGATTAGGTTTTGCCCCCGGTTTGAGCAATATCACACTTGGTGACGGTATCAGGAAAATGGACAAGGCGGAGTCGGCCATAGCAAGAGTCGGTGGTATTCCTGCAAAAGAAGCCAGCGGGAAATACCCGCTGAACTACATGATTACCTGGGCATTCGACCATGTTCTAAGGGAATACATGGTTCAAGTGGAAGTGATTAAGAACGGCAAGGTTCAGCAAGTACCAGCACTGAGTGACCGTGAAAGCTTCAGATTCACAGGACTTGGCAGGGACGAGGAATTAGAGTGCGCTGTTACGCGTGGCATGCCTTCCTATATCTTTACGAGGCGACAGCTTAGTGAATTTGCTGAGAAGACTATCAGATGGCCCGGTCATTATGAAGGCATAGACAGACTTAAGGAATGCGGAATGCTTGATCTTACGCCTGTTGAATTTGAGGGAATGAGGATAGCGCCTCGCGATTTCTTGTCATCTGTGATGAGTCCCAAACTTGCGCCGTCAGAAGGCGATACTGACGTGTGCATTATGTGGAACACGGTGATTGGGACAGAGAACGGAAAGAAAATGAGAATTGACTACTATATGTGGGAAGAGGCGGACAAGGAGAACGGGATCTCTGCTATGGGGAGAGTTACCGGATTCCCTGCTGCAATTGGTGCGAGGCTCGTAGCGAGAGGAGAGATAAGGAAGAAAGGCATCGTTGCTCCCGAGGATGCTATAGAGGGAGAAGTCTACCGCGGATTTCTGGATGAGTTGAGAAAAAGGAACATAACGATACGTGAGGTTCCCGAATCAGGTTAACTGAGGATGCTGCGGACATCTGCAGAAGACGCTGTATGGAGGAGATAAGCCTGTGGTCTTCAATACTCTTTCGGTGTTGTTGCGCACGCTTGAAAGAAGTGGGTGGTGACATCGATTACTGCTTCACTTCGGTCCTACTAGTTGCACAACGCCAGAATGGTCTAGAAACTAC
>Ga0209991_10001455_pt1 | contig 10748 bp, 11 predicted proteins | sample ChitaG_FD_183167 | JGI IMG/M metagenome (GOLD analysis project Ga0209991, IMG submission 183167) | Deep subsurface microbial communities from South Pacific Ocean to uncover new lineages of life (NeLLi) - Chile_00310 metaG (SPAdes)... | ecosystem: Environmental > Aquatic > Marine > Oceanic >... | reverse complement strand
GTGCTCTGTCTGCTTCATCATCGGCACCGTGACCTCGCCTCCGTCAAGCAGATAGAATGGGCCATCCTTAGTCATTTCCTCCTCAAAGGGGTATTGCCAGGCCGCATTGAAGTAAATGGCGTTGGTGAGGACAAGCCGTGTCCACGTGTCAATCAGACCCTGCGGAATCAGGTCCTCAATCCGACCCTCGGTCTGCTCACTGACCCAGTTATTGATGGTGATGCGAGACTCTTCCGGTGCGCTGGCGAAATCAAGGGGCCTCAGCCCGGCACCGTAATTCTCAGCCAGGAGGTCGAGAAACCCGGAGAGGAACTTATAGCCCTGTTGACCCCAGATGGCATTGACAATGTTAAGCCGGAAGCCCCCTTCATCCTTTCCTTCGGCACCCTCACCACGGCTGGCGAGTTCGATATCCAACCAGTTGAATGCCGGATGTAGACGCTCCTGGGGGAGGGTAAAGTGGAGGGTATCGGCCATCTGTTGTGCAGTCTCACCACGAGCGCCAGCATATGTCATCACTAGGGCCAGCGAGATGCTATAGGGCGAATAGAAGAGATTGCCATCCTCTTCGCTGAGTGCTTGATACAAGTCGAAAGCGAAGGCACTGTTTCCATCAACGAGAGTTGTTAGATCAGTTTCATTCACATTCGGTGAAGTTTCCCGCTGTTTTTCTGATCTAATCAACTCGCCTGACACTGGCTGGGCACAGGCCACCAGACCCAACAGTACGAGCACCATCAGTGCGCACAGGAACACATTCTTCATTTCAGTTACCTCCTATTGCTGTTTGCTTTCCTCCGTATTGCTCTATTTGACAATAACGGTCAAGACAAATGTCCAAGCTCCCTTTTCACCGCCTGCCCAAGGTCGGCTATATTCCATAGATACTGTGCTCGTACCTTTCTTAAGAGCCTTGAAAGTCCAGACCTCTTTGCCGGGAGCTCCTTCAACACCCTTGGCTTGCGAAGGCACAAATTCATGATCCGTTTCCTGGAATACAGTTTGGTCACTGATTCTTGCCGGCTCCCATTCAAAGCCTGTCGTCGGGTTGGAACATAGAGTTACTGTAAATGAATCTCCAGCGGCAACTTCCACTTCTTTACTAATGTGCTGCTGTTCATAAAATTCGTCACATGAAACATTCACAGACGCTCCCCAGGAGCAACCCAAGAGGCTTAGCAAAATGGCAACCATAACGCATGTCAGGATTAGCTTTGATTTCATTTTCGTTTCCTCCTCTAACTTGCAGGCACATCTATCACGTATATGTCACGGTCATCCCTATCTTTCCTTAATTCATATGTCACAAAAGCCAACTTTGTTCCATCGGGGCTCCATCCGTGGCCCGATACCCGCTCCGCTTTTGCAAGCAGTCTTTTATTGCTTCTATCTTCATCCATCAACCAGATCTCGTTTTCCTCGTCCGGGTCTTTCCAGGAAAGATAAGCTATCTTAGACATGTCAGGGCTCCAATCTCCCACCTCCCAGTTCTTCGGGATATCTGTCAATTGTTTTCTATTGCTTCCATCGACATCCACCACCCAGACATCTGAGCCCTCGTCATAGTTAAACATGCCAGGCGACCACCAGTATTTCGGTGGCACTTGCACATACATTATCTTCTTGCTATCAGGACTCCAAACAGGCCAGGTATTGGCCCCAACGAAGGAAGTCAATCTCTTGCTCTCTCCGGTTTCCACATTTATCACATAAATTTGCTCAGTCGCTCCTGCCTCTGAAAGTTCATTACAAGGCAAAGCGACATACTTACCATCCGGGCTCCACACGACTTCCCCCCTAGGGAGATAGTGTACGATACCGTAACTCAAATGACCAACGAACCTCAACTCATTGTCGTTCAAGTCCCATATCCAGGCGGTGTTCTCGTGTTCTTTAGCAATCAACTTTTGCTCTGTCCCCACCCATTGCACAACGGCTATAGATGGTTCAGTTCCAGCTTTATATCTTACCCATTTCCCTGGCTCTTCTCTCCACACCCACGTGTAGCCTGTTTCTTCCAGCTTAGTGAAGAAGAGCTTTGTCCTATCTGGGCTCCATGCCCAGGAGAGCCTTTTCTGGATTCCATACATTGGTCCTCTAGTACTCCCTATATAACCCCCATCGTCAACATACTTTTCCTCAAGAGCGAGTTCAGCGACTTTCTTCTGATTTTTGCCATCTATGTCCATCACATAAGCCTGACAAATCACCTTCCCTTCGTCTGATATGGTCTTCACATAAAACACCCTTTTCATATCCGGGCTAAAAACAAAAGGTTCCTTGATCTCTGCCAACCTTTCTCTATTACTTCCATCTGGGTTACAAACACAAATCCAGTTATCAGATTTGAAAAAAATCTTGCTTCCGTCAGAGCTCCATACCGGATATCTTTCATCGGCGGAAGTAGTTGCCAACGCTGTTATAACACCAGGCTCTTTACCAGCGCACCCAGTGAGCATGACTGCTATCAGGGTCAGAGGTACAATGGTGATAACCAGAATTTTCTTCATGATGTTTCCCCCTTGTCCTTAACTAGACATAGCTTTCGATGTATCCTTTCAACTATGGTAGCTGCTGCGTATCCAAAGCCAAAGCCAAACAGGGACCAGAGCCAAAAGAGGTCGTAGGCTATATCCCCCCATCCGTAAATCAGGCCATAAATTATGATAACCAACCACATCGCAAAATAATAAACAAATATGCTGAACCCACTAAATAATACCCTTCTCCTCGCTCCTCCGTTGAAGCGATAAATCAAGAGTGTCAACACACAAGATGAAGCCAGCCAAGGCACAAGAAAAGCGAGATAATAGAAATCGCCCAGGACTTCGGATAACATTAACGTTAGGATACTTAACATGCCTCTAATATCGACTACAGGTTCGTATGAGCCCCTAAACAAAGTTGCAAAGAGGACGAGGAGTGGAATTGCAACCAAGAGATAAGCAAGAGTACAGGTGGTGAAGCCGTATTTGAAGGATTTTTTCATTTTTCCGTCTCCTTTGTGAAACTATCATTATCTTAAAAGGAGAGGGGGGAGGGATAGGTTGCTAAATAACTCTTTTCACTGTTTATGATAAACCGCTGCTATTTGATGACAAACGAATTTATGATATGGTCAAAAGTTTCTTCATATTCATCATACAAGACCTCTGCGGTAGAGCATACTAGCATATAGCTCTTGCCATTGGTGATAAATATAACTTGCCTGATTTTCACAGCGGCAATTGGTTTGTAAATCACCTCGTAACCCTCTCTGTCATTTACTACGATTTCTTTCTCTTCTAAGATAATCCCGCCAAGTTTCTTAAGTCCTTCTTTAAATTCTTCCTTGACTTCTTCTAAGCTTGTCAAATTACTTAATTTAACTGTCACGATAAGAGTTGTTGGTGTCCCTGGCTTGGTAAACATTTCAACTCTTTCAACGTCTTCCCCATTTACGACTTCAGGGACCTGTATTTCCCAATCTTCAGGATACTCAAAGCCATAGCCAAGTTGATGGTCATAAACCCGAACATACCCTGGCGTTACCGGTTCTGTTGGTGGTACAAATGGTGGTTCTGACGATTGTCTTTCTGTACATGAGCAAATAGAAGAGGCAAGTACTACTATTGCCAGAATCGCAATTCCCAAGATTAATCTTTTATTTTTCAAAGTAATCCACTCACTTCAGGCATTTCAATCAACTATTGATAGGTAAAATACCGAAAACATCTTGCCAAGTTCTGGCTCTTGCAAGTATCCGGTTACGGAAATAGATTCTTCCCTTGATGTATAGTCTCCGGCCTGGGCATTTTCTAAAGCCTTAACTATTATCTGTGTGTTAATGGTCTCACCAGGATTAGGCGTCATGTACCCTTTAGGATACTCATACTCTACAAATTCAGGTGGGTACACGCCACCCAGGGTAAGGCGGATTTTGATGGGTTTATCAGCTATTGATTTAATCGTTACTGGTAAAGTGACAGCCCCGCCTTTTCTCACCGTAACGAAACCCTCTGGTATAGGCAGGTTCCCTTCCCTTTCAGACGGATAATCTACATCGATAGTACAATAATCAGAGACACGGGGAAACGTTACAGTAACAACATCAGGCACATCAGGGGTCTTCTCTGGCGTTTCGGCGCAGCCTACTAGAAGGCTTGCCATAAGAGCCAAAACCACAACAGCAAGAACTATGATCCTTTTCATTGTTTCCCTTCTCTTGGCTATCACGTTTAGCCACTTTTCCACTCAGATAGCGTCTTAGCTTATCACGGAACACCAGATTATTGCCAAGATTCTTATATATACGGAAAAGTTATTCCATTATTTCAATATTCTTAGCCCAGAAATTACCCTTGGAATAATGTATGCTGCCTTCGCCTTTCAGTTCCCCAATTATGATAACCTTTATATAACTTAGCTCTGACCATGTTTGCCCCTGCTTAAAAACCTTTTCTTAATTATAAACGCAAAAGGCATCAATTAGTTAGTAGCGATCTTCTGGGCTAGATTCCATTAGGTGCGAAATGTAGTAGCGACTTTTGGAGGAGGAAGTAGTATTAACAAAAGCCTAACGCTTGATATGAGCACTTTTCAGAAGGCACTTGGCTCTGGTGTGCATAGGAGTAACAATCCGCCCTATTGTTGCGTTTGTTACGGTTCTTTTGCAAAACATCTTGTGGCTGAAAGGAAATGCCTGAGGTACAGTTTGGGCGAAGCTTAGGGATTGGGTATGCACCCTGAAGCGGCTGATAGATAGACAATGGTAGGTGATACGTAGCTGACAGGACCACTAGTTATGTACTTGTCGCCATCTCAATATTCTTGATTAAGGGGGCGAAGACTTCCCGGAACTTGATTATCATAGGAGCACCCCAATTGACCAATTCCTCAAGCTTTTTCTCATCGTCATCAATCGAACCGTCAATTGCCGCATAGACTCTGCTAAGCCGACTGTCGTGCAGGTAGTCCCAATGCAATGGTTGGCCAATACTTTCTTCGATGGTGAGTTTGTTCTCCTCTAGCCTTGCAAGCGCGAACTCGTTATCCTCCTTCACCCCCATGTCAATGTAGATCTCGATTCTGAATTTGGCATCTATCGTGAAAGCTGCCACCAATGAAAACCCGGTTCTACCGATACCTAGTGCCCACCAGCTCTGCGCAAGTTCTCTGGCCCTTGTAAAATTGGGCTGCAACTCCAATATTTTTCCCCTTAGCCCGTCGAAGAAGTCCTGGTACTGCCTATTGCGAGGAGTGATTTGATCCATTGGAGTAATCTCCCTGCGCTTCCTGGGAGGGGGACCAGCTACAAGTCTAAAGTGGGGAGCAGGCCGAGAGTCATCAATCACAAAAACCTCTAGTTCGATGGCATAGAATGACATTTCTGGAGGAGAGATGTTGTTGAGCCATTCAACACCTGCGCGGTGGGCCGGCTGAACCTCGTTTGCTATCCATATCACAATTCCAGCTTCTCTGTTAGCAGCATAGGTTATCAGCTTGCCTAGGTGCTCATGATCAGATTCGCCGAATTGATTCTCAATAACCACGGGCCTTTGGGAGACCCTGTCTATGCCAGACAAATCGAGCTTGAAACTTTCCACAGGGCCTTCAAGTTCCTCAATCTCAATGCGGATATTAAGTGTGTCGTTTAGGTGAGATATATTTTCGGCAAGCCATGGTGAGAAATCTCTTGTTTCATTTGGCCATATTCTACGTACAGCCACCGCATCTAACTTCCGCAAATCCCCAATATCCATCAATCACCTCCATGTTGCTCAGATAAAAGAACCTCCGTACAAAGATATCTCAACCGTGTAACCTCTGCTCCAAAATTGGGTAGAAGCTCGCAAAGCCAATTATACTGCTCTCTTACAACGCTCCACAAGGGCTTCTTTCGGGCTATTCCACAGTTAACAAAGCGCTATAAAGTGCAATTAGGTATTAACAAGGCTCTGGGTATCGTAGCAATCCTCGACCGTCACTTTTTACTTCCGAGGTAACAAAACACTATAAAGTGCAGCTCCTTTGACCTGTATTTGGGTGACCAGCCAAATGAAAAGTATGCACGCTCATCACCAGCCTTGAAAACAGCAAGATAGGACACCAGCCACCGCTATATCTACGCCTTGAGTAGGCGAAATCTATTGGTAGCGATACTGGCTGACGGGGCAATGGGTATGGTCTTCACCTTTTTCTTCACGTTCCACGAAATCTGGTACCTGCTGCTTCTTTACACGGCACTAGCTTGGGAGGTTTATCCCTCCTTTGCTCCGTCGTATGCACAGAGCCCAGCCCACAAACCTTTCCCATTAGTTAAATCTGTAAATTTGTACTTTATCTCATTACTTGCCAGGAGGTTGATAAGCCACACTCGCTGCTCTCTTGAATGTGTCTACTGCTTCAGAAGCAGTTACGATAGGCGTGGCTCGAATAGACGTCAACCCACCGCCAGCGAAGATAGCCATCATTATGGCATCCAGGCTAGCTTGGTCTGGAATGTCGACTATCAAGAAGACTGTCATTTCGGCAAAACTGACATAATACCGCTCAAGACTACCTCCGACAGCCTCAAAAATGCGGCGAACCAGCTCAGTGCGGTCTTCAGGATTCTGCAATAGGGCTACCGCTACTTGGGGTGTAGGAGTTTCCTGAATCATATACCTTGGCATGGTAGAACCTCCTTTATTTCTCAATGAGAACCAAGTTAATATTACTGCCTAGTCAGGCTTGTACTCAATGTGAAAGTGCACATCCATCGCATACCACACCGCTGTGGCTCTGGGGCTAAATAGATGATGCGTTCCTTATCGCCTTTGCCTCGTACTCTGATGCAATCGCTCGTGAAGTTCAAGTCGCTTAATTGCAGGCCTGTCAACTCGGAGAGCCTGATACCAGTATGAAGCAGGGTGAAGATGATAGCCCGGTCACGGGCCCCCCACCACGTGTTCGGCGGGCAGAGGTGGAGCAGAGCCTTCACATGCTCCGGCGAAAACACCGGGATAACGATGGTGCCTACAGAAGGGGTGTGAATGTTGCTCATCGGGCTTCGCTCCAGGATAGCCTCAGCGACGCACCAGTTGAAGAAAGCTCTTAAGGCGCAAAAGCGACTATTGAGGGTGCTTTTGCTGACGCCGGTTTCCTGGATGTGTGCAAGCCACATCCGAACATGTAGAGGAGTGACCTGCGTGGGGTCAGGGTCGAAACCCTGAGGGCTACAGAAGCGCTCAAATGCCTCCAGAGCTTCTTGATACCACTCTAGAGTACGAGGCGACCGCCCCTCTACCTTCTTGGCCAAGAGGAAATGGCCAAGTAAGGCAGGTTGTCGTGGCAAACCTGCCACCTGAGAAAGCAGCTTGTCGTAAACCATTCATTTTGGCAGCGCGACCTGTAATTTTGTATCTGTGGAGCGGGAGACGGGACTCGAACCCGCGACAACCTGCTTGGAAGGCAGGGACTCTACCAACTGAGTTACTCCCGCTTGAGTCACCCTATTCTAGCCGGAAAAGCTGGCTTTGTAAAGAACTGGGTTGACAAAACGATTTAACTGAATTAACATAGGTAAACAGTTGCCTATTGCCTAATAAGGAGGCATCGTGGTTGGCTTTGAAACTCAAGAAGTTGAGAGAAAGGTGCTTTCTATCCTGAAAGTTTTAAGTGGCTCCCAGGAGCCGCTTGGAGCCAGGGTTATTGCCCGCCAGCTAAAACAACTCGGGGTGGAACTGGGAGAAAGAGCCGTGCGCTATCACCTCAAGCTGATGGATGAGCGGGGGTTAACTCAAACTGTAGGCCGGGATGGCAGAGTAATCACCGGGTCAGGGATTGAGGAGCTAAAGACTGCCCTAGTCAGGGATAAGGTCGGCTTCGCTATCGAACGGATTGAGCTACTTGCCTTCCGCACCAGTTTTAACTGGGAAAAAGGCACCGGTTCGGTTCCGGTAAACATCTCCTTTTTCCCTAGGGAGAAGTTTGAGCGGGCACTTCAAACTATGAAGCCAGCTTTCGCCGCTGGGCTTTGCGTTAGTGACCTGGTGGCGGTAGCCCGAGAAGGTGAGCACTTGGGAGAGGTAACCGTTCCCGAAGGTAAGACAGGATTGGCCACAGTGTGCAGCGTCGTGGTAAATGGTAGCTTACTCAAGGCTGGGGTTCCTATAGACTCCAGATTCGGCGGTATTCTCCAGATTAAAAACCGCCAGCCGTTTCGCTTCGTAGAGCTAATTCATTATGCCGGTTCCTCACTCGACCCTTCAGAGGTATTCATCAGAGCCAGAATGACCTCGGTCAGGGAGGCATTAGCCAGCGGCAACGGGAAAATACTGGCTAACTTTCGTGAGATACCTGCCCTCTGTCGGCCGATAGCGGAGGAGGTAGTAGCCAAACTAAAAAAAGCTGGCTTGGGAGGACTGCTGTTGATGGGCAATACCAGCGAAGCGGTGTGTGAAATCCCGGTAGAGCTTAATAGAGTTGGTGTGATTCTCCTCGGGGGGTTGAATCCGGTGGCTGCTGCTGAGGAAGCTGGCATAGAAGCCGAAAATCATGCCATGAGCACTGTCATTGACTACCAGAATCTAATCAAGTTTTGGGAGCTTTTAGGATGAAACAGGTGAGAATTATACCCTGCCTGGATGTTAAGGACGGCAGAGTGGTTAAAGGGGTAAACTTTGTCAACCTGAGGGATGCCCGTGACCCGGTGGAGGCAGCCCAGGCCTACTGCAGGGAAGGGGCTGATGAGCTTATCTTCCTGGACATCTTCGCCACCGTGGAGAACAGAAAAACAAGGCTGGAATGGGTGAAAAAGGTCTGCGAGGTGGTCACTATCCCCTTCGCCGTCGGCGGTGGTATTGGCAGCATCGAGGATATGGAAGCCCTAATCAAGCTCGGTGTGGACAAGGTTTCAATAAATACCTCGGCAGTGAAGAAGCCAGAACTTATTAAAGAAGCCGCCAGGCAGTTGGGCAAGGAGAGGCTGGTGGTTGCCATCGATGGCAGGAAGAATCCGCCAGGCGGCACTCTGCCCCGACTTGAGGTTGTGGTCAAGAGCGGCACCGAGCCCACCGGGATGGATATTGTTAAGTGGGTAAGACGAGTGGAGGAACTGGGTGCCGGGGAAATATTGCTCACCAGCAAGGATGCCGATGGGACAAAGGAAGGTTATGACCTGGAGATGACACGGGCGGTTGCTGAGGCGGTAGCCATACCGGTTATTGCTTCTGGTGGGGCGGGCAAACTGGAGCACCTTTATCAGGCAGTAACCATTGGCAAGGCGGCAGCAGTTTTAGCTGCTTCCATCTTCCACTTCGGAGAGATATCTATACCTGAAGCCAAAAGATACCTTAAGCAAAGGGGAATCTCGGTAAGTGGTGAGGATTAAATAATCCCAAGGAGATAAGTTATGAACCAAAAACCGAGTTTATTTGAGATGGCTCAAGCCCAGCTAGATGAAGCAGCTGGTATCCTGGATCTTGATTCCGGTATTCATGCTATTCTCAGAGAACCTATGAAAGAGCTTCACGTATCTATACCGGTGAAGATGGATAACGGACAGACTAAGGTTTTTAAGGGATTCAGGGTTCAGTATAACAATGCTCGCGGTCCCTGCAAGGGGGGTATTAGATTCCACCCCGATGAGACCATTGACGTGGTTAGAGCCTTAGCTGCCTGGATGACCTGGAAATGCGCTACTGTAGATATTCCCCTTGGTGGTGGTAAAGGAGGCGTTATCTGCAATCCCAAACAGATGTCTAATGGCGAGTTAGAGAGACTAAGCCGTGGCTATATAGATGCCATATGGGAGTTTATTGGTCCTGATAAAGACATCCCAGCGCCAGACGTATATACCAATCCGCAGATAATGGGCTGGATGATGGATGAGTATTCAAAATTAAGAGGGTATTGTGCCCCGGGAGTAATAACCGGAAAACCTTTAGCTGTAGGCGGTTCACTAGGACGTGGTGATGCTACCGCCCGTGGCGGAGTACATACCATAATAGAAGCCGCCAAGCATTTAAATATTGATTTGTCAACAGCAACAGTAGCAATTCAGGGCTATGGTAATGCTGGCTCAAACGCCGCCATCTTGCTAAACGATATGGTAGGGTCTAAGATTATAGCCATTAGCGACTCCAAGGGTAGCATCTATAACCAGCACGGCTTAGACCCACACCAGGTTTTACAACATAAAGAGGAAACTGGCTCAGTTATAGACTTCCCCCAAGCAGAAAATATCAGTGATGCTGAACTGCTGGAACTAAGCGCTGACATACTATGCCCGGCGGGACTGGAGACCGTACTAACTGAGGAAAATGCCCCTAGAATCAAGGCAAGGATGGTAGCTGAATTAGCCAACGGCCCGACTACCCCTGAAGCCGACGAAATACTATACCATAATGGAGTATTTAGCATACCTGATTTTCTATGCAATGCTGGAGGAGTTACCGTTTCCTATTTTGAGTGGGTTCAAGGTCTAAATAGATATTATTGGGAGGAGGATGAGGTTCACCAGCGACTCAGTAAAATTATGACCAAAGCGTTTCATACTGTCTTGGCTGAATCCTTGAAGCGTAAGGTCAATATGAGATTGGCAGCTTATATTGTTGCTGTGGCTCGTGTGGCAGAAGCGGTAAAACTTCGTGGCTGGGTATAACCGAAAGCCAGGCTACAAAATGAGCATGGCATCGCCAAAGCTGTAGAAACGATACCTCTGAGCTATAGCCTCCTCGTAGGCGCGAATAATAAAATCTTTCCCGGCAAAGGCAGCCACCAGCATC
>Ga0209991_10001453_pt1 | contig 10755 bp, 10 predicted proteins | sample ChitaG_FD_183167 | JGI IMG/M metagenome (GOLD analysis project Ga0209991, IMG submission 183167) | Deep subsurface microbial communities from South Pacific Ocean to uncover new lineages of life (NeLLi) - Chile_00310 metaG (SPAdes)... | ecosystem: Environmental > Aquatic > Marine > Oceanic >... | reverse complement strand
GTAGATAGTAGTATTGGCAAGCAAATTTATAGCTGGGTGAGATATAAGGGGCAAATACTTGTTGAGGAAGTTGCGTTTCAAGTTTTGTCAACCAACCAGCTTGAGGGATTAAGAGCTGCAGTGCGACAGGGTATAACGGTAAAGGTCAATTCTGTTCTTATACCAGGTATCAACGATGAGCATCTAGTAGAAGTAGCTCAAGCAGTGGCTGAGGAGGGAGCATATATAATGAACATTATGAAATTAATTCCTCAGGGTGAATTTGCTTGCAGAAGAGCCCCCTCTATTCATGAGCTTTTTAAAGTACAGCGTCAGTGTGAATCATTTATTCAACAGTTCCGGGGATGTCGGCATTGTCGTGCCGATGCTGTAGGAATGTTAGGAACATAATAAAAGGAGAGAAAGATGAAAGAGATGAGACAAATCTCAATTTATGGAAAAGGAGGCGTTGGTAAGTCTACAGTTGCAAGTAATCTTTCGGTTGCCTTAGCAGAGAAAGGTAGAAAAGTTATGCAAGTAGGATGCTCACCAAAATCGGATTCGACCTACTTTATTTTACAGAAGATGTGCGAACCTACAATTCTCAATCAAATTAGGATGAAGGGCAGTCGTGAAGAACCGATTTCCGAGTGTGTTAAAACAGGTTACAAAGGTATTGTGTGTGCAGAGACTGGGGGGCCTGAGCCTGCTCAAGGATGTGCAGGCAGAGGTGTTCTCCTTGCTCTGAATCTCTTAAGGAAGTACAGATTATATGATAAGCACGAGGTGGATTTTATGGTTTACGATGTTATTGCTGATGTTGTTTGTGGTGGTTTTGCTCAGCCGATGAGGAAGGGATATGCGAGTGAGGTTTATATAGTTACAAGTGGAGAACTGATGTCTCTTTATTCAATGAACAATATTTGTTACGCCGTCAAGATTATGAATGAGCTGAAGGGGGTAGAAGTAAAAGTAGGTGGTTTTATCGATAATATGAGAGGTATACCTAATGAGAGAGAGCTGGTGGAGGAATTTAGTAAATTATTAGGTGTACCAGTGATGGCTCATATTCCCCGTTCTGATTTAATTACGGAAGCAGAGGCATCTAAAGGCACAGTTATGCAACATTTTCCGGATTCGGAAGTGGCGTCAGAATTCATGAACTTAGCAGACATGGTAATGGAGCCGAGAGGGGTTTATCCTAACCCGATGGATCCTAAGGAGAGTATAGGAATAATACTTGGTCTTTTGAGAAAGCATCAAGTATTTGCGTAAGAAAATGAAGGAGGTATTATGGGTGAGAAAATAGAAATAATTAAAGAGATTCCGAGGAAAATAGCTATATACGGCAAGGCAGGGATTGGAAAATCTATTACATCTGCTCATTTGAGTGTAGCATTATCGAAAATGGGCGAAAAGGTGATACAAATAGGGTGTGATCCGAAGAGGGACTCAGTTGCTCTTCTCTGCGGTGGGATTATGCCTACAATTTTGGAGCAGCTCAAGATGGTCGATGCAGAGACTGAAGAACCGGTTGAGATGACAGAAGAGATTTTAGATAAGGTGATGTTTAAAGGATATAACGATATTGTTTGCTGCGAGTCTGGTGGTCCAAGACCTGGAATAGGTTGTGCTGGTAGAGGTGTGCTTGTTGCTATTCAACTGTTGGAAGAGTTCAATGTTTTAAAGAGATTTGATATTACATTTGCTATCTATGATGTTTTAGGTGATATTGTATGCGGCGGTTTTTCTCAGCCAATGAGAGGGGGCCATGCTAAGGAGGTATATATAGTAATTTGTGGCGAACCGTTGACTCTTTATATAACCAATGAAATTCTGAAAGCTGTCGATAGAATAATTGGTGAGGGCATAGAAGTTGGAGTAGCTGGATTGATTGATAATCAAAGGAATGTACCGCATGAAAAAGAGATAGTAGAGGAATTTAGTAGAAAAGTAGGAGTGCCTGTAATAGAACATATTCCGAGGTCTCTTAAAGTGCAGGAAGCCGAAGCCTTGGGCAAAACGGTTTTAGAAGCATTCCCAGATTCTGACCAATCAGAGGTTTATCGAGGGTTGGCGAAGAAAGTGCTTGAAAATAAGTATATTTATATACCCTCGCCGCTTTCCGGTATGGATGAGATTATGGATACCGTAAAGATGTATATTAAAAGATAATAAGGAGGAACTATGAGTGAGAAATTAATGCCTTGGGATAGAATTGACAGGGCTCGTGAGAATTGGGAGATAGCTAAAGATTATTTAACCATGAAAAGCGAAAGGAAGTTTGAGTTCGTTACCTTCAAAGATGTTATAGAGAAATGTGCTGATACGAGTGCAACAGAGTGGTGGGATAAAGTCATACCCGGATATGGGAGCGGACTCTGGTGTCCGATTTACTATGCTATTACTATAGCCGGAGGTGTAAGGAATTCTGTGATGGTCATTCATGGAGCCCAGTCATGCGTAACTGCTGTTCGACATTTCTTTGTCTTATATGTTGGAGGTGGCGGAAATTACTATTGGGGGAATCCATTTACTTTTGTAACGACTACTGATTTAAACGAGAGAGACAATATCCTCGGGGCCCCAGAAAAATTAAGAAAGACTCTTATGGAAGTAGATGAACTTCATAAGCCTGAAATTATATTTGTAGCTCCTACATGTGGTCCAGGTATGATTGGCGAGCCTATTGAAGAGGTTATTGATGATGTGAAACCCGAGCTCAAATATGCAGAGGAAGTGGTTTATTTAGATTTGCCTGGATTCAAGGCTATTGATGAAGGCGATATGATGAGGCTGGCAACAACAGACTATTGGACTGCGCTAATGCCTGAACCGAAACAAAAAATAAAAGGTGCTGTCAATGTAATCGGAGATTATAGAGGCACCTACATTTCCGAAAGAGAGGGTTTTAAACCCAATTTTCCATCTACTTATGATGAAATTAGTGGCATACTGAAAGCCTTAGGATTGAAATTGCATGTAATAGTTCCCCAATCTTCCCTTGCAGATATTCGTCGTGCACCTGAGGCTGAGTTTAACATCGTAAACTGTCCAATGCTTGCCTATCCAATTTGTGAGGAAATGGAAAAGAAGTTTGGTGTGCCATGGTCTCCACATGTTTATCCACTGGGAAGGGAAGGAATAACGAACTACATTATGGGATTTGCAAAGCACTTTGGAAAGGAAAAGGAAGCGCAGAAATATATTGATGAACGCTGGGATAGAGATGGCATTGAGCCATTATGGCAAGAGGCTAAGAAACTTGTTAAGGATAAGACTTTATTCATGGATTCAGCGATTTCAATGACTTCAGTAAATCGTCAGTTGGGGTATGCTCGAATGCTTCAGGAGCTTGGAGTTGATCCTGATAAAATAATATTTTTCAATATAGGACCGTCAGAATTGATAGGAAGACGTGAGGGTGTAGAGTATTTCTTATCAACATCAGCAGCAGGGAAACCATTCAATCCTAAGTTTTTATGGTGGCCTGCACCGCACGCTATAAAAATCTCTCCAATTGAGGTAGCAGAGTGGCTTGGAGTTAAAGATTCAGAAATACTGCATCTGTATGGAGATTTAGGTTGGTATACAAAGGCTCCTAGATGGGATGTATCAAATATTGCTCAAGTTCAATCTTCGATTCACTTCAGGAGACGCAGGAATGTTTGTCAAAGGTCTATCTTTTTCTCTGGGACAAAGGCTCTTTTAAGGGATATAATTTTAGCTATCAAAGGCGCAAAAAGAGAAGGAAAGTGGTCATTGTACAGCAGAATCTTGGGAAAATGGTCAGTGCCTGAACCGGCTGAAATAATTGAGAGTAAAAAAGGTATATCTGGAGAATAAAAAAAGGGAGGCATAAATGCGAGCATATAAACCACATATATGGACAGACCAATATCAGCCAAGTGCGATGTTTGGCTCAGTGTTAGCACTTTCAGGCATTGAAGGGGTTGAGTTAGCATATCACGGTCCAGCAGGGTGTTACACAATTGCAACGCATATCCGCACAGACCAGGCACCAATGGGTACATATTCTGCCATGAGACCAAGTGGGATAACCGAAGACAATTTAGTCATGGGTACAAGTATGGATAAACTCAGACAATTATTAAAGTTTATCAGAATGGAATCTGAGCTTACAAAAAGAAAGCCAACTCTTTTAGCTATTGTAAACACTGATTCAACAGCAATCACAGGCGATGATATGGTAGGTGCTGCTAAAATGTTCGAGAAAGAGACAGGTGTCCCATCCATCTCTGTTGATGCACCTGGATTCAAAGGGTGGGACATTGCTGGATATGACCTGACATATAGAGCCTTACTTACAAAGTTTGCAAAGCCTGATGTTTCGAAGAAACCTGATAGTATAAACATAATAGGGCCTTATTTGTTGGCTTCGCAGAACTGGTTATTCGACTTTGAGGGGATAAAGGATTTATTGACCAAGTTAGGAATCAGTATAAACTGTGTATTAACCAGGAATACAAAGATTGAGGATATCGAAAATTTCGGCGCAGCACAGTTGAACCTAATGTTGACTAATGAAGATTTACCTCTCTTCGCAAAAGAGGCAGAGAAGCTTGGGGTCCCAAATTTTGGAGCAGATCTACCTTTGCCGTATGGATTAAGAAATACAGAAGAGTGGTATTACGCTATTGCAGACAAATTTGGGAAGCTCGACAAAGCAAAAGAAGTTCTCCAGGAGGCAAGCAAGAAAGTAAGAGATGTTCTTAGATTCAATTATTCTTACACCTGGCAGTCCAACCTTATGCTGCAGAAACGCGCTGCCCTTATTGGTCGTTCTCAATTTATTGCATCAATGGCAAGAAGCCTTTATTATGATATGGCTATGTATCCTGAAGTTATTGCTTTGCAGGCTGCTACTAAAGAATCAATTGATGGGGCAACAAATTTATTAGAGTCAATGGGAAAAGATGGATTTTCTCCAAAGATACTCATAAATCCTCCATATGTTGAATTTGCAAGAGCTGTTAAAGAAGCTGAAGTTGATTTTGTGTTAGGCTCAAGGATAGAGAAGACTCTGATTGAAGGTATGGGTATGGCCCACCATGCTATTGGAAGCAGTTATTATTTCAATACCTTTAGATATCTTCCCATGCCATATGTTGGATACGAAGGAATACTATATCTCCTACAGGAACTTGGTTTAGCCATGGAGGATATGTTCCATGAAAGAGAGGCATGGAAGAAGTTGTGTTATAAAAATATTTAGTAACTTCTCAATAAGTGTGGGTAGTAGCTATGGATTCCCGCCTCCGCGGGAATGACGATTGAGTGTAAGTGTCTGTCATTCCTGCTTTTTGCCTTAGTCCGATCCCAAGTTCTTCGTTGCACCTTTTCATGAACGGATTTATGACGGAATCCTTCCCTGCAACAAGAGACTTAAAATCCCTCGGTTTTAGCAAAATCTGACATACGTCTGACACCAAAAGAGGAGAACGGGAAGGGGATTATCCTTGCCTTTTCAAGCACTAAAGATTAAAATCAGAAAGTGCTATCAGCTCAAATAACTTTATAAACAAGAACAAACCAGAGTGAAAAAGCCAATTCTTCTAATTATTGTTACAGCCTTAACTTTAACCCTTCTCGCTCAGGAACTCCAGTATGAAGCCGTAGCGATAAATATTGAAGTACCAGTAAGAGTATTCAAGGGGAGTACATTTATTGACAGTCTGACTATGGACGATTTCGAAATCTACGAAGACGGAAAACTCCAGAAAATCGAAGCGGTTTATCTGATTAAAAAAGTCAGTATCCAGAGAGAAGAATCAACAATGGAGGAAGAAGAAGCGCGGAAAAAATTTTCCCCTCGCGTCTCCAGAAGCTTTATTTTGCTGTTTGAGATAACAGACTATCTTCCAAAAATAGATGAAGCGCTGGATTATTTTTTCGAAAATGTCATTTCCCCTGATGATACATTAATAGTAGCAACGCCGATCAAGACTTATAACTTTAATAAAAGAGCATTAGCTGTTACATCCAGGCAAAAAATTGCCGATCAATTAAAAGAAATAATCAGAAGAGATGTTTTGCTTGGAAGCAGAAAATATAAAAATTTGATTAGAGATTATAAAAGTATTTATCGTTCTGAGTTCCCCTTGGATCTAAAGCTCCATTTGATGAAGGATAAGATCAGGGAGCTAAAAAATCTTAGATATTTGCCAGAAAAGAAAGTTAAAGACTTTGCAGATTCCCTCAAAACCATGGAAGGCCAGAAATTTGCGCTCTTTTTCTACCAGAAAGAATTACTTCCCTTTCCAGAATTAGAATTTGAATACTTAAACTATTTGGAGTTGCAAAGCGAATTAACGAGCTTTATTTCTTTTGACACAGAAAAAATCAAACAAGCTTTTTCTGATTCCTCAATTTCGCTTCATTTTTTATATGTCACCAAGACACAGCAGATGTCTCATCTGGAAATAGATGACCTGCGGCCGACAGGTATGCGCATGCAAGACATGTCCATGGATATTTTCAAAATATTCAAAGATATAGCAGAGGCCACAGGAGGTTTATCCGACAGTTCTGCAAATGTAGCCTCTTTGCTTAAAAGAGCAGTTGATGCCTCTGAAAATTATTACCTTCTCTATTATGTACCTAAAGATTACATAAAAGATGGAAAGTTTAGAAAAATTGAAGTCAAAGTCAAGGACAAAAAATACAAAGTAACACACCGAGCCGGATATATCGCAGAGTAGCAAAAGCAAATTCAAAGGGATGAAGAAAGAAAATGTAGGTGAGGTGATTAGAAGCCAAAGCCCTTAAAGCGCAGGTCTTCCGAAATTGAAAACTAAAACTAAGATTATTTCCGTTGTTTTATTTCTATCAATTGTTATTCTGTTTATTTCCTACGGAAAACAAAAGGCTGAATGCGGCCGTACAAAATTGTAACAACACGATTCTTCCTCCGTTTCTTGATAACTTGCTGAGCGTATTTGATCAAGTAACAACAGTTCCCTGAGGAAGCACCAGAATTTTCAAGACTCAGCGACATTTAAACCTGACGATAAAATACCTGTTGAGCCTGGCAAAGGCTGGCTTTTGGTCCTGAGTGAATAACCTCAGTGAAAGCGAATAAAGATTTGACAATCGATTTTTATCTGTGATATAAAAGCACTGTTTAGTAAGATAGGAACCTAATGATATATTGAGGGGGTAGGAAATGAGGAAACTCAGGGATGCATTCATTCTTATATGCTTTATTCTAATCATTATTAATCCAGCCTGCAAAAAACGAGCTTCAAATAAAGAATCACCAGAGACACAGCTTCCTGGCAGTGTAGAAGTAGATGTCACGAAAATTGAAAACTCGACAGGCCTTCATTTCCAAATCCTTAAAACCGAGACTCATGGATACAAGCCGGTTCATAAATTCTTCTGGGTTTGCCTGGACAAAAAACCGGATGATCAAAAAGTAGAGGCTCTCGCCGATGCCATCATAAAAGAAGCAATTTCCAGCAAACCTAAGACTTATCACAGCTTTACAATACATTTTTTCTGCAAAGAAGACCTGGCAGAAACTCTGGAAAAATCGAAATGTTTTGCACGGGCAACATTCTTCCCTGAAGGCAGTTGGCTTAAGGTGGGAAGAGTCCCAATTGATGATTATAAAGACTACAAATTAACCTGTGACTTCATCGAATAAATCTTATTCTTTGATTCTAAATTACGTGAGCATATGTTGCTGCAGTTGACCGAATGGAACGTGACAATATCATTAAAAATATTGTCTCTGTCTCTCCTTTTTAAAAAAATTCCACTTGAAATTTAAGAGAGGATGTTATAGCTTAAACCCATTGAAAAAAAGAGAGGTTATAATGGAAGAATATGAAGATGAAATTGAATTAATGGATTACCTGAATGTCATATGGAAGAAAAAATGGCTTATCATCCTTCCTACTTTATTCTGTGTAATCATTGTCGGAATAATCAGCTTCCGTCTCCCCCGCATATGGGAAGTTGATGCCGTAATCCAGCCGAGTAAATTTTTTATCCAGACTGAAGCAGGCACATTTAGCGAAGTGGTCGTTGTTTCTCCCAAGCAAATAGCAGGGCAGATTAACCAACAATCTTACAGTCCTTTAATTGCGGCCCAACTGAACCTGGATATAAGAGCATTTCCTAAATTAAAGGCAGAAAACCTCCGGGATACAAACTTAGTAAGAGTCTCCGTAAGAGAGAATGATACTGAAAAGGCAAAATTAATTCTTTCTTCTCTTTTCAATCAGTTAAAAACAGTCATGGACAAGAAAATTGACGTAGAAATCAAAGGTATAGATACTAGAATAGAAACCCAAGAAAATTCAATCAAGCATAATGAATTGATTATTAAAGACAACCTGAATGAGATAAAACTCAAGAAAATAGAAAAAAACATGAAAAGCCAGGAAATTCTTTCAGCAGTGAATAAAGTCAAAATCTCAGAAGAAAGGGGAAAAAGCATTTTGAATGAACTGAAAACAGTAAAAGAAAGAATAAACGAGATAGAAAAGCAGCAAAAAAACGCTTTTGCAGAGAAAAAAGAGGGGGCTGAGGCTCTAGGCCTCCTTCTTTATTCAAATGAAATCCAGAATAATCTAAGGTATTACAACACTCTTGATGAAAAGTTAAGCAGCGAGAAAATAACCCAGGAGAATTTAGATCTGCAGATTAAGTCAGGAAAAGAAGAAATTAGAAAATTGGATACTCAGATTGAAAATGTTAAAACCGAAATTGACAAGATAAAAAATACGACAGAAAACATTAAGAACAAGATTAGCCTTCTAAATGAAAGGAAAGGAAGGATAGATTATGCTCAACTCATCAAAGAACCGACATCCTCTCTCTATCCCGTTTCACCAAGGAAAAAACTCAATATCCTGATTGCCGGAGTCTTGAGCCTCATGATTTTCACCATCCTTGCCTTTTTCCTAGAATATATCCGGAAAAATAAGGCTAAAGAGGATAAGGTTTAGACAATATCTGTTCCATGAAAAAGTAAATAAATGAATGTGCGTAGCCGTACTTGAACAGGCCTGAATAGGCAAATGAAAATTTATCTACCCAAAAAGCCCACCAGCGGTAGCTTGCGATCAGTACATATTGACTGACAAACAACAATCATAAAGCATTATTTAGAGTTATTTACTTCTTCTGCTTATAAAAGAAGACGTAAACCTCCAAAATTAAAGATTCAAGGATGAAGAGAGAAAACCTGATAACAGTTCTTAAAGAAATCATGGAGAAAGAGACGGAAATACTCTTTGCTTACCTTTATGGTTCTTATGCGCTCAATACCATTCATCCTAAGAGTGATATTGATGTAGCTGTCTATTTTAAGCCTTCGGACATAAAAGGCTACATTCAAAAAGAGAAAGAGCTAACCGCTGCTTTAATAACTAAACTCCACAACGACAGCGTCGATCTCAGGATACTGAATACACTGCCTTTTTTATTAAAGTATAAGGTAATAAAAGAAGGAATACCCATTTTAATAAAAGATGAATCAGAGAGAATTGATTTTGAGACCATGGTAATGAATCGATTTTTTGAATTAAAACCTTATCTTGATGAGTATAACCGAATGCTTCTACAAAGAATAAAGGCGGGCGTCTAAATGAAGAAGAAAGATCTTGTCAGGAAAGCTGTCCCTGCCCAGGATTTCAAATGAATTGAAGCATGGAATGGTTTTTGATTTTGCAAATAGTTCGTGATATCATTCAAATGAAAATAAGGAGAGCACCTCGCGCATTGATGAATATCGACGGGTTTCTTTATGGGTGAGATAATGATGGAAAATAGGGAAGTGTCAGAAAATAAATATATCTTGAAATTGAAAAAGGTGATAATAGACTTTTTAAAAAATGATAATGTGAAGATAGTTCTTTTTGGTTCTCGTGCAAGAGGGGATAATTATATTTCATCTGATGTGGATATTGGTATCATACCGTATGGAAAATTTGATGGAAAAAAAATCACTCTTCTTAAAGAGAATGTGGAGAACCTAAATATTCCATATAAGGTCGAAATAGTGGATTTTTCTGGAGTTTCGGAAAGTTTTAGAAAAGAGTCTCTAAAAGAAGCAGTTGTATGGAAAGATTAAGACTGAAATATCAGGATGCCTTTAATGCCCTAAAAACACTTGAGGATATTTTGAAAGAACCATTTTCAATGATTATAAGAGATGCTACCATCCAGCGGTTTGAATATACTTTTGTATTATACCCTGATGAAAAATCTGCTAGACCAGTTTGAAGATAAGATTGCATAAATGAAATCAGGGACATGTCCATGATTTCAAATCGGTAACGTGTCCCATGATTTCATATAAAGTATTCTGATAATATGAATAGTCAGCAGAAAAAAATAGAGCAGCTTAAGGAGTATTTTAAAAAGAAAGATTCTGTGATTTTAGCCTTTGTTTTTGGTTCAATATCTAAAGGAAACCAAAGGTCATTTTCAGATTGGGATATTGCTGTCTATTTCAAACCCTATCAGTATTGTGAATTAGAAACCGACAGGGAATACCCGGAAGAACATGAAATATGGGGAGATTTAGAGAACATCCTGGAATCAAATAAGGTTGACTTTTTAGTATTAAATCGTGCCAGTCCATCTTTGCTCTTTTCAATTCTTAATTCAGGTATTAATTTATGCATGAAAGACAGAAAACTCTATATTAACCTTTTGATTAAAACCCATTATGAAGCTGTAGATTGGTGGAATTTCACAAAGGAATTCTATGAAATTGCCGAAAGAGCTAAATCTATCTCT
>Ga0209991_10001452_pt1 | contig 10762 bp, 12 predicted proteins | sample ChitaG_FD_183167 | JGI IMG/M metagenome (GOLD analysis project Ga0209991, IMG submission 183167) | Deep subsurface microbial communities from South Pacific Ocean to uncover new lineages of life (NeLLi) - Chile_00310 metaG (SPAdes)... | ecosystem: Environmental > Aquatic > Marine > Oceanic >... | reverse complement strand
GTTGCGTCGCGGCGGGCCGCCGAGGACCGTGATCTCCCCCTTTGTGGGAAAGAGCAAGCCAGCCATCAGTTTCAGCATCGTCGTCTTCCCGCTTCCATTTAGGCCCAACACACCCATGACCTGGCCTTCGTCGATATCGAGCGTGAGGTCGCGCACGCCCTCGGTTTTAACGTAGCGTTTGGTCACCTCACGAAGTTGCGCCAACATCGAGCACCTCCTTCAACATGCTTATTGCTTCTTCTTGTGAGACATCAAGCGCCCGCACTTCGCTTACGTAGTGCTGCGCCGCCTTCGTCAACATCTCCTTCTTCGTCATCTGCACCGGTGCATCAAGCCGGATAAACGTTCCCAACCCACGGCGCGTCTCGATTATGCCTTCGAACTCCAACCTAGAATACGCGTGTACCACCGTATTCGGATTCACCCCCAAGACTTGCGCCAACTCTCGCGCCGAGGGCAGCTTATCGCCCGGCCTCAAGTCTTCCCGCGCGATCAGCCGCCGCACGTTTTGCCCGATCTGTACGTAGATTGGCCCTGCCTCCGTGTCGATCGTCCAAGTTAATCCTTCCAGCATAGTGCGCTAGTATACTATGACACTAGGGGGACGTCAAGTGGTAAGTGAAAGTTCCGGAAAGCCACATTCGAAGTGCGTTCTATCCCTGGGTTTCATTGCGGCGTCGGGGAGATCGCATGCTGGTGTGATCTGCTGGCTATTGAAGAGGTTTCCCGGCGGCTAGAGTTGACATTAGCTACTTGTGGATATATTATATTGCAGGGTTGCACGATAATTATTGATGGTGCAGGCGCTTCGCGCCCGCTCCATCGAGGCGCGGATTTCAATCCGCTTGCTGTCCGGCGCGAAGCGCCGTCCATTAACGGATCCAGCGGACGGACTCCGTTGCGAGTAAGCTTGTGCTCCGTCCACCGCTGATCCGCGGCTCGTTAGGCGCACACGACAATGACTGTGGAACTGGAGTTCATACACGCACTGGAAACCAAAGTCAGGGAACAGCTGCATGCCCAGCGAGTCGGCTACCTGTTGGGGGCCGGCTCCTCGTACCTTGATGGGACCGGCTATCCGCTTGCGCTCGAGTTGTGGGACAGGATCAAGGATGGCATTGCGGATCCTGAGAAACGAGATGAAATACAAGCCAAGCTCGATAAGGGCGCGAATGGGATTGAGCAAGCCCTCGACTTGCTTGATGATGGAGGCCCTGTCGAGGGACCGCACAGGCACATGGTGACTGCGGCGATTGCTGAGTTGTTTCGGCCTTTGGTTCCGTCGCTGAATCACCATGTCGAGTTCGTGCGGCGATTGGCCCAGCGACCAGACCCGTCGGTTAAAGTGTTCAATCTCAACTACGACCCGCTCATAGAGCGGGCGGCTGAACAAGCGCGCGTACGTCTCTCTGACGGTTTTGTGGGACATGAGCACGCCTTCTTTGAGCCTGCTGTGTTCGAGGAGCGGATCCTTCGTATCAGAGGCTCGCACCGAGGGAGACAGTTCGAGGAAACTGCCAAGCCGATTCGGTTGCTGAAACTGCATGGCTCCGTCGGCTGGTATGAGTGCGAGACAAGAGGGATCCGCCGGTGCTCATTTGCATCCACCATTCCGGAGAACACGAAACGCCTGATGATTCCACCATCACGGCGGAAGGCAAGCGACACCATGAGCCCGCCGTACTCCGCGCTGTGGTCTGCGTTCCGCGGTGCACTCGGACAAGACAGGGTGCCGATCAATCGTCTCATGTGCGCCGGATATGGCTTTGCCGATGAACACGTCAACGCTGTGATCGAGAATGCGCTGGCTAGGCCCGACTTCACCGTGCTGATATTCACGAAAGAACTCTCCGATGCCGCGTGGACTCGGTGGAGCACAAAAAGCAACGTCATCGTGGTTTCCGAGAAGCGATGTTCCCTCAAGGGCAATGTGGGCGACGGGCATTGCGACTTGTGGAGCTTTCAACGAGTTGCGAAGGAGGTCTGACCCATGCAGGAGCCTGCCCGAACCGTCATTGGGTACATCGTCGACGTTCAAGGGGACGCTCTCACCGCTGCGCTTGTAGAGGATGAACAAGGGCACGCCCCTACTGTCACCATCGGTGACGAGGACATAGTAGTGGGGCGGATCGGTTCGTATGTCGTTGTCCGACAGAACGTAGTCCAGATCATCGCGATGGTGACTCGCATGACCGAGCAGGAGGCGCTCGCCGTTGCCACGATCGAAACACCAGGTGACCAAAGCGCACGCCTTCCGTTCGCAAAGCGCCTGGCGCGCCTTACGCCGATCGGCTCGTTGGATCCGGATGGGTACTTTGAACGCGGAGTCGGGCAGTATCCGACAACCGGTGCCGAGGTCCACGCTATCGGATCCGCTGAGATTAAGAAGATGTTCGAGCGGTTCCATGCCGAGGGCTTCGAGGTTGGAGCGCTGACGACCCACCCCTCGATCAAGGTTTCGTTGCACGCCTCCAACCTCTTCGGCAGACACTTGGCCATCCTTGGACAAACCGGGTCAGGAAAATCATGGACCGTCGCGTCCATCGTACAGAAGGCGGTGGCGGAGATGCCGAAGGCGCACATCATCATTCTCGACCTGCACGGAGAGTATTGCTGGAAGCGGGAGGATGGGACACGCCACTATGCATTTACGGAGGCGATCGTCCGGCATGTAGATGCGAGGGATTTGGAGATCCCGTACTGGCTTCTGACATTCGCCGAACTGTGCGACCTGTTGATTGAGCGCAGTGAGCGGGAGGCGACGAACCAGACAGCGTTCTTCCGCGATTGTCTTCTTGAAGGTCGCCAAGCCGAAAATACCAGCGCAACTCCACCCTTGGATCTACCCAGAGTAACGGTGGATACCCCGATCTACTTCTCGTTAAACGATCTCCTTGGCAAGGTGCGTGCGAAGAACGTTGAGCGCGTTGGTGATCGAAATAAGCAGGGGCCCATGTTCGGCGATTTCGACCGCTTCCTGATGCGGATCGAGAGCAAACTCAACGACACTAGGTACGACTTCCTTCTGAAGCCTCAGACTCGGAACACATCCGCATCGATGTCTGAGTTACTGAGAGACTTTGTGGGGCTCGGCGACCCAAAGGTCGCCGTCACTGTGATCGATCTTTCTTCGGTTCCTTTCGATGTTCGGCCGACCGTTGCAGCACAGATTGGGCGGTTGGCCTTCGAGTTCAACTACTGGAATCCGAAGTACCGTGAGTTTCCGATCCTGCTCATGTGTGAGGAAGCGCACGCGTACATCCCGCGCGCGCCCGAGAGCCAGTTTGCAGGCTCGCGTAAGTCGATGGAGCGCATTGCAAAGGAAGGGCGGAAGTACGGTGTCGGATTGGGCATCGTCAGCCAGCGGCCGCACGAGGTCTCAGAAACTGTGCTCGCCCAATGCGGGACGTTCATATGCCTGCGAATCACGAACCCGGACGATCAGGCATATGTTCGGAGGCTTGTACCCGAAAGCGAGGGCGATTTGGTGAGTGTCCTTGCTGGACTTGGGCGAGGCGAAGCACTGGTCCTTGGCGAGGCGGTTCCGCTGCCGACACGATTGCAGTTCGACAAACCGAGCCCTGCGCCGAACAGTGACGATATCGACTTCTACAACAACTGGAAGGACGGTCTGGAGGACCTAGATGTTGACGCGATAGTGAAGCGGTGGCGTAGTCAGGAACGATGAGCGTAATGCGCCTAACAACGGCATGCAGTGGACGACGCTGCGCGCCGCCGCTGATGCCAAACGTTAGTCGCCTTCAGAAGCAGTGAATGGAGAGCCTACAATGAGGGTAGCATTTGCTCTTCTTGTTGATCACAAAACCCATAATTTCATGCGCAAGTTGGCTGTTGATATTCACACAAGATACCAGACACGTAACCAAGGGGGTGGCAGACCTTTGTTTTTGGTGTTTTGTGATGGGCTGAGGAACCGGGGTCCAAGACCGTTTCCAGCATCTTTCTCTTTCAAAGGTTTCTTTCGACACCAAGCTGTACGCACGTGAGGCATGAATCCACATCAGCGGCATCCATTTCCTCAGGGTGAGTCCAGCGTCCAGCCTTGTCGTGATGGAAGCGCAGGAACCGTTCGATCCAGCGGGTATAAGCCTCCTCTGTCCGCGGCGAGTAGTGCTTTGCACGGCAGGCCCGATGGATTTGCTCGAACCAGCTTCATGGCTGTATGGTGTCATGCACGAATAGCAATGTCAATATGAGGAGATGGAAAGCAGGTTAGAATGGTCAGGAACGGAAGTAGCGGCGAATGGCTCCCGTCGGTGCTATGGTGCAGATTCGCACACTAATCATTGAGGGCGCAGGTGCTTCGCGCCGTCCATCAACGGATCCAGCGGACGGACTCCGTTGCGAGCAAGCTCGCGCTCCGTCCACCGCTGATCCGCGGCTCGTTAGCCACCACTATGAGATTGATCTACTGAGGGAGTGATATGCCAGATACACCGTTATCATTTGACAAACCTAATCCCGAGATTCGTAGTTCAGGAAAGGTTGTAGGAATAACAGATCGAATATATGAAATACAAGGTCCAACAGTTGTCTTTGACGATATCCTGGTGCGGGGAGACTTGTCGGGCGAGCTTGAGTATAACGGTAGAAAGCTTCGCGTAACTCATGTGAATACGATTATTGGGCTTGAAATTGTAGTTAGCTCTCAAGGTTCTCAAGGGCCTCGAGGGCCTGTTTGGAAGGGTGTAGAGTGCAAGGTGATCGAATAATGAGCACTGGATCCACTTTGACAAGTGTTCAGGCATGGTTTCGCGATCATTCTAGAAATCTCGAAAACAGCTTTAAATCCTCTAAACGCATCAAACATAATGTATCGAAAGGGGAGAGCCGCGAGAATCAGATTTTCGATACACTATCTCACCTGCTTCCAACTAGAGTTTCGGTCGAAATGAAACCTGTCATAGTTGATATAGAAGATCAGCAATCGCCATCATTCGACGGAGCTTTCATTGACCGCATTTCATGGCCGAGAATATTTACTATTGATGAGACCCCTGTAGCGATGATAGAAAGCGTGCTTGCCGCTGTTGAGGTAAAATCATCGCTTGATAAATCTGGATTGGACAATATTTTCAATAAATCCAAACGTCTTCGCTCAATGATCTGTAATGACGGCAATCCCACTAAAATCCGCCCTTTGGTTACCGCATTCGCATACGAGTGCCCGAATCTAAACCTTTCATTCTTCGATTTCGCGACTTCCTTTGCATATGCTCCAGATTATTCTCCAAGCCTAATTTGTATACTCAACCGTGGTCTATTCGGACTGGCAGAAATAGTCGCTGGAAAATCTGTTCCTTTGGATGAACCACACTCTGGCGCAACCCCTATTCTGTATCAGCCTGGTGAAGATTCTCTCCTCGTGTATCTTTATTTCCTCAGCTGTTGGGCTGGGATAGGAACCACAGCAGCTCAAACATTCAGACAATATAGCATCCGCTTGTTCTCAAGTATGACAGGTTTTCACTTCGACGTGGATTTCATCAGTGCAGTCGCTATGAATGAGACTGCTAGGAACACCGCACGAAAATGCTTTCTACGCAAAGCATCCAGCGACATTAAAGACCTCTACAAAGCAGCACGGGGTGCTATAAGTTTGCCGGTAACATAAAGGTGGCGGCTAACCATATCACTGCAGACCGACGCTTGCGGGGTGGTAAGGGTCAGGGGTGGTAGGGGTCCGATCTTTATTTTTGGTGTTTTGTATGGGCTGAGGAACCGGGGTCCAAGCCCGTTTCCAGCATTTTTCCCTTTCAAAGGTTTCTTTCGACACCAAGCTGTACGCACGTGAGGCATGAATCCACATTAGCGGCATCCATTTCCTCAGGGTGAGTCCAGCGTCCAGCCTTGTCGTGATGGAAGCGCAGGAACCGTTCGATCCAGCGCGCATAGGCTTGCTCCGTTCGTGGGGAGTAGTGCTTCGCACGGCATGCCAGATGGACTTGGTCGAACAGCTTCATGGCTGTATGATGTCATGCACGAATAGCAATGTCAATATGAGGAGATAGAAGGCAGGTTAGAATGGTCGGGAACGGAAGTAGCGGCGAACGGCGCCCGTCGGCGCTATGGTGCAGTTTCGCGCACTAATCATTGTTAGATATCTAGAAGCAGAGAGGAGAGACTAAGAGATGGTAAGGCAACGGTCCATTCGCAAGAGATCGAAGAGCTCTGGGCCCAAGCGAAAAGCTGCAAGGAAGGCCGCGAGGGTGAAGACCACCAAGAAACGGAAGAAGTAACATGGTTGCTCCAAAGGACTACGACCACAACGTCTTTGTAAACTGTCCCTTTGACCGGCCATACCGCAGGCTTTTCCGGGCGATTGTCTTCGCTGTGATCGACTGTGGATTCATCCCTAGATGTGCTCTGGAAGTCAGCGATTCAAGCCTAGACAGGGTGCGGAAGTTGCTCAACCTCATGAACGATTGTAGACTGGGAATCCACGACATCTCGCGTACGCAACTCGATTCGGCAAGCCGGCTACCACGATTCAACATGCCACTGGAACTGGGAATGTTCCTTGGCGCGAAGCACTTCGGCACACAAGAACAGAAACGGAAGAACTGCGTCATTGTCGACACCAAGCCGTACAGGTACCAGAAGTTCATATCGGACATTGCCGGAAAGGACATCAAGGCGCATGGTAATGACGTCGCTAAAACCATCAAGGTAGTACGGGACTGGCTTGCGTCTTACAGCAAAGCCTTGATCCCCGGCGCGAGGAAAATGCGTGACAAGCACATGTTGTTTCTTCAACAGCTGGGGCATCAGTGCAAAGCTGTGCATCTGACTCTAGGAGAGCTGACCTTCATGGACTTCAAGCTGCTAGCCGAGGAGTGGTTGGCGAAGTACGACGAAGAGTTCAAGGACATCTAACAAGGCAATCAACTTGACCGGGCACAGCCTGCGACTGTCCCCGGCAAGTTATCGCCAGCGTTAGGCGGAATTTTCACCACTTGATAACAGGAGGGAAAAGTGAGAGATCATCATCCAGAGATTTCGAGGTGGTAGGGGTCACGAGGTGGTAGGGGGCCGACCTTTATTTTTGGTGTTTTGTGTTGGGCTGAGAAACCTGGGTCCAAGATCGTTTCCAACATCTTTCTCTTTCCAAGGTTTCTTTCTACACCAAGCTGTACGCACGTGAGGCATGAATCCACATTAGCGGCATCCATTTCCTCAGGGTGAGTAAAGCGTCCAGCCTTGTCGCGATGGAAGCGCAGGAACCGCTCGATCCAGCGCGCATAGGCTTGCTCCGTTCGTGGGGAGTAGCGCTTCGCACGGCAGGCCGATAGATTTGCTCGAACAACTTCATGGCTGTATGATGTCATGCACGAATAGCAATGTTAATATGAGGAAATGGAAGGCAGGTTAGAATGGTCGGGAACGGAAATAGCGGCGAACGGCGCCCGTCGGCGCTATGGTGCAGATTCGCACAGTAATCATTGTTAGGCCGCCCACTTTCCAGAGCGGCGAGGCCGTCCAACGCAACGTTGTGGTGATTGACAAGTTCAGTGAAATGCCAGGCGCACCAAAGTGGGAAAACAGAGTGAACGAAGATGGGTAGCATTGAGAAAGCACACCCCAATAATGTCGAAGAGATTCTGTCGGTGATCAACACGAGCAACAGAGAAGCTTATAAGAACGTAATCCCGGAAGAGCACTTCAGAGAACCCATTCTATCTCTCGAAAAGCTCTTGGAGGATCTTGAAAGGATGGCTTTCTACGTCTATCGGGGTCAAGGGAGGGTTGTTGGTGTCGCGGCTCTGCAAACTGAAAGCGAGGGAATCGGAAGGATTCATTGGGTGTACGTGCTTCCGGCCTATCAAAGGAGAGGAATCGGGACTGCCCTAGTGACCCACCTGGAACAGGAAGCGAGAGAGATAGGCATCGGAAGGCTTAGACTTCGCACTGTAGAGAAGGCCATTTGGGCAGTCAGCTTCTATGAGAAGTTGGGATACAGTTTGGCTGAGAGGATTGAGATGCCTTGGGGTTTCGACGTGTTTATGGAAAAGCAGTTAGGCCTGGCTCAACGGAGCACTGGCGTAGGTCACTTCCTCGATACCTCATAAAACATCAGCCAGAGGGCGGCCTAATAACAAGTTAGCCCCACGTATGGACGGGACTGCTTGCTTGTTTTCGCAACGAAGGTTGGTATGCAACTCAAGCCAGCCGAATACAGATAAAAAAGGTGCGTACGAGAATGTCGGTCAAGAGCAAAGTCCATCAAGCGCAAGATCGAATCTCATCCGTTCGATTAGCAAGTAATCCACTTCGTATCCCTGTGGAACAGATTGTTTCTGAACACAAAGGGCGGCAATGGACAATAGAAGATGCTAGGGATATGACAGAGTTTGCCTGTCATCACTCCGCCATCCTTTCGGATGGTTCCTATTCCGTGTTTGCTAAATTCAGTGAAGCGGCGAATGGATTTGAACAGTTTGAGATTGAACTGGCAGGATTGCGGCTCCTCTCTGAACGCTCAGGCGTCCTAACGCCCACTCCAATCGGTATTATTCCGATTACAGGTGGAAGTATCTTGGTCCTTGAGGCAGTCCAAGCCGTCGATGGAGCCCCTCGCCACTGGCGGCAAATTGGACAAACGCTTGCCCGCATCCATAAGATTAAGTGGGATCGATTCGGTTTAGAAACACATGGTTACTTTGGGCCTCTTTACCAAGATAATACTCCGATGAGCGACTGGCCAACATTCTATGCGGAACGTCGGCTTTGGCCAGGTTTGAGATTAGCAATTGATTCCGGAAATATGCCTCCAGTTGTAATTCGGCAGGTCGAAAAGCTAATTTCACGTCTTCCCGAGCTTTGCGGCCCTGAAATAGTACCCTCGCTCCTCCATGGCGACGCTCAACAAAACAACTTCATCAGAACCGAAATGGGAGCGGTCGTCATAGATCCAGCGGTTTACTACGGAAATCCCGAAATGGATCTTGCATTTATCGATTATTTCCAAACAGTGCCGGATGATGTTTTTGATGGCTATCAGGATAAACTGACCATTGATCCGGGATTTAGGGAAAGACGTGATCTGTGGCGTGTATGGGGGTACCTTGCGGCCGTAACAGTCGAGGGCCCTAGCCATTTAGGTAAGCTAACCAAGGCTGTTCAGAAGTATATATAGCTCTCTATCTACGCCATCAAAATGCAAACTGTTGAGTGTAACTCGTGGTGTTTTATGAATACTGACACAAAAGGCTGGCTTCAGAGAGTTGAACGGGGCTAACAATGGCGTGCAGCCGACCGCTTCGCGCGCCTCCTGGCACTCAAAACCAAGGTTCGGTGGCGCTTCGCGGCGGCTGACGCCTGACGTTAGCCTACGGAGGGAGCCATGTCCTACGGCCCAAAGGTAATGGCAGATGTTGCCAACAGCTTTCTTCTTGCCGCCAAGAGGTGCTTTGAGCAGAGGCAGTTGCCCAGTGGACAGATTCAGGCACTATTGGTGCCTGGCGTTGTATGCACTGCATTTGCTATAGAGCTCAATGTAAAAGCAATCCTCACTATTGAGAAGAACGAATCGACTGGCCATGAACTCGACAAGCTTTGCTCCAAGCTTTCCAGGGACTCTCAGTCGGTACTGCAACAAAGGCTTGCGCTCACGGAAAGCGAATTCCAGCGTAAGGTCAATGAGGTGTCTTGTGCTTTTGTAGAATGGCGCTACATATATGAGAGTCAACTAGATCGCCACTTAGACATTGATTTCCTCAATAGGCTAGCCGATGAGGTCAAGAAGTTGGCCGAAGATAAGATAAGGAATGGCTAACCACCGCATGCAGCGGAGCGCTGACGCGCCCGCTCCATCGAGCCGCAGCGGGAGATATCTTGCGAAAGGACAGGGGATAAGAGGAGGATCTGTGATGACAGAAGATATGATCGGCTATTGCGGGTACAACTGCCACCTTTGTGTGGCAAGATCGGATGACCCTGCCGTCAGACAGCAATTGGTTGACGGATGGCGGAAAATCTTTGGTCATCAGCACTACACAGCGGAGAACGTCAAGTGCGACGGTTGTCTCAGTGATGGTAGGCTGGCTGACAAGGAGTGCAAGGCTAGACCGTGTGCGATAGAGCGCGGGGTGAAGAACTGTGCATACTGCGAGGATTTCGTTTGTGAAAAGGTAGGGCACCTGTTGTCCAGTCGAGAGGGGATGCTGATCTTCTGCCGTTCACGGGCTGGGTCGGTGACGGAGGAGGAGTACGAGCTGTGTATGCGACAGTTCGAAAGCATGCCGAACGTGGTAGGGATGCTTGTTGATGCGGGGAAGCTGGCGGGGTGGGTGGAGGGGAGTTCCAAAGGGTAGAAATTCGAGGGACATATACCTTATCTCGGGGGCTTGGGCCTTGCCTTTTGCTTGCGAAGAAGGCGACCTGTCAACGCCTCGGCCAGATCCTCCCGGTCGGGGGCTTTCTGGATGGTTCTGCAAGTCGGGGGCATCTCCGAAAGCGCGCGCCGTTTCGTGGGGAGCAGTGCTTTGCTCGGCAGGCCCGATGGACTTGCTCGAACAGCTTCATGGCTGTATGGTGTCATGCACGAATAGCAATGTCAATATGAGGAGATGGAAAGCAGGTTAGAATGGTCGGGAACGGAAGTAGCGGCGAACGGCGCCCGTCGGCGCTATGGTGCAGTTTCGCGCACTAATCATTGTTAGATATCTAGAAGCAGAGAGGAGAGACTAAGAGATGGCAAGGCAACGGTCCATTCGCAAGAGATCGAAGAGCTCTGGGCCCA
>Ga0209991_10001451_pt1 | contig 10763 bp, 6 predicted proteins | sample ChitaG_FD_183167 | JGI IMG/M metagenome (GOLD analysis project Ga0209991, IMG submission 183167) | Deep subsurface microbial communities from South Pacific Ocean to uncover new lineages of life (NeLLi) - Chile_00310 metaG (SPAdes)... | ecosystem: Environmental > Aquatic > Marine > Oceanic >... | reverse complement strand
CAGGCCAAAGATGTCGGCGCTGACTGCCAGCACGGGGGCATCCGGACCTGCCTTGGCCAGCAACTGGGCGGTCTGCTGGGCGTTGCTCGCCTGGCCGATGACGAACTCCACGTTGCCGAGGTTCTTCTCAGCCTCGGCCAGACGCTTCATCACGGGCGCGAGATCCGCTTCGGAAAGGCCCCAGCTTCTGCCCACCGGCCTGCCGGCAATGACCACGCAGATCCGGACCTTTGAGTCGGGCGCGGGCGGGGGGCTCGACGCGTCGCTCGCCGCCGCCCAGTGACCCGCCGCCAACGCCATCCCGCCCACTGCACCTGCCCCCATAAACTGCCGCCGAGTGCAATGCGTACACATGAGTCGTCTCTCCTATGCATCAATCTCTGACTACTGTTCGTTTACAATCCTACACGTTACTTACTGGCTATTTCGCTCAATACCTCGTCAGGGATGTCAAAGTTAGCGTATGTATTCTGAACATCATCGTGGTCTTCGAAGTCTTCCATCAAAGAAATTATCTTTTGAGCAGTTTTGTCATCGTTCACCGGCACGGTACTCTGCGGCACCATCGAAATTTCAGCCACTTCAGTGGGTATCTCTTTTTCTTGCAGTCGCTCTTTTAGCTTCTCGTAAGCAGCCGGGTCGCACGTTATTTCGTAAACTTCCCCCGTATTTTGCATATCATCTGCGCCGGCGTTCAGAGCGATTTCCAGGAGTTGTTCTTCGCCCGTCTCGGCAGTATTGACAGTGATTAGGCCCTTCTTAGTGAACATCCAGTTAACGCAGCCAGTCGCACCTAACGAACAGCCGTGCTTTTCGAATATTCTCTTAATTTCCGGCGTGGTTCGATTGCGGTTGTCCGTCAGCGCCTCGACCATTATAGCCACTCCGCCCGGCCCATAGCCCTCGTAGAGCACTTCTTCAAAACTGACTCCCTCTACTTCGCCGGTCCCTTTTTTGATTGCCTTTTCAATCGTATCTTTCGGCATATTGGCCGACTTGGCCTTGTCGATTGCATATCGCAAAGACAGATTCGCAGCCGGGTCGCCCCCGCCGGTCTTGGCGGCAACTATTATCATTCGAGCTAACTTGCTCCACACCCTGCCGCGCTTGGCGTCAGTGGCCGCCTTTTTATATCTTATTCCCGCCCAGTGTGAATGACCTGACATACCTGCTCCTAACCAATACTACGAACTACCAACTACGAACTCTGAACTAACAACTAAACATTATACCTTATTTCCTATTCGACAGGCAACCATTTTTCCCGCTTGGCCGTCGCCGGCACGGCGACGCTGTCCGCTATGAAGCTGGAACCAGACGCAGTACCAATTTTTCCTGTGTAATGGTTATTTTCTCTATTCGCAGTTTCTTGTTCTCATTTTCAAAGATATATGCGATATCAAAGACCGGCTCGAACGGCTCGTCGTTTAGTAATGACCCTGCTATCTTTGCCCCCAAATCCTCTGTGTCAATGGGCACCATCGCAAGCCGTTGTGCATACATTCTTTTGGCTATCATCCTGGCAAGAGGCGTGATATTCATAGCGCCGATTTTTACTTTCGCCACACGCAGGTTCAAGAGACCCTCCTCGTCAAGCCTGGGCTTGGCTACAATACTAATTACAAGGTCCACACCTTTCATATTTGCCGTTCCCATCAGTTCTATCCTGTCCGGTACAAAAAACACCACAGGCGCCGAAAACCTGATGCCTTTCGACTCCTTCGGCCATTTAGACCAGGCGATTATTTCGTTTATCCCATTCTGGGTAACGACCAGCTCGAACGGCTCTTCACGCTGTGCACCGTTATGAATAGCTGGACCCAATATATTTGTTAGATATGGACTGACCAGCTTATCGTCAGTATATTCAGGCGGCTTATAACGACCGGGCCTGCATAGTAGTAAAGCAAAGATAACAATCGCTACTGCCAGGTCAATCAAAAGCCAGTATCTTTTTTTGAATTTCCTTTTTTTGCGAGTTTTCAAGTCTGCTTCTGTACCTCGATTAATCGGCAATCAATAATCAATTTCCGAGGCAAAACATCCCTGTTTTGCCAGACTTCGGAAATCTTCACATCGTGCTTCGATTTCTGCCTTGCTCGAAACCGTTTATGTGATTATAGTGATTTAGACGTTTGGTAAAAGGTTTTTCCAGTCCCGCACCAATTAGAGGGGTTCCCCAAACGCCATCTTTCGCGTTTGGGGGCCCCAGGCGTGAGTGTTCGATTGAGTGCTCACGCCGAAGGCCTAAGCTCAATTGGTGCGGGATAGGGCCTTTATAAAAAGAATTTTTACCAGTTTTTTCTTTAAGCTGTGAAAGATTTTTTAAGAATTTTATATATCCTCTATAAAAGAAAGGAAGGTCTGTTAAAAAATGGCGAGTCATTTTGCCGACCGGCTCTTCGAGGCCGTAAAAAGCAAGAAAACTTCTTTGGTCGTCGGGTTAGACCCTGTTTACAGCCGACTCCCATCGGTGATTAAAAACCATCGCGATATGAACGATGAGTTTGATGCCGCTGCTGCGGTGGATGCAATCTTCGATTTTTGCACACAGACGATGCGAATCATTGCACCGATGGTGCCGGCTGTGAAGATAAACATTGCCTTTTTCGAAAAGTATCTCTGGGAGGGCATAGAGACTTACTATGCGTTGATTTCCGAGGCCGACGATTTGGGCCTGGAAATAATCGGAGACGTAAAACGAGGCGACATAGGCCATACCGCGGAGCTTTACGCCGCCGCTCATCTCGAAAATCCGGAATTGACCGGACTGGAGGATACACTTGCTCCCGATGCTATAACCGTCAATGGCTTTGCAGGCCTTGACGGTATCGAGCCTTTTGCACGTATGGCAGACCGGCAGGGCAAAGGCATCTTCGTCTGGGTCCGCTCGAGCAATCCTTCAGCAGCAGCCATTCAGGATTTTGCCGATGCCGACGGTAAAACAATGTACGAAAAGCTCGCCGAAATCGTCGCCCAAATCGCCAACGAACCCGAACGAATCGGAAACCACGGCTACAGTAACGTAGGAATGGTAGTCGGCGGTACTACACCGCAGGTCTCAGCCGCTCTGCGCCAAAAATATGATAGGGTATGGTTTCTTGTGCCGGGCTACGGCTCACAGGGCGCCTCCGCTGCCGACTGTGTGCGGTTCTGCAAGCCCGACGGCACCGGAGCTTTGATTAACGCATCGCGCTCCATAATCTATGCCTATGAAAAGCCGCAATACAAAGAGCATTTCGGCGATGACTGGAAAAGGTGCATCGAACACGCCGTTATCGATGCAAAGCTCGACCTGGCAAATGCAATGCAAACACTGATATAATGATTTGTAGCCGCAAAAAGGTTTTGATCTTGGCCTGTAAAATGGTATAATGTTTGTTAGTAGATAGAGATATCTTTTTACTCGTATTTTATTTGGAGGAGAAATATGAGAAATTTATAATTCATATCGTTAAAATAGGGTGGTAGGGCTAATTTTTTGGAGTCCCACGATTTTTCGAGCATAGGATTTGCAGAATCGGCCCGTTCGGGGGATAAAATCATCAAAAAGCACAAAAAAGTAGGAAAAATTGTTGGGATAAAGCTCAATTTCGGTTATAATGTTTATACTTTTCAGGCCTTATTTCCGGAGGAGCCGGGCATAAAATTCTGCAACGCCCTCGAAATAAGGAAGGGAGAATAAAGTTGAGATCAGTTAATGCTTCCAAATTTTCTGTAATATTAACAATTCTGACCGCCGTATTTGTATCAGGACAAGGGCAAACATAACCTGGAGAGAAAACAATGAGATTTCTTAATAGTTTCAGGACCACTGTGAAAATAGTTTTCCTTACCGCTGTTTTTGGTCTGTTAGGAGAAAGCGTTTTTGCAGACCCTATTATTTATGAATCTGCAACGATGGGAGCGGCGGGCCAAACCAACGGCTGGGGATTAAGCTGGGAACAATTTATCGGATCACGCTTTTATGTGAATCAACAGGTCGAGGTAACTGCCATCGGCGGCCACCTTACCGAATGGACAGCAGGAAATCTTTTCGGGGCAATTATAGCGCTTACCGGTCCCGATGACCTTCCAGATGGTTCACCATTTTATTCTCCCGAAGTCGTCGCTTCTACCGTTTTCGATCCTGGCTATCCCAGCAGTGATTTCCGCACACCTTTGGCAGTTACACTTCAGCCGGGTTACTATGCTTTGGTATTCGGCACATACGAGTTAGGCGCTTCTAATGGGGAAGGCGCTATGCCATACGGAGGGCAGGTTGACCTGCCGGGAGCATCTTATTTTATTTGGGCTTACGATCTTTACTGGGGATGGGGCTGGTATAACACCCTGCCGACTCAAGCAAGATTCGTCGTAGAAGGGATCCCTGGTTATTGCGGTGCTTCAGGCGGCTGCGGCTATGAGTACATAAAGGATGTGGTAGTCGGAGATATCAATAATACCGGCACCGGTTGCGATAATTATGCTGATTACACATCACTGTCAACAGCTATGGAGATAGGAACCGGTTACACAATCACGGTTACAAATGGTGACCCCTATGACGAAGACCAGTGTGGAATCTGGGTTGACTGGAACCAGGACAAGGATTTTGACGACCCGGACGAGACTATTATCGTGACAGGCAATCCCGGTGGCGGCCCTTACACAGCGACCATCACGCCGCCAGCCGATGCTAACCTGGGTGATACCCGCATGCGCGTGCGTCTAATGTATACTGGAGCGCTCAGCCCGTGCGGCACTACAACCTATGGTGAAGTAGAAGATTATATGGTTACGGTAGCTTCTGCCGGCTTAAATTACTGCGCAGCTTCAGGCGGCGGCGATTATGAGTATATAAGCGGAGTGGAGGTTGGGGACATTAGCAATACAGGGACCGGCTGCGACGGTTATGCTGATTACACATCGCTGTCAACAACTATGGAGATAGGAAGCGGTTACGTAATCACGGTTACAAATGGTGAACCCTACGACGAAGACCAGTGTGGAATCTGGGTTGACTGGAACCAGGACAAGGATTTTGACGACCCTGGGGAAACCATCCCCGTCTCAGGCAGCCCCGGTGTAGGGCCTTACTACGCTACTATCACTCCTGTGGTGGATGCAAACTTGGGTGATACTCGCATGCGTATCCGGATTATGTGGACGGGAGCGCTCAGTCCGTGCGGAACTACAGGCTATGGCGAAGTAGAGGACTACACGATCAACGTTTACACCACAACGATGCGGCTGGAGCCTATCGCGGATGCGTATGTGACTTGGGATGACCCGAACACGAATTACGGTACGGAAACGAAGCTAAGGGTTGGCAAGAAAGATTATGCAAGATACATAACCTATCTAAAGTTTGACCTTTCGGCGATCCCTCCCGGCCGAGCCATCTTTTCGGCCCAGCTTCATCTTTACGCTTACGAGGTAAGCTCTTATGCACCCGGGGTTCTCCCACAATTGGTTATCGACGATAGTTGGCAGGAAACGGAAATCACCGGCGCCAATGCACCCGATACGTCTTACAGGAAGGTACTCGCTGTTCTCATTGCTCCTGGGGACAACGTTTGGGACGTGGGAGATGATCTGGACCGGTCCTACATAACGGACGGCGTATACAGTGTGCAACTGGGGTACCTTCTCCGCGACGTCCCTGAGTACTATGCGCATTTCGGAAGCCGTGAGCACCCCTCGCCCAGCATGCGACCTTATCTGGAGATCGAGTATGGCGTGCCGTTTGGTGGCGGCACGGGCACCTCGGACGACCCCTATCAAATATACACAGGCGAGCAGATGAACAACATCGGGCGCCTGCCGACCCGCTGGCACCAGAATTATAAGCTGATGGCAGACATCTCCCTGGCGGATTACAGCGGCGGTTCTTATAACATCATTGGCATCTCTCCTCCCTACACCGGGCCTCGCTTGTCGTTCACAGGCGTTTTTGATGGTAACTATCATAGTATAAGCGGATTTTCCTGCTCTCATTCTAACATCAGTTATGTTGGAATTTTCGGGTACGTCTCCGACGGGACTATCAGGAACCTCAAGCTCATTTCTCCAAATCTTACGGACCCTGGACATAATGATATGAAATATGTAGGCGCGATAGCGGGTTGTGCTGACTTCGCAAATATTTCAGGTTGCTCTGTAATCGGCGGCACCGTTGAAGGTGAGCAGTACGTCGGCGGCCTTGTCGGATTACCCAAGGCAAGTTTTATTGCAGATTGCAGTGCTTCGGCATCGGTTTCCGGAGGCAATTCTGTTGGCGGAATTGTCGGTGCAGGTTCAACTTTCGGAGGAACAGCCAATATCAAAGATTGTTATGCACGAGGCAATGTTACCGGCGATGACTATGTGGGAGGATTTATTGGGGACAGTTCTGATATGGTGATAGTGAATTGCTATAGTACTGGTCCGGTCAGCGGAACTACCAACGATGCCAACGTAGGGGGATTTAGCGGATACAATGTAAATCAATTCCTTGTTGGGGATAATGTAATCGGCTGTTTCTGGGATGTCGAGTCAAGTGGAGAGCCTAACAGTGCCGTAGGCACTCCCCTGACGACCGCACAGATGTATGACCAGAGCACTTTTATAATTGCCGGATGGGATTTTGTTGGCGAAATGGAAAATGGTCCCAGCGACGATTGGGCGATGCCAGCGGGCGGTGGTTATCCTATCCTGTGGTACGAGTTACCAGTTGCGCCGGCTTTACCGACTTTCGCAGGCGGCTCTGGTACGGCTGGGGACCCTTACTTAATAGAAACAGAAGCGCAGCTTAACAGCATCGGGCATAATCCAAGACTGATGGACAAGCACTTCAGACTTATCAGCGATCTTGATTTGAGTGGAGTCAAGTACTACCTGATTGCTGATAGACCTTATGTGTTCAGCGGAATGTTTGACGGAGCAGACCATACCATCAGCAATATTCTGCTCAAGCCGGGATTAAACCTGTCGTATTTCGGCTTTATTGGAAGTATTCAGAATGGAGCCACTATACAGGACCTGACTTTGGTTGACCCGAATATCGTCTCTGACTGGGGCTGGGGCGTAGGTTCGATAACGGGCATAAATGAAAATGGTACTATAACAAACTGCCACGTGGTCAACGCCAATGTTATGGGGTTGTTTGGGGTAGGCGGCCTTGTAGGGATTAATTACTCCTATGGAAGGATATCGGGCTGTTCAGCAACGGGCAATGTCTCAGAGAATACCTTTATGTCCATCATATCTTCTCCTGTCGGAGGGCTGGTAGGCGAAAATACCTTCTGGTCAGAAATTGACAACAGCTATGCAAAATGTAATGTCACCGGCGATGATTGCGTCGGCGGTCTTGTCGGTTCCAACCTGCTATACAGCATACTAACAAATTGCTATTCACAGGGTAGTGTTACGGGCTCAGATGATTATATAGGAGGCCTTATCGGGAGAAACCAGGCAAGAACCGAGGTGAAATATTGTTATTCAAGCTCCATGGTTACAGGGCCTGCAGGAACTGACGCTGTTGGAGGTTTTGTGGGGAGGATGGGGACCAGTGGCAGAGAATACTATACGGCGTGTTTCTGGGACAGCGAGATAAATCCTGAATTACCCGGCATCGGAAATGGAATAGACCCTAATGTAATTGGTGAAAGCACGGCAAATATGCAGGCGGCAAGTACTTTTACTTCTGCCGGCTGGGATTTTGTTGACGACTGGAAAATCTGTGATGGGACGAATTATCCTAAATTTGCCTGGCAAATTCCCCTACTGGGTGATTTTGTTTGTCCCGATGGCGTAAATTTCCTCGATTTTGCTGTATTAGGCTCGGCCTGGCTGAGCGACTCCAATGATAGTAATTGGAATCCGGCCTGCGATATCTCCGACCCAAAGGATGATATAATCGACAAACTGGACTTATCTGTTTTCACCGAGAACTGGCTGGCAGACATGTAAATTTACTCAGCGGCCTCTCTGTTCTCGGCGGTAAATAATGCAAGATACGACATACGATTTCGCCGGCAAAAAGGTTTTAGTTATGGGCCTGGGACGCTTCGGCGCCGGATGATGTACTCACGCCCAATGTGTGCTGGACAACATTACAATACCTGCCCCCTTTTTCTTCCGTAAAAGCACAATTCTTTTTACGGGGTACGCCTATAGGAAATTCAAGAATATTTTGTAATAAAGCCGCGGTTGAGGTTACTATTTATATAGAAAGCAGGTATTTCGGATGTTGGCTGAGAAGCAGGAAAAACTATTTAAACAGTGGTTCGGCGAACATAAGGGGCTTGTATTCAAAGTTGTTAAGGCCTATGCAGCCTCGCCGCAAGACCAGGACGATCTGTTTCAGGAGATTTTGCTACAGCTCTGGTCCTCGATTCCAATCTTTCAAGGCCAGGCTAAGGAGACGACATGGATTTACCGCGTTGCTCTCAATACCGCATTGGTCTGGAGACGCGGTGAGACAAGAAAGCGAAAAAGATACCACAAACTGATAATTGACTTTAATGGAGCGTCTGATATCCAACAAAGCTCTTGTAATCCGATGCGAGACAGCCAAATCCTCGACCAACTATATGGAGCAATCCGTCAACTATCTAAAATAGACAGTTCTGTAGTTCTTATGTATTTAGATGGCGTTAGCTACGATGAGATGGCTGAGATACTCGGTATCTCCAAAAGTAATGTTGGGGTTAGATTAAACCGAGCTAAGAAAAAGTTGGCTCAATTACTGAAAGGAATTATCGATGACTTTTGATGAATTGCAAAAAAGCTGGCAGTCACAGCAAACAGGCTTCAAACTCACCATTGATTCCCATCTGCTCCTTAGAGAACTTAAAAGAAACAAAAGGCATTTTGAATCAGCTATCTTCTGGCGTGACGTGCGAGAAGGCGGTGGTTGTTTTCTTATGTCTGTATTCTTTCTGTATCAAGGCCTAAAGATGAATTTATGGCCATTATTTATAGTGGCTTTATTAGTCGTGAGCGTAGGAGTGTTTCTGATAGTTGATCGCATGGCTCAAAAGAGAAAGCGTCCGGAGCCTGCCGGGACACTTATGGGTTGTATTGAAAGTTCCTTGGCTCAGGTTGTCCATCAGATATGGTTGCTAAAGAACGTGTTGTGGTGGTATTTACTGCCGTTGGGTGTCGGCATAGGCATCATTGTTGGCTATGTGGCTTGGATGATACGCGAGTTGCCTGGGATGGGTTTGATATTTCTTTTTGTGTACTCTGTTCTTGGTATTCTTCTCTATTGGGGTATCTATCATTTGAATCAATGGGCTGTGCGGAAAAAATTGAAGCCACGCAAACAAGAGCTCGAACAGCTTCTCAATAGCCTGAAAAATGCTAACGGAATTTGAAGTAGGTATAATTTTGCTTGCCTTCTGATGGCAGTACTTTTACATTGTCCGTATGCTAAATAATTTTCCTGATCCTCCGCGTTCTCTGCGGGCTCTGCGGTAAATACAGATGAACAAAGAATTTTTTGCCGGCAAAAAAGTTTTAGTTATGGGCCTCGGACATTTCGGCGGCGGAGCTGATGTCGCTGAATTTGCCGCAAACGCCGGCGCAAAAGTAATAGTAACGGATTTAGCTTCAGCCGAGCAGTTGTGCAATTCTATAAGCCGGCTCCAAAAATTTCCTGATATTGAATTCCATCTCGGCTCACACGACCCTGCCGATTTCCAGCAAGCCGACATTATCGTAGCCAATCCCGCAGTTGCTCCTGATAATGGGTTTCTCGAACTTGCCCGCCGGCACAAAAAATTTATCACCTCCCAGATGAGCATCTTTTTTGAACTGTGCCCTGCGCCGATAATCGGCATAACGGGGGCAAACGGCAAAAGCACAACAGCCGCCCTCACCGCCCACCTACTGAACCTTGCGCTCAGTAAAAACTCCAGCATCAATAAAAATGTCATTGCGAGCGAAGCGAAGCAATCTCAAAATACGCAATACGCAATACGCAATACGCAATACGAAAACGTTTGGCTCAGTGGCAACATCGGCAACGAGCCGTTACTGACCACGATAGACCAAATCAGCCCCAATGATTTGGTTGTTCTGGAGCTGTCCAGCTTTCAGCTTGAGCAATTGGCACAAATTCAAAAAGCACCGAAGGTTGCACTCTTGACAAACCTTACCCCAAACCATCTTGACCGCTACGGCACGTTCGCTGACTACTGCGCTGCCAAGGAGAACATCTTCAGGTTTCAAAAACTGGACAGAAATTGCCCTGCTGTATCTATCTTCAATGCCGAAGACAAAATCGGCGCCGAATGGTTTGAAAAATACAAGACAGAGGCCGGCAGGACTTGCATCAAATTTTCAACTGACGATGTAAGTGAAGAAATTCGCAAAAGTTTTCCCTTGCCCGGCCGCGCCAATCTTTCAAACCTCGCCGCCGCCGTCGCCATTGCCAGGCATTTCGGCGCCGGCGATGACCGGCTCAAAAGTTCCCTGCCGGAATTCAAGCCGTTACCTCATCGCCTTGAATTCGTCGCGGAGATAAACGGCGTCTGCTGGTACAATGATTCCAAAGCCACTACGCCACAGAGTGCGATTGCGTCGCTCGAGGCCTTTGAACAGCCCACGATTATCATTGCCGGCGGATATGACAAGAATATACCCTTTGATGAACTCGGCCAAAAAATAGCCGAAAATGCCAGAGCTGCTATCCTGCTCGGCCGGACCGCCCAAAAAATCGCAGATGCAATACATAATGCTAAGATGTCATTGCGAGGAGCAAAGCGACGAAGCAATCTCAACAAACGCAATACGCA
>Ga0209991_10001450_pt1 | contig 10764 bp, 11 predicted proteins | sample ChitaG_FD_183167 | JGI IMG/M metagenome (GOLD analysis project Ga0209991, IMG submission 183167) | Deep subsurface microbial communities from South Pacific Ocean to uncover new lineages of life (NeLLi) - Chile_00310 metaG (SPAdes)... | ecosystem: Environmental > Aquatic > Marine > Oceanic >... | reverse complement strand
GGAGGTCCCCCACCGTCGTCATATGACCTATAGAATCAGGAATGGCAACTGCATCGAAACATTCTTTTAACCTTATTGTTCGCATATCACCATAGAGATAGGTTACTTCCGGATTGAGCTTTCTTGCAATTTCAAGCATATCTTCACTAATGTCCACCCCTGTTACCTTAAAATGCCTCTTAAAGGTGTAATCATTGCCACCTGCACCACAACCAAGATGAAATAATGTTCTTGCTTCAATTTTTGAATGCTCCTTGATTACCTTGCTAAATAGATTGGTTTCTTCTACATAATCCTCAGGCGGAACAATGATGTGTTCAGTCCAAGCAAAATCACTATATGTACGCCATTTAGTTTTTTTCATTCCTAACTCTCAGATTGGATTACAGATAACGGTTGAACTAAGCGGCGGCGCTTTTTGCCGTCCGCTTGAGTGATTTGTTATCCTATATTTGTACTAATTATTTTTTTGCATTACAAAAAATTCATAGCCATAAAATTCCGAATATTTATTGTAAAAATTTACTTCATTCCTAAACCCTTCAAAAACACCTAATGCAATCTCGTTTCCTTGGTATTTCTTATTCAGAAGGGGTAATTCTTTTTCAATCGGTAAGTAATAACTATTTAACCATGCTGATTCTGGTAATGTGAAGTTTGATATTAAGTTAAATCCTTCTTTTTGAATTACTTCGATCTTGCCTTTAATATTTTTAATGTCCGGATACTCATTCTCAAAGTATTGAATAACGGTATCAGGCGGATTAGGAGCGATATATACAAGTTCTGTCACAGCTAAATAGCCTTTGTTTTTTAAAAGTTGATGGCACCGTTTTAATCCATTTTGAAATCCCATAAAATACAATGCACCTTCTGACCAAATGATATCAAAGGTGTTTTCGTCAAAATCCATATCTAGCATTGATAAATTTTTGGGGATTATATTTTCTTCGAGTCTTTCATTTCTTGCTTGTTCCATTAATTTGTCAAGAAATGCTTGATGATTATCTAAAGCAATGATTTTCCCATTTGATATTTTTGCTAATTCAATGGTCTGTACTCCGGGACCGCATCCAATATCCAAAATGAATGGATGTTTTGGAGGTTTAGGGATAGCATAAAAAGCACGCTTGGTAAATTCATTATCGCCAGGCCCACATCGTGGTAAAGCCTCACATAATTCATACAAATATTCAATTCCTTCCATAGAACACCTTTTTCTTTCTAATAATTAAGGATAACGTTTGGGATAAGCCGCCAGTAACTGCGCCCGAAGGGCGCTGTTTGTTACTGGTCGGTCTTCATCCCTTTGTTCGATGTAAATCATGACCGTGCAAATTCCAACAGCGGTTTGTAGTCACCCTTGTCAGCCGCCCGAAGGCCTGTGATGTATTGTTGTCTCACGTTGCTTGTCTTAGACAAATCTTGCCCGCCCCAAGAGAACCTTTCGGAATTCATCACGTTCTCAAGTAGAATGTCTGCCATCAGGCGAGCGTGGCGACCATTACCATTGGGGAATGGATGAATCGATACAAGCCTATGATGAAAACAGACGGCTATGTCATCGGATGAATCCAACTGTTGTTTTATTCGCCAATGAATATCATCGCATAGGGCTTTCAGATCGGTTGATATTCGCCACCAAGGGCCGCCAATGTTCTTGTCGCTTTGCCGAAACTGTCCTGCCCAATTCCAAACATTAGCGAACATACGCCGGTGCAATTTCCGGACGAAGCTCTCGTTCAAAATATCCATTGGTTTTGTTTTTTTCAGCCAACCCAGGGCTTCGACTATGTTATCCTGTTCCCACCTGTCTAATTCACCTCGAGTCGTGATATGGGTAAGCAATAGGCCTTGTGCCTCATCTCGATTAAGTGGCGTAGCGCCCGGTGGATATTCCAAGTCGATCTCTGTTCTCTATTCATCCCAAAGAGTTGAAGGGAGACTCTCGACAAGTTCGTCAGTCATATCGGAGAGAGCTCTTTCATTTTCTTTCTTGGTTAGACCTTGATTTTCAAGGTCCATAGTGTGTGATGCCCGAGCAAGATGTTTGGCTGCGGATCGCTTCGCTTGATCTCGAACAGTCTCCTCGAGACTTGTTCGCGGAACGAAACCATAAACGAATACACAGCCCAAGGATTCGGCAACCCTACGCATAGTCTTAAGAGTTAGCGAATCTGTAATTTCATCCTTCTCCATGAGTGCGACTCGCTGCTGAGCAACACCTAATCGTTCAGCCAATTGTCTGGCGCTCATCCCCAGTGCGTTTCGAATAGCTCTAATCCATCCTTTTGGGGGGACGGAGATATCAACTAGGGGACGGGCTATCTGAAGCTTGGCCTCAAGTTGCTCTCTGATAAGTTTCTTCTTCTTCATAACGCCTCCTTTTGACACTCGCACGCAATACACAAGTAGCCTACACCTTAGAACATTACAACATATATGTTGTAGAAAAGTCAAGTAGGTACAATATAAACATTGTAAATAACGCGGCAGTTACAATATATATGTTGTAACTGGTACTTCTCGCTTGGAACATCGAACGGCTGGCATAACCGGTGCCAAAATAGCGTAGCGTTTTGACATCCGTGTTCATGCCATTGTTAGCCAATGCTGTTTTGGATGAAGGTGTATCAACTGTTTGAAATATAACGATCATTGAAGAGGCCCTATTTTGATAATAACGTAGTCAGAATCACTTGGATGCTGTTGGATCGAAAACTCATTTCTTTTAATTTCAGACATCATGACGCTTATCATATTGACTTTGATATTATTCTCGCATAGATAATTAGCCACGATGTTCGAGAATTCTTCTGTTTCACCGCCATGTTCATAACGAATTACAGCAGAAGAAGCCCCAATATCTTTGATGATTGAAAGAAGTTCTGATTTAAGTTCTTTAGTTAGATTCCTAGATAGCGATTGAGGAACGACATAAATGACATTGTCGCCGAATATATTTTTCTGAATAATACTCATAATTATCTCGATAAATAGTCGTATATTATGGAAGCTAGTAAACTCGTTAATATTCCGGTTATTATTCCCGCAATGAAACCTTGTACTCTTTGACGCGTAATAACATTTTTAATGACATTTTTAGCGCTATTTAAAAGGTTGTCACCGAAAATATTTGATTGTTTTATCTTGTCACTCATACCGTGATCCTCCTATATTGATGATGTGGCTAACATATATTATACAGCCGTTTTGCTTGTGCAAATACGGCATTTATCGCTTCCTATTACGGTATCCAGATTGAGCAAAGCAAGGAATAACGTATTGAATATAAACAGTTTTGCCCTCCCCGTCATCTTTTTGCCGTGAGTGTTCTGCAGTAAATATTGCCGCTTAAACAGATACTATCAAAACTTATTGCAATCGTTCAAGAAATATTTGAGATTAAATAAAAAATCATGCGTCTCTTTTACTGAAAGACTTAATTGAATTGATAGGAAGTGAAATGTATCATTATTCTCAATCAGGAAGACAAAAACCAAGGCTTTTTGATCGAGTAAGACAGATAATTCAGGCTCTCCATTACAGTCCACGAACCGAGAAAACATATATCGGATGGATCAAACGTTTTATCTTTTTTCATGGGAAACGACATCCCATAGAAATGGGAGAAAAAGAAATAAATGAGTTTTTATCCTTTTTGGCAATCAAGAAGAATGTAACCGCTTCAACACAAAATCAAGCTTTGTGTGCAATTGTTTTCTTGTACAGACATGTGCTGAATAGAGATATTGGTCTGCTAGATGGCTTGATTCGCGCCAAGCGGCCCGGAAGACTTCCTGTTGTCCTTACAAAGGCCGAAGTTAGAAAAATTATAAGTCATCTTTCTGGAATTAAAAAGATGATCGTCATGATCATGTACGGTTCAGGGTTGCGCCTGATGGAATGCCTCCGACTCAGAATTAAGGATATTGATTTGCTTTCTAATCAAATCATCATTCGTGATGGCAAAGGGAATAAGGATCGAATTACCATGCTTCCAGAAGTTGAAAATGCACCGCTCAAGGAGCATCTAAGACGCGTTTGGAAAATCCATCAACTCGACCTCAAAGATGGTTTCGGTCGTGTTTATTTGCCATATGCGCTTTCCAGGAAATATCCCAACGCTCCAAGAGAATGGAATTGGCAGTATGTATTTCCTGCGTCCAAACGGTTTAGAAATCCTGGTACTGGTGAACAAGGCCGACATCATATCCATGAAACAGCTATCCAGAAATCTGTTAAAAAGGCCATCAGGGCTGCCGGAATAGTCAAACATGCCAGTTGTCATACATTCAGACATTCATTTGCCACGCACCTTTTAGAAGACGGATATGATATCAGAACAGTTCAAGAACTCCTAGGGCATAAAGATGTTCGAACAACAATGATTTATACACATGTCTTGAATCGAGGAGTTCGTGGAGTTTTGAGTCCTGCAGACAGATTGAAATAAATCCACCTCTTAGAATCGCAGAAAGCAATATTGATTTTGATCGGTAATATTGATAACATCCGTTTAGACAGCGAGAAATGCTGCAAAACATAAACGGCAAAAAGTGGATGGTTACGACAAAACGGACTATATTCAATAGGTAATTCTTTGTTTCGTTCGAATGGGATTACACAATAGACTGCGCTAAATGCCGTATTTGTACTAGCAAAACGGCTGTATAATATATGTTGGGCAGCCCACGATCACTCGGACTGATACGTGGTTCGAAGGAGGAATAGTATGGTATCGAAACCAGATAATCAAAAGGCGGTTCAAACAGTGTCCCCTCGCCAGTGGATCGGTTTAGTTGTGGTGTATCTCTCCATACCACTAGTTCTATTGGTATGCGGAGGGGATTTCGGTTGGTGGCAGGCGTGGGTCTATTCCCTGCTGATCGTTGCCGCCAGCATAGGAGGGCGCATTTGGGCGGAACGGCGGCATCCGGGGTTGTTGGCCGAACGACAAAATATTGAGAAGATCCAAAGCGCGAAGGCTTGGGACAAAGTGCTTGCTCCGCTGATGGCGATAAGTCTCTTTTTCCCCCTTGTCATCGTCGCAGGACTTGATCACCGCTATAGGTGGACACCTTTATTCCCGATATGGCTCATCGTGCTCGGCTTCATCTTGATCTCGCTCGGATACGCTTTCGCTGCGTGGGCATTGGTAGAGAACCGCTTTTTCTCCAGCACGGTACGTATTCAGACGGATAGAGGGCATGTGGTGTGTGACAGTGGCCCATACCGGATTGTGCGGCATCCGGGCTATGCCGGGAATGTTCTGCCACTGCTGGGCATTGTGCTGGCCTTAGGCTCGGTGTGGACACTTATTCCGGCGGCGGTGGCGTTGATCATCGCGGTGATCAGAACCACGCTGGAAGACCGGACTCTACAGGATGAACTGCCGGGGTATCGGGATTATGCACGGCGCGTACGCTATCGCTTATTTCCTGGAATCTACTGAGAGTATCTAATCCACAATTGAGGGGATATATCGAATTACATATTCATACATCGTTGCGCTGCCCAACCATTCGCTGGAGCAGACCTGAGATTCAGCCGGATTTGCCCAGAGTTGGTGAGTTATCGGAGTTGAGGGCAGGCTGCTCAGCTCAAAGCCGTTAGGCGCACAACCGATATAAATTGGTACATTGTCAATATGGATACTGAGATAATCTTTAGAATACACTTTATCATTGCGGGGATCCTGATGATTGCGATAAGGATATATTACCAGAGAAAGGTCTTGTCCGATCGAGATCAAACTACGGTCAAAGGTAATCCTTTGAAGCTCATTCCGGGTGCTATTGCTGCACTGGTGACACTCATATTTGGTTTTGAATATATTTTCGCTCAAGGGACTTTTTCGTTTGCTTACATAGTCGAATATCCATTTTGGTTACGCTGGCTCGGTGTGTTAATGCTCATTGTTGGTATAAGCCTTCTCTGGGCTGCTCATCATCACTTGGGCAGAAGTTTTCACTCGTTGGTTGTTCTTAAGGATGAGCAAGCTCTTATCGATACTGGACCCTACAGATGGGTACGACATCCTATCTATACTGCCTATCTCTTGAACTACATTGGAGGTGGGATGCTTTCTGCGAACATCATTCTCACGATAGTTCCAGCTTTCTTCTTTGCCATGATGATTTGTCTACGCTTAGGTGAGGAAGAGGAAGTCTTGATCGAAAAGTATGGTGATAGGTATCGTGAATACATGGGTAGGACGGGACGATTCTTACCATATGTTTAATAGTGACTTGAGAGAAGGATAAGCTTAGAGGATGGTAGCAATGATTTTGTGCGCCTAACAACTCAATGGAGCGGACCCGAGATTCTAGCGAGTTTGCGCAAGGCTTGATGTATTATCGGAGTTGAAAACGGGCCGCTCATCTCGAAACGTTATGCATAAAAAGGGAAATCTATGAAAAAAATATCTGTTAACTTTGAACATTGTTATGGAATTAACAAATTACAGTATGATTTTGATTTTGAAAATAGCACTTTCTCAGTTTATGCTCCAAATGGTGCGATGAAAACATCATTTGCTAAAACCTTTAAAGATATAAGTGATGATTGTAGCACTAAAGATTTAATGTTTCCTGCAAGAGATACAGTGCGTGTTGTTGTAGATGAGAATGACATACCTCTTGAAAAGGATTCTGTTTTTGTAATTGATCCAATTGACGAAGAATTTAAATCAGCAAAAATGTCTACTTTGCTGGCCAACAAAGAACTAAGAGAAAAATATGATAATGTTCATTTAAAAATTGATGAGAAAAAAGAATTGCTTGTGAAAGAGCTGAAACCACTGTCTGGTCTGAGAAGTGGTATTGAGGATGAAATTTCTGTGGTCTTTACTTCTACAAAAGGCAAATTATTTACATCTCTTGAAAGAATTGAAAAAGAGGTTTTGGATAAGACTGAACCTGAATTTAGTGATGTAACCTATAAAAGTATATTCAATGATAAAGTTATAATGTTTCTGGACACTAAGGATTTTAAAGTAAAGATAGCCGAATATATAAAAAAATATGATGAGCTAATAGATTCTTCGGCGTATTTTAAGAAAGGCATATTTAATCATAATAATGCCGCTATTATTGCAAAAAATCTTGCAGACAATGGTTTTTTTAGAGCAAAACATTCGGTATCCCTTAATACAGAGACAGATAAAAAAGAGATAACTGGGCAAAAGGAGCTTGAAGAGATTATTGAGAAAGAAAAAGAATCAATTTTAACCAATCCAGACTTAGTGAAAGCTTTTGATGAAATCGATGCTAAGTTAAAAGCTAATAAGGAGCTCAGAGATTTTAGGGATTATTTATTGGAGAATATAAAAATTCTCCCTGAATTGGGAAATACAGAAAGTTTTAAACAAAAATTATGGATATCTTATTTGAAATCTGCTCAAGATGCTTATAAAAGTTTTTTTGAGGTTTATCAAACAGGGAAAAAAGAACTGGAAGAAATAATAGAACAGGCTAAAAAAGAAAAAACTAACTGGATGAAAGTTATTGGAATATTTAATAAGAGATTTGTCGTTCCTTTTCATCTTAAGGTTGAGAACCAAGATGATGTTATACTAAAAAGTGAAGTCCCAAGTATTGAATTTATTTTTAAAGACAATCAAGATCAGGTAGTTGTTGAAAAGACAGAGTTATTGAAAGCCTTAAGCAGTGGCGAGAAAAGAGCATTATATATCTTGAATATAATCTTTGAAGTCGAAGCAAGAAAAGAGGGTAATCAGAAAACTCTTTTTGTCATTGATGATATTGCTGATTCTTTTGATTATAAAAATAAATATGCGATTATCGAATATCTCAAAGAAATTGCGGATGAAGACCATTTTTGTCAAATAATACTTACACATAATTTTGATTTCTTCAGAACACTTGAGAGTAGATTTGTAGGAAGAAAACAATCTTGTATGATAGTCAAAACGGATGAAAATATTGAGTTGATAGATGCAGAGTATTTAAAGCCGTTTTCTTATTTTAAATCTAAGCTACATTCCAATGATTACATATTAATTGCCTCTATCCCTTTTATAAGGAATTTAGTTGAATATACAAAGAATTCGCAAGATGATGATTTTGTGAAATTGACATCACTTTTACATATTAAGCCAGATACTAATAATATCACAGTGGCAGACTTAGAGACTATTTTCAATAATGTTATCAACAGTCAAGAAACTTTAAACAACCCAACAAAAAGAGTGATCGATTTGATTTTTGAACTCGGAACAACTCTCTCACAAAACACAGATGTTCAGGTCAACTTAGAAAATAAAATTGTTCTATCAATGGGAATACGTCTAAAGGCTGAGTCATTCATGATAAGTCAAATAACCGATCAAGCAAGCGTAGCTGGCATCATAAAGAATCAGACTTTTCAGTTATTTGAACTTTATAGAAAGGAACAAAATGCTGAGTATGAGAAAATAGAACTTTTAGAACAAGTTAATTTGATGACACCTGAGCACATCCATTTTAATTCTTTTATGTATGAGCCAATTTTGGATATGTCAGATGAGCACTTGAGGAAGTTATATGTTCAATTAGATAAAATGCTTTCAGAATCACAAAAAACAAATGCATAACAAATCAATTCACTCGACTTTTTCCCGCTGCTTCGCTCTGGGAAAAAGCGGGTGATTCCCAGTGTTGGGTTTCTAATAATTTGGTAATCCTTATGAGTTGGAAAGATTACGAAATATATATTCATAAGCATTTTAAACGCTTATTTCCAGATGCGAAAATATCACATAACGTCAGCCGTAAAGGAATTATTTCAAAAACTAAGAGGCAAATTGATATTCTGGTTGAGGGGGAAATTGCAGGGTTTGATATTTCGATAATTATCGACTGTAAATATTTTAGTAGAAAAGTAGATGTGAAACATGTTGAATCATTTATTAGCTTTTTAAAGGACTTAAAAGCAAATAAGGGAATTCTCATAACAAATAAGGGATATTCTAAAGCCGCTTTTAATAGGGCTACTTATGATACACAAGATATCGAATTACGAATAATTGATTTTAAAGACTTAGACAGTTTCCAGGGGTTTTGGGCATTCGCATACGCAGGTGGGCATTGCGTTTTCTTTTCAGCTCCACCTGGTTGGGTGATCGATGCCAACCCGCCAAGCTTTACACCTGCAGCAATATATCCTGCTGGCCTCTCTTTCAAAGAAGCAATGGACCAGACTGGACTAATTTATTTGAACTTTATCGAGAAGGGAAAGAAAATTCCAGACTTGGAGGCAGTAACAAAATCACAAGACGACAATATTTTAAAAACGTATCCAAATGCAAAAATTGAATATTTTGATCAGCATTCCCATAAAGGGCATAAATGCCTATTAAGGATTGCTGATATTGATCAAAAATACGGTGGATTAGAATATACATATTTTATCAATTACGAAAAATTTGTTCTTTTCTTTGTTCTACTTGAGGACCAAAAAAAATGTGGATTGTATTTACCGAAACTCAAGTGGGTCGCTCAGAAACATACTATTGGGCAAATATTATTTGGTCCAGATTCACTTCCAGTGTCTGTGAAAAGTATTTAAGAGTTCTAAAACCCAACAAATCACTGGTGCGGACGCGAAGGGCCGCGCCGCACAGTTCAACCGTTCGTAATTCCAGTTTGCCTCTTGCTATGTTTGAGTATCAGTTGTCAGCCCAAAGTTCAGGAGATGACGGATGTAGAACGTATTGAAATTGATGAAATTATAAAACAGCTTTTTTTGGAATGTGAATAGAGTTGAAATAAAGGTTCGAAGTTGTTGTGCTGGCGGAGAGGGTGGGATTCGAACCCACGATCCCGATTACTCAGGATAGCGGTTTTCGAGACCGCCGCCTTCAACCACTCGGCCACCTCTCCTTGTTATCTATTTATTATTTTTAGTGCTTTGACCATATTTAATTACCAAAGGCGGATTATTTCTTCGATCCTCTTTTTTTTTGGAAAAAATCCTTTAAAATCTTGCCGCATTCATCAGCTAAAACACCGCCCCTGATTTCAATCCGATGATTCGTTTTCTCGAAAGGAAACTTCATCATGGACTCAACCGCTCCGGCTTTTGGGTCGTAGGCACCAAAAACCAGCCTTTTAACTCTGGCGTGAACTAAAGCGGACAAACACATAGCACACGGCTCTAGGGTAACAAAAAGTTCACAATCAGGGAGCCTATAGTTTTTCTTTTTCAAACAGGTCTTTCTAATAGCGCTTATTTCAGCATGGGCAGTTGGATCATTCCTTAAAATAGGCTCATTATGGCCGCGGCCTAAAATTTTATTCCCTGATACCAGAACTGCTCCTACAGGTACTTCTTTTTTTTCTAGTGATTTTTCAGCTTCGGCAAGAGCTTTGCCCATAAAGAATTCATCATCTATCATTTAAAAGCGAACCTTCGAGGCTTGATTTTACCTCTGTTTACTCAAATTTACAAACTGAATTCTTAGCCTGTAAGGTCTTGATTTATCAAGCCAACATCTTTTATAGAAATAAACAGGTGGGTTTGATAAATCAGACGCCTACATTATCTATAAATCATTTAATATATTCTAAAAGGTGGGCTTGATAAATCAAGCCCCTACAAGAAAAGAATCAAAATCCTACAGAGCAATCAAACATCTATAAAACACAGCGGTGGGCTTGATGAATCAAGCCCCTACAAGAAATGTGGGTTTGATAAATCAAGCCCTTGCATTATAATGGAAATGGGGATAGTCCCCATTATTTATTCTCATTCTTTAAGGAA
>Ga0209991_10001448_pt1 | contig 10765 bp, 9 predicted proteins | sample ChitaG_FD_183167 | JGI IMG/M metagenome (GOLD analysis project Ga0209991, IMG submission 183167) | Deep subsurface microbial communities from South Pacific Ocean to uncover new lineages of life (NeLLi) - Chile_00310 metaG (SPAdes)... | ecosystem: Environmental > Aquatic > Marine > Oceanic >... | reverse complement strand
AATCATGTCATACTATTAAACGATATCTATGGCTGATTAATGGAAAGGGGCGGGATAAAATTACCCCATTAGAAATTTTATAGGTTTTGGAGCTGATGTAGCTGAATTTCCGTGAAATTTCTAACGGGGTTTACCAGCGGAAAATTTTCGAAGGGGCTTGTAGAAGTTTTTTTTGAAAATTTACTCCCAGAAAATTAAATAAAGCGCAAGTTGCCCAGGCCTGAGGATAGCCGGCTCTAGGAATCTCAACTATTCTATTATCAATTACTGCGTAAAGCTCTGGTAAATGCCCTAATTTTTGATAAGCCTCTAAAATGGCTTTTTTTATCTTTTGATATTCTTTTTTATAGCCCAATTTTTTCAGCCCCTGGGCGATTATCCAATTATCATGAGGCCAAATCGAACCCAAATAAGAACTCATTGGATCAAAATCCGGCTCTTTTATTGAGTGAGATCTAATGCCATAAAAGGTCCACATATCTCGGGCAAAAAGTCTTTTTATTACTGTCCTTATTCTCTCATTATCGATAATTCCGGTAAAAAGGCAGTGGCCGGGATTTGAAGCAATGGCTTTCTTTTGTTCTTTTTTACCATCTAAGGCTAGGGCAAAATATTTTTTATCTTCCATCCAAAACTTTTTATTAAATTCTTCTCTCAAAATCTTAGCTCTTTCCCTTAGTTTTTTCGCCAGATCGAAATCTTTTCTTGCTTCTGCTAAATTAAAAATTTCTTTTAAGGCCAGATACTGATAGCCTTGAACTTCAACTAAAGCTACCGGGGGATTTATTTTAAGATGGTTTTTGGAACCATCTTTCCATCCTTGATGAAATAAGCCTTTTTGGGTTTTTCTTTGATACTCTAAAAAATAATCTTTATTTTTATCTCCGTAGTCTGCCATCCAGCTTAAAGCCGTTAAAATATTTTCCCATCGGCCTTTTAAAAACTTTTTGTCTTTCGTCTTTTTAAAATAAAAAGAGAAAACAATCAAAAACAGAGAAGTAGAATCAACTGATCCATAGTAAGGGAAAGGGAAACAGCCTTGGGGATGCCAGCTTTTTTCTAGGTCGGTTTCATGGAGTATCTTTCCTGGTTCTTCCTCTCTCTCGTCATTAATTACTTTGCCTTGAAGCTGGGAAAGAATTTCCAGGGTGGCTTTACAAATTCCCGGATTCCAATCTAAAAGCTGCCAAGCAGCAATTAAAGAGTCTCGGCCAAACAGCCGGTCAAAATGCGGCAGACCGGCTTTTAAAAATCCTTTTCTATCTTTTAGCTTCTCAATCTCTTTTAATAATTGTTTCTTTATTTCCTTGGACGGTTTCACTATTTTAATCTTTAGCTTGATGAATTACTCTCTGGGGGAAAGGAATTTCAATTCCCTCTTTATCAAAGGCAATTTTTAATTTTTTTCTCAGCTCCCTGGTTACATCCCATTGTCTTAAAGGCTTGGTATCGCCCAAAATTTTTATTATTATTGCCGAATCAGCAAAATCGTCTACCCCTAGACATTGGGGAGGTTTGAGAATATCTTTTTCCCATTGAGGATCTTTGGCCAATTCCTGACCGACTTTATTAACCACTTTAATCACCTTTTCAAGATTTGAATTATAAGCTATACCGATATTTAAGTTAACTCGAGAAAACTGTTTGCTCAAATTGGAAGCTTTCTTAACCTCTCCGTTGGGAATATGGTGGACTATCCCATCTAAATCTCTTAAGATTGTTCTCCTTAAATTTATATCTTCCACCAAGCCACAAGTATCCGCTACACAAGCTACATCCCCTACTCGATATTGATCTTCTAAAATGATAAATAAACCGGCAATCAAATCCCGAATTAAATATTGACCGCCAAAACCAAGAGCTATACCAACTACTCCCGCTATTGCTAAAAGTGGCCCAATATTTACTCCAAATTCAGAAATAATCATCAATCCTGCCATTATCCAAATTATCATGCTTAAAGCAGAGCCCAAAACACCTTCTAAGGTTTTTGCTCTTTTTTCTTGAGCTTGGCCGTCCCTAATTCGGTAGGTTTTAGTTACAAGTTTTTCGATTAACTTAGAAATAAAAATTTTGGCGAATCTGTTAATTAACCAAGCCCCGACTAAGATTAAAACTATTTTCAGGCCGTGAGATAAAAACCAGGGAGTTAGATTTTGAAGAATAGTTTGAAAATTGATGTTTTGAAAATTCATAGTTTTTTAGGTTTATTAATAAAAGTGGCGGATTTATCTCGCCGTAGCTTCGGAGAGGCGAGCGAAACTCGTCTTCGCCAAGGCTTCGACGAAGCGAAAGCCCGCTTTCGCTCGTCTTTTGGCGGACTGCGTCTCGCCGTAGCCGAGCTTCAGCGAGGCGAAGGCGGAGGCGAGAGGATTTGAACCTCTGATACCTTTTCGGGTATACGTGCTTTCCAGGCACGCCCGTTCAACCAGGCTCCGGCACGCCTCCTTTTACCTAGGCAAATTAGCAATTATCCCAGTAATAGTTGGGTGTTGAGCAGAAAATTTATAATTTAATAGTTTTAAAACTGTTAGAAAGTCGGATATTTCTTCTCTTAAGGTTTCGGGCCCGATAAAAATTTCCCAGAATTCCTCAACTATTTTTTTAGCAAAATTATTAAAAACTTTATAATCTTTTCTTTCTCTCAGATATTCAATAATTTTTTTAAATTCTCCCCGATCTAACCAAATGCCAGAACAAAGATTACAGAGATCAATTTTAATTTCTGAATCACCATAATTTACGGTATAGAGAGGTAATCGGCAAAAAGGACAAAGTCTTGAATTTCTTGAAATCTTAAATTTTCTTTTCTCTTTCCAAAGGTCAATATCTAACCAATTCAAATCTTTATCTTTTTTATCTTTGGCTAATCTTAATTCATCTTCTTCAAACCATAAACCAAGACATTTTGGACAATAATCTATTTCTACTCCATAAAAAATTGCTTTTTCTAAACTTTCTTGGCAAAAAGGACACAACATGAATAAAAATCTAAAAGTTTAAAAGTTTAAAAATCGATTTTTAGTTTTTTAGGTTTTTAAATTTTTAAGCCTCGGAGGGCTTTTATCCTATCTTCCACTGGAGGATGTGTCGTAAATAAACGGTGAAGCCAGGATGTTTTTTCTTTACCTCGGAAAGGATTGGCAAAATATAAGTGGGCAGTAGCATCATTGGCTACTTTTAAAGGCCTGGGATCTTGAGAAATTTTTTCTAAAGCCCGGGCCAATCCTTCAGGATAACGAGTTAAAAGAGCGCCTGAAGCATCAGCTAAAAATTCTCTTTTTCGAGAAATGGCCAATTTAATTAAAGTGGCAAATAAAGGAGCTAAAATGGCTAGGGCCAAAGCAATTAAAATCATAATTCCTCCTCCACCGCGGCGACCACGACCTCCAAATCCTCCCCAAAAACTTATTCTGAAGAAAAAGTCAGTCATTAGAACCACTACCCCAACCAAAACCACAATAATAGTTGAGAGCAACATATCTTTATTTCCAATATGAGCTAATTCATGGGCGATAACTCCTTCTAGTTCTGCTCGCTCCAATCTTTCCAGCAAACCTCGGGTTATAGCCACAACCGCATGTTTTGGATCTCGGCCAGTAGCAAAAGCATTGGGTTGGGCTTCTTCAATTATATAAATTTTAGGCAAAGGAAGGCCAGCGGTAATTGAGAGATTTTCAACAAGGCGATAAAGTTCAGGGTTATCTTTTTTTTCAATAAGCTTGGCTTTTGCCATTGCCAAAACAATCTTGTCAGAATACCAATAACTAAAAAAGCTCATCAAGATACTTAAAATGACGGCAATCCATAAAATTATTGAAGTTTGTAAAAAATAAGAAATTAACCAGCCAAGCCCGATAATAAAAAGAAAAAAGAAGGTTAAATAAAGCCAGGTTTTCCGGATGTTGGCTTCGGCCTGAGTATATAAAGTCATACCACCAATAAAATACTAATTTAAATCACTTTTAATTGTAAAGCAATTACAAGGAGCGGAGCGACTGGTTTGTATTATCACGAATAAATTATTATTGAATATTCGTGAAAAAATTCGTGATTAATTAGTGGTTAGAATTTTACTTTTACTGGTTCTCGAGCTGCCGCTTCTTCTATCTCGAAAAAGTCTATTTTCACGAAGCGGAAAATATTGGCAATGATATTTGTTGGGAAGCTCTCAATCTTAATATTTAAATCTCTGACATTACCATTATAAAATCTCCTAGCCGCCTGAATTTTGTCTTCGGTATCACGAAGTTCTCTTTGTAATTCTAAAAAATTCTCAGAAGCTCGCAATTGGGGATAATTTTCGGCCACGGCAAAAAGAGTTTTTAGAGTAGAAGAAAGAAAATTTTCCGCCTCTCCCTTCTCTTTTGTTGTCTTAGCTCCCATTGCTCTGGTTCTGGCCTCAGTTACTTTTTCAAAAAGTTCTCTTTCATGGACGGCATAACCTTTGACTGTTTCAACTAAATTGGGAATTAAGTTATACCTTCTCTTTAACTGAACATCAATATCGGCCCAGGCTTCTTTTGCTCGATTGCGCAGGGTGATCAGGCGATTATAGGCCAGAATTATCCACAAGACAATAACTGCTAAAATGATTAGTAAAATAATTGGAATTGAAATCATTGTTATAATTAAATTATCTTATTTCTCGGCGACCTTTTCCCCCACCACTTTTGGACAAATTGCATTTTATAGTATTTAACTAGTCCAAAAGTGGTGGGGGATTTTCTAGCCTTTTTTATCTTTTATCATAGATTATTTCCGAATTTTTTACAACCAGAAGCTAAATGAAAGCCGAGAGTGGTTCTCGGCATATCAATCTTTTTACCCGAAGCTGTGCAATAGAGTAAGTCGCGTGATTATCCCAAGATACAAATGGTAATATTTGTGCCATGGTACTAAAATTACCATCTAAACGAGAGACAAATGTGACGAGAGCGATGTAACGAGAACAGTTCTCGATATAGTTTGATCCCTTTCGATTTTTGAATTCAAATTGTTTCCACTTTTCGTGCGATCGCACGAAAAGTGGACGAAACTCATTTAGCGTATTTAGCGCTAAATTAATACAAAAGCGCCTTCCCTACTCTGAAGGGCGCTTTTAATCTAATTTTTAGAAAATTTTAGCGGGTGACAGAAATTGTTGGAGGAGATCCGTTTTCTGAGTCAGCATTCAGGGCAGAAATAGTTATTCGGCCGGCCGCAGTTCCAGTAATCTCATAACCAGTATCATAACCAATACAAGGTATAGTTGGATCAGGTGGTGAAGTGCTGGTAGTAGGATCCAAGGGCATAGAACCTAAATATTCATCCACAATACAATCGCAAATGTCAACAATAGCAGGATCAGTTCCGGCAGCATCTTCGGCAAGAGACTTTGCCACACCATCGGTAGGAAGAGCCTCACAATTACCGACTGGCAACCAATCTCCCCTATTCTCAATTATTCTTATTGCAATGGCGTTGGCAACAGCACCAACATCTCCCCAGCGCTTGGCATTATTAGCTTTGGCAAACTGTCTACCTGGATTAATAGCTACAATAGCTATTGCCATCAAGACAGCAATGATTCCAATAACAATTAAAAGTTCAATCAGAGTAAAGCCTTTTTTCCTTTGAGCTTTCATTATTAATAATTTAGATTTTAATCTATAGAATTATAATAAGTTCCGACCTTTTTACGATATTAATCTATTTTCTCTTTTTTTGGATTTCGAGTCAACCCTTTATTGGGCAAATTATAGAGAGAAAGTTGATTGATTACTGGACTATTAGAGAGCTGGCCGTACGTCTTTCCGGACCATTATCAAGTTCAACAGTAGTATAAACACCAGTCGCCCGAACATATAAGGTACCAATGGGAGTGGAAGCTGAAGAGGAAACAGTAAGGGTTGCTGAGGCGCTACCGCCGGCAGGCACAGTTACTGTTTTGTAGGAAACTGGATCGGGAGCAAAATTAAGGGTTATGTCTTTTAAACCGTAAAAACAGGCCTGGCCTATATATAGGCCTATAAAATCAATATCGAGAGTATCCACTGTTCCATCGCGGTTTGCGTCGACTCTATTACAATTGTATCTATCTGCTGAATTTTCAGGATATATTGTACAGACCTGATCTATATAGGAAGATGCTGACAGTACGTCACCTATGGTTACGTGTCCGTCACGACTTACATCGGCCTTGTTACAATTACAGAGCTCACCTCCACAGGTCCAATTATAATGGTTGTTGTAGTCATTCTGTTCATCGGTTGATGTATCGTAAAGGCTGGCATAAATAGTAACGTCGTCAGTAAAGTTGTTAATAGAAGTGACGGTAATGTCATAAGCGGTAGAGTCACCGGCATTAATTGTTCTTGAAGCAGGGGAAATGGAAATAGAGAAATCAGGCGGGGGTGGCGGGCTTACAGTTATCATTGTTGTATCTTGAGCGGGATTAGCCACATCTCTTTCCACATAAACCCGGGCAGTATAAGTCCCCTCTGAAGGATAATCACAGAGGTCAACTGCTGTATAAGGATTGAGGTTACTGTTGTTAACTTCCAACTCCCAGCTTTCATCATCAGTACAGTCAAATTTGTAATTGATTGTTCCAGTAGCAGAACCTGCAACTGTGGCAGTCAAATCAACGTCATTTAAAGGAGCATTACCTGAAGAAGGATTAGCAGTAAGAGTAACAGAAAGATCAACAACCTCTAGGGTGACAGTTGTGGTGTGAGTTAGGCCTCCATTTTGGCCTTGAATGGTTAAAGGATATGACCCGGCTGTAACGCCAGTAGTGGCGACGGTGAAATTAGAGGTGACTTGACCATCAGGAGGCGGAGTGACTGAAGGAGGAACAAAACTTTCAGTTGCGTCAGCTGGCAGGCCAGCCGTAACTGATAGATTAACAGCTGAGTTAAAGCTATTAAACGATTGAATGGTAATAGTAGATGATTGAGAAGTACCTGTTTGAGGAGCTTTGATGGTGGTTGGTAAAGCAGAGATAGAAAAGTCAGGGAGAGCGCCAGATGGTGTTACAGTTAAAGTATAAGTGGCTGTCCTGGTTAATCCTCCATCGGTGCCGGTAATAGTAATCGTATAGGTACCAGTAGGAGTAGTGGAACCAGTGGAAATGTTCATTGTTCGAGAACAATCTGGAGTACAACTATTATCGGGACTAAAAGAAACACTAATTGTTGGTTCTGAAGGGTTAATAGAATAAGAAAGGGCAACTGGTTCACTAAAGCCTCCGGCTGAAGTAATAGTGACATCAGGTGAGGGAGATACTGAATCGCCCTGAACTACTGAACTTAAATTCGAGCTGAGAGAAAGGCTAAAACCATAAGGAATTTTAACAGTAATTTCGCCAGGAAGGGTGACGGTAATTATTTCTTCTTGAATACCAGAGATAATCTGCGTCCGCGGGGCTCTTAGTTTCAAGCTGGCTGTGCAAATCTCATATTGGGTATCATAAGTGGTACAACCTATAACGGGGTCCCAGCTCCCATCTGTCGGATCAACTGGCATTGCTGGTAAATAAGTAGGAACTAAACAATCACAGATATCATACTGTCCAGCCCCAGAACCCATTATTGTTCCGCTTCCATCCACGGGGTCACAGGCAGGAATAACATCATAGCAAGAAAAAGGGCCCCGATTATCAATCATATTCTGCTGGATGGCGCTAACAATTTGTTTAAGATCGTGCGTTCTTCTGACATTATTGGCTTTGGCAAATTGACGACCAGGATTAATAGCCACAATAGCTATTGCCATCAAAACAGCAATAATACCGATAACAATTAAAAGCTCAATCAGAGTAAAGCCTTTTTTCCTTTGAGCTTTCATTATTAATAATTTAGATTTTATTTTTTATAATTTTGACCTTTTCAAGTGTTATTAATTTATTTTCTCTTTTTCGGAAAGCTTAGTCAACCCCGCACCTATTTTGCCCTTCAGCTCTATGGCGGCACACGGTGGCTGAATAAGCCAGTCCCGCTCTGCGGAACAATACTATTCGTATTAAGTGTGCCGCAGAAATTTAATACACCTTTTCAATATATCTAAAAGAAATACGTTGATTACGAAGCAAAATAGGTGCGGGGTCAATATCTAAACTTTCATTTTGGTAATAAATTTATTCCGGCCTCTGCCGGGTTTTTAACCAATCCGCGGAGAGCAGAGCCAATAACCGTAGAATATAAAATTGGGCTAATTTCCAGGGCTTTTTCAAAATATTCTTTTTTTCTCAAAATATCGATATTTATTTTTCCCCAAGGATCACCAATTAAAATAGACTTTTCCAGATTTTCGGCTAAATAAACAGCTAGGCGAGGAAGAATAGCTGAACCCCCAGCTAAAATTATTTTTTCAATCGCTTTTTGCTCTTTTTTTTGAAAATAATCTTCGATTTTTTTAATCTCAGAAATTATTTCTTGAATTTCTTTTTGTAAAATTAAGAAAACTTTTCCTTCTCTTTTTTCTGGATCTAAGCCAATTTCTTTTTTGAGATTTTCGGCCTCTTGAAAAGATACGTTTAACTTCTCGGATAGGCTCTGAGTAAATTTATTCCCAGCAATATCAATTGAAATGCTTAGTTTTAATCGGTTTTTGTCAAAAATACTGAAATTTGTTGTTCGGGCTCCGATGTCGGCAATTAAAATGGTCTCTTCTTTGTTTTCAGTTGAGGATCTGGCTAAACTTAATGACTCAATTTCTAAAGCAATTGGTTGAAGTTTTAAATTTTTAAATATCTCCAAATAATCATCGACTATATCTTTCTGGACAGCTACTAAAAGAACCTCTTTATTTTTTACCTCAAAGTCGAAATAAAGCTCTTTCAATGGAAAAGGGAAATTATGAATGGCCTGAAATTCAATTTCTTTCTTAGCTTTTTCTTTTTCAAGAGCTTCGGGAAATTTAAAAAAGTGAATAAAAGTTTTTGATTCTGGGAGAGCGAAAATGAACTTCTTTGTTTTTATTTTACAAAATTTTGGTTTTTTAATTAACTCTTCCAAGACAGCCTCTAATTTTTCTTTTTGGAGAACCTTGCCATTTCCCACAATCCCTGGCTCTAAAATTGCTCTACCTAAAGCTAAAAGCTTAGGTTTTTCAAGTGATCCACTTAAAGAAATTATCTCAATAGAGTAATCAGAAATATCTAGTCCAAACGCTTTTGCTTTATAAAAATCTAAAAACATAAAAATTTAAAAATCAGCTACTTCCTGCCAGGAATCGATAATCATTTCGGGGTCAATTTGGCTGATAACTATTTTCATTTTTTTTATTTGATTTGAGAAATCGGCTGAAATTTCTACCGTCCAGGCGCCTTCAACTGAACTTACTGAACTTGTACAATTACCATTTTCTATATTAATAGTTTCGCCGGTATAACCGCTATCTTCTTTTAATTCCATTAAAGTCTCTTCAGCGCAAAGGTTAGTTAAATAGTAAGCTTGGGAAGACTGACTTTTCTGTAAACTCATTTGAGCTTCGCTAATAGAAAGCTGGGAAATTCCCAAACCAATCAACAAAGTCACTCCTAAAATTATTAAAACTATGATTAGAGCAATGAAGCCTTTATTATTAGATTTTAGTTTACCGCGCCCGACTTCGCCTGACGAAGTCATGGCGGGCGGGTAGTTTTTCAAACCAGTCGCTACGAACCAGTCGCTTCGCTCCTTGTCATTACTTCGCAATGAAGCGCTCTTTGCTGTGTGTGAACAGTGGGCAATTGCCCTGCAATTAATAATTTTTAGAAATTTTTTGATTTTGAATTGCGGTTTTGGATTTTGCATTTTAAATTTTGCATTTTGAATTTATTCTGTTACCCAAGTACATCCATAATAAGTACAATCTGCCTCATTGAGACCTTCGCAGGAAGTAGCTGGAGTTCCGCTACAATAAGCTGGGCTCCAAACACAACCTAATTGATCTTCGCATGAAGTTTGATCTGGAAAATTCTCAGTTGTGCAATCAGCACAACCGGGGGCATCAAGACATATTTTATCCTTGCCACTCCAGTTACAGCCGGCCTGGGCATTACAAGTCTTTTTATCTAATAATTCTTCACAAGGAGTACAGGTTCCATCACAATAGGCATCGGTCCAAGAACAACCTTCTTCGGTAGCACACGTTATTTGGTCAAATTGAGAACAAGTAGGAGTCCCTGTGCAGTAACCGGCAGGAGAAGGAACGGCCGCTCCTCCTGGAAGTAAAGAAATACTCGATTTTAAATTAACTGAGGCTTGATATTCCATTCGATTGCCGGGATTGATATGGTCAATGGTTATTTCAATTCCAATTGTCCCCGGGGTATTCTCGTACGAAAGATTAGTAAATTGGAGACTGCTTACGATTACTTGATCGGTAGTAAGTTCATAAGAGCCGGAAGTGCCCTGGGTGATTATTAATTTACCATTATCAACCTCGAATATTGTTGGATTTAAACTGGGGTCTGCTATTTGAAGATAAAGAGAAATATCAGAATTACCGGCCGTAGGGCTAATTATTCCTGTGGCTTTTTTAATTCCCTGACTTATTTTTGTTAAAGCAAATCTTCCATTTTGCTGAACTTCTTGATAAGAAGTTTCTTTAATATTACCCAAAACAATCGTCCATAAAAATCCACTTATTAAAATCAAAATTGTAGCCAAAATGGCTATATAGATTATAAATTCAACTAAAGTGAAACCTCCATGCTTAGGTTTTAGCTTATAGCTTTTCAAGCCAGTCGCTACGAACCAGTCGCTTCGCTCCTTGTCATTACTTCGCAATGAAGCGC
>Ga0209991_10001447_pt1 | contig 10773 bp, 13 predicted proteins | sample ChitaG_FD_183167 | JGI IMG/M metagenome (GOLD analysis project Ga0209991, IMG submission 183167) | Deep subsurface microbial communities from South Pacific Ocean to uncover new lineages of life (NeLLi) - Chile_00310 metaG (SPAdes)... | ecosystem: Environmental > Aquatic > Marine > Oceanic >... | reverse complement strand
GTCAACTTATTGAGGAATGGATATGGAAAGTGTGTTTCAAGAAGTAGGGATTTAGAAGCTGGAGATAGTTGGTTTCTCGCATGGCTTGAAATCTGTATTTTTATTCCAAATAAGTTAACTGTATCTGGAAATCGAAAGGTTTATATATTAAGACATTTGCTGGAGATAAACACGACGGGCCAGATGGACGGTTTCTGACTCTGAAACTATGAAGAACCACCAATTATGACGGTTTTGTCGCCACGACACTCCATCGAGGAGGGAAACGTGAGCAAAAAAAACGAAAGAACGCTTCGGTCCACAGACAAGTGCTCCGAGTGCGGGAGCGCGAATCTTATCCACGATTATGACACCGGCGAGACTGTTTGCGGAAACTGCGGACTTGTTCTCCATGATCAAATGATGGACAAGGGTCCAGAGTGGCGAGCCTTCACGCAGGAAGAGAAAGCGTCCAGAAGCCGTGTGGGGATTCCTACATCCTATTCCGTTCATGACAAGGGCTTATCCACCGCCATAGGCCGCGTGGATCGAGACGCTTTTGGACGTAAACTTCCACTCTCCACACGCCTCCAGATGTGGCGATTGCGAAAATGGCAGATACGATCACGGGTCCACTCCTCTGTGGATCGAAACCTCGCTCAGGCCATGGCAGAACTTGACCGCCTCTGTGATAAAGCCCATATTCCTGGGCCTGTTAAAGAAAAAGCCGCAGTTATTTATCGAAAGGCACTTGACAGGGGCTTGGTGCGTGGGAGGTCTATCGCAGCTATAGCTGCTGCTGCTCTTTACGCTGCTTGCAGAAGCACCAAAACCCCAAGAACCATTCGTGATATAGCGGAGACTAGTCTTGTTAACAAGAAGGATGTTGCTCGATGCTACCGACTTCTGCTTCGTGAACTGGACATGCGCATGCCGATTGCTGACCCCCTTACTTACATCTCTAAGATTGCGGAAAGAACTGGAATCAGCGGTCCAACTCAGGGCATTGCCATCAAAATTCTGCGTGACGCAAAAACTCAACGCGTGTCATCTGGCAAAGACCCTATGGGACTCGCAGCTGCCTCCCTTTACATTGCTTGCCTACAAACTAACGAGAAGAAGACGCAAAAGGATATTGCCGAAGCTGCAGGTGTAACTGAGGTTACTGTCAGAAATCGTTACAAAAGTCTTAAGAGGCAGCTGGAACTCGAAATACCAGATTAGCGGGGTTCCTCTTCTTCTATTTCCATTGCTATAGGGCCTCTGTAGCTGCAGTTCTCACAGACGTATTCCACGGGTGTTATTCCAAACATCCGAGGATACGTGTCAAAACCGCTGGAGACTCGGAGTTTGGAGCTACCACATTTGGGACATAATTTCGGGGCTAGTTTTCCTCGCTTCAGTCCGCTGAGTACTTCACATAGGTTTTTAAGTATGTGCATGCTCTTTCGCCCTGTTTATTCATTGAAGTTCAATGTTTTCTTCTAGGTACCCCAGTTGAATGAGGTAAGATCGCACTTTCTCTCGGTGGTCACCTTGCAGAAGGATTTCCCTGTTTTTAGCTGTTCCTCCACAAGCACAAAAAGTCTTGAATTTCTGGGCGAGTCGCCCAAGATCGGTGTTCTTGTCGTCTATGCCATCGATGATGGTTACAGCTTTCCTCCATTTTCGAAATTCCAAACGAACTCTGATTCGTTGTTGTTCTTTAGTGATTTCTCTGCAGACACATATGTCGCGAGGAAGTCCGCATATTGGACAAATTTCCGCCATGTCACTCAATTAAACTTAAAACCTACAACTATTTAAGATTTTCAATTAACTACTCATTTTAGAAACAACAATATCCCAGGATGACTGGTCTCCATTATCAATTAGACAAATGATTAGAAGAAGCCTCTCTTTCCTGCGAAGGCTCCAGAAGTCTTGTGCCTATTTGAGATGGCTTGGCAAGGAAACGTCTACGGCGACACGATGTTCATAGACAATTTGAGCATGTGCATATCCACTTTTCCACTAAACTCGCTCCATTTAGCTGGATGGCTTTCACTAGATTTTCTCTCGTTCTATTTTGAAGACAACTGTTCCACCAGAGGTGTAGGGCAGCCCTGGGTCGAGACACTGTACGTGGCCGACCTCTTCTTCTTCCTTCGCCAAGCCCAACTCTCTGAAGCTAACGCCTCGGCTTAAGGGAACGATCATAGATAACATTGAGCCAAACGCGTGAACGCAAAGCGTATCCGTTTTCTCGGTAATTATTTCAGGTTCTTCAACGATTATTTTGTCTCCAACTTTGAAGACAGGGCATCTACCTCGAATTTCCTCAACGGTTATGATGAGACGATAAATCTCGTTCACAGGCAGGGCCTCCTATACAAACACTCGACAATGATTCATTACAAGAGACGATAAAAACTTATATCACTCAGTGCTTCAGTATCTGCGTTATACCATAGAAACTTTTCGTCGAACACAAACACTTAAAAAGGCTAGGTTGAACAGCATAAGATTTTGAGGATAAGGAGACCACGAATTTATGGGACACAGGTGCCCAGCCATAATCGGTGTTGGCAGAACTAGGTTTGGCGAGCATTACGAAAAGGCGCCGGAAAAGATGGTAGAAGAAGCCGGGCTGACAGCTTTAGATTCAGCTGGTATAGAGCGGAAAAATCTTGATGCATGCTATTTTTCAGATTATTTCCTTCAAATCACAAACAAAATTGGAATTGAAGAGGGCTTCCTATCCGAGTTACTGGAATTACATGTTCATATGGAAAAGACGAGGTCATTCAGCTCCGCCCTTCTAAACGCCTGCTTTGCGGTCCAATCGGGAAGACATGACCTAGTTTTAGTGGGCGGGGTAGAGAAAATGACCGATCGCTGGGATAAAATCAGGGACGACCTAATGCTTCTGGAAGACCCGTGGAGCTACTACGCCGGATGTACACCCGAGGCAAATCATGAACTCATGCTCAGAGAATACGTCAAAAAACATAGGATTTCCGGAGAATCGCTTAATAAGTTTTACATTGCTTTAGCTCAGATATCTGTCAAGAATCATCACCATGCAATGAACAATGAATACGCACAGTTTCAGAGAGAAGTCAGCGTGGATAGAGTCTTGAAGGAAAGGTCTAAGGCACGAAGGCCTCTGGGACTATACGATTTTGCCCCCATTTCAGATGGTTCAGCCGCCCTAATTCTAGCAAGTCCTAAAATGGCCAAGGCACATGCTGATTCGCCAATACATATTGTGGGTTATTGTGCAGCCACCGATTACGTCACATTTCCCTCACGTGAGAACAGAACTGGGTTCATCGCAAACAAAATAGCGATGGAAAACGCTGTTAAAATGTCAAAAATAAAGGTAAGCGATATTCAATTAGCCGAGCTCTACGATCAATCTACGTTGTTAGAAATGATAGCCTTAGAAGACCTGGGCTTTTCAAAAAAGGGTAAAGCTTGGCTTGACATCTATAACAGCTGTGGAGATTATAAAGGATTTTACGAGGTTGGTGGAAAAAGGCTTTTTGTGAACACAAACGGCGGTCTCAAGGCGGATGGAAACCCGTTAGGAGCCACTGGAGGAGCCCAAATCTTTGAAATCGTTAAACAACTCAAAGGAGAAGCTGGCGATAGACAAGTGAACGCAGATGAGACTCCACAGTATGGGTGTGTCTTAGAACTCGAGGGATTCGGAACAAAAGCGTACGTTCACATCTTAAGTAGGGATTAACATGAGCAGTGAACCTATAGAAAGGAGAGTCTCATACATAGGTGATAGGCTCAGAGGCAGTCGATGCGGCGTCTGCGACAGAGAATACTTCAGATCCAAAGACTACTGTGGAAAGTGTGGACGGAAAAGTTTCGGCAAGATGGAAGACATCGACTTCTTCTACGAAAAAGGAACACTAGAAGTTTGTACTCTTGTCAATAAACCTACAAACAGATTTACTAAGTTCGGCCCCTACATCTACGGAATTGTCGCATTTCATAATGGAAAGGTAAGAGTCCCATGCAGGTTAACTGATCTCATTTTGAACAACAAAGAAATCGAACTCTCCAGCCTTGAAGGCAGAAACGTTGTTCCAAGATTCAGAAGAAGATATGCCGTGAAGCAGAGCGAGATAATCCCAACGATCTCTTTAGCGTTCACTTTTGCTGATGAGTACTACCCATACCAGAAATACGAAGTGACTAAACCCAAAAAGGAGTATGAGACGCCTGGAATCGTCGGATATGGAGTGTACGTCTCCAAATTCAGAATTAAAGAAGGAGCCATGGAAAGGTCCATACCGTTCATGGATGAAGACGCCATCACGGCTGCGGTTGAGGCTGGGAAAATGGCTCTGATTCATTCTGGCGTAGACTCTTCGCTTGTGGGTAAGGTGTACGTGGGTTCAGAGTCTAATCCTTATGCGGTTAAGCCTATCGCTTCCAAAGTAGCTCAGGTGTTGAAGCTCGGTGAGGAAGAAAAAATCGATGGCTTGCAGGGCGTAGACGCAGTTGACACGGAGTTTGCATGCAAGGCTGCAACAAGCATGTTCAAAGACGCAACATCACTGGTGTACTATCCTGGTGCGAATACAACTTACGCCATGGTGATAGGCACCGATAATTCTCAGGCTGCGCCTAGAGAGGAGCCTGGAGGGGAATTAGACCTCTTTGTTGGTTATGGTGGTTCAGCCTTCATCTTCGGCATGCAAGACGTCATCGCTGAAGTGGAGGGTTGGTACTCGTGCACATCGGATACGCCAGACTTTTGGAGGAGGGCGCTTGAACCCTATCCCAGACATGGTGGCCGTTTTACCGGTGAGCCTGCCTACTTTAAGCACGTGATGAAGGCATGTAGAAAATTGATGGCGAAGTTAAATCTCCAACCTAGCGACGTGAACTACTTCATTTCCCATCAGCCTAACGTAGGCTTTCCAATCAAAGTGGCCAAAGAACTAGGGTTCAAAGAGGAACAGTACATGCTGGGTCTAAAAGTCTCTAAGTTTGGCAATACGTACTCCTGCGCTTCACCTATTGGATTGGCGGCGGTTCTGGACAAAGCCAAGTCAAACGAGAGGATAATACTTGTTAGTTATGGGTCTGGGGCTGGAAGCGATGCTTATTCTCTGATTACAACCAGTCAGGTCGAGGAGAAAAAGCGCCGACAAAAATTCACTGTGCAGCATCAGATTGAAAATGAGCACATAGAATTTGTGGATTACAATACCTATAGAAAGTTCAAGCTCGGACTTTGAGGCGTTATTACATTACCAAACTAATTGATAACAGCAACCATAGCGGAATTTGACAATCGATAAAGCGTTGAAACAATAGAGCCTGACTAAGGTTCGTTAGAGTGTTTAGGAATCAGTTGAAACACATCTTTTATATTATAAGCGTCGATATGAAAGAACGAAAGGTGAACAAGAAAAAGTTGTTTGTCCGTGAAATATTCAGGGTTTTGTATTCTCCATTTGAGGCATTTAAAGAAATCGTTAAAAAACCTGATGTTAAGGGTCCTGTGCTAATTTTGTTGATCACTGTGCTTGTCACAGCGGGGGCACAATATATTAGTGCCTCAAAGACATTTTTTGAAAATCCGACGCCTGAGGCAGATTCATGGACCGAATCAACTTCACTTTGGATTTCTAACGGAGTGTTATTGAATGACACAGATCGTATAGTTGGAAATTATAGTGTGAAATCTTTCTCTTCCAATGGCACATATATCTGGATGAAACTAACCGAAATAGGACCGTTTGACTGTTCAGGAGACTCAGGTTACAGAGGATTGTCTTTTCGAATTAAATGGATACACCAAAACGAAAAGCCTCCGAGTTCTAACGCAACATTACAATTATTTTCTTACGAGGAAAATCGTTACTTTAAATATGATTTAAGCAATAATATAACAAGCTCAAGTAATGAATGGGCGAATCTAACAGCTAATGTTGGTCCAGGGCAAGGTTGGGTTTCTGTTAATTCTCCAGACTGGAAAAATATAACGGGATTAGAATTTCGATTAGCTTGGTTGCCTTCTAACGCCGCAAATTTAACAATGAAAATCGATGATTTGTATTTTGGAGAATATGTTTCCCCTCTCGCATCAGGCTTTTTCACTGGATGGTTGGTTAGTTCTTTAATGGGCCCGGCTACTGATTTCATCGTCAGATGGATTCTATACGCTGGCCTTCTATTATTGACGATTAAGATATTTGGTGGCAAAACTGGCTCATGGAGTGTGTTATTTAATGTTGTTGGATACATGTTTGCCGTCACAATGGTTTACATCGCAATTGATGCGCTTATAATCAATATGCTTCCATCACTTAGTTTTCCACTAAAAGCGTGGAGTCCAGTTGCAGGAGAGGAGGAAATTGGGCTTGCGTTGTGGAATCAGATCATCCAAGATAATTGGTACTCCACTCTGGCGTATGGTCTACGCGATTTTGTCGCGTTGGTTTTTCATGTGTGGACGGTAGCACTTGGCACCATTGCGATACATTTCTTACGTGAGTTTACATGGAAGAAATCGGTGGCGATTGTTGCTATGGCGTACATAATGCTCTTCTTCGTGATGCCATCGGTGACATGGCTTATGAGGGGGCTCGGAATTTGACAGACGATTCTTCCGCTGATTTTGGGTTCATACAAGGAAAGTTTTGAGCTAGAATGAGTGTTGCTATGAAATTGAATCGCCATTAATCTTTAATGCCTTCATGAATTGTTTGTGGAGGGTTACGCTTTTGCTTTTTCCCAAGTTTCTGTTATCCTTTTTAGGAATGCGGGTTGCAGGGTGAAAATATCCTTGGGGTTTTTGAAGTAAAGATAGAACATATAGTGTCTTTCCAGCCTCGTCAGTTTAGTCATCCCGTACTCAGGTTTTCTCGGAAGCTTTTCCTCGTATTGTTCAATTACCTTGTCAAAGGTTTTTTCCAGTTTATTCGTCGGCAAAGAGTGGTCGAAGCTTAGTTCAAAACTGTAGCAGTAGAGGCGAGACTTTCCACTTTTGTACCGATAATTGATGATGTCTTGATCCAAGATTTTCTGGTTAGTCATAGAGACCGTCGTGTTTCCAGGCGTCAAAATCTTTGTGTAATTAATTGTTATTTCTTTGACGATGCCTTCAGTACCAGCTATGGAGACGTAGTCTTGCACTCGAAACGGTCGTGCAATGAGTATGTATAAACCTGCAATAAAGTTTCCAAGTGTTTTGGTTGAGGAGAAGCCAATCGCTGCGCCTCCGAGCGCTGAAATCGCCGTGAACCACTCAGTGGACAACCCTCCAATCCTGAAAAGCGTGATGACTGCGCCTACTATGATCAGAAACCGAGCGATCAATACCAAGCCGTTTCCAACTTCTGGCGGCAACTCTCTCCGCTTAGAAAAACGTTTCAAATACCTTTTGACAACACGCTCCGAAATCGCTGCAACAATAATGGTGATAGCAATTTCAAGAATGGTTGAGTATGGATATGGGATTTCAGGAAACATATTCTCATCTCTCTGCAAGCTTAGGCAGCATCTTTTATAAAATTTACATTAGATTGTTAACCAATAAAAATATAGTTTTCGTTGTTTGCAACAAGAACCAGATGCGTGAGGTTTGGCTTTTCCATCAAACCATGTTAGATCCTAGACCTGAGTATGCGTGTCTCTGTCTTTTTATGTGAGTCCTTGCCTATTTGGTTCACGTGTGTCTTTTAATCTAGTCTGCTTACCACCGCTTCCAATCTACGAAATCTCCACATGACAAAACTTATATTCAACATCAATAATCCTTCATCTTCACCGGCATACCGGAACGGAGCTTCGCTAGAAGTCGCTTTATCGACAATGCAGCTCTGTCTGGATGGCTGGTTCCGCGATAAGGGACGAAAGAACAGATGCCGAGAAGGCTTTCAGAAAAACCAAGGCACGTAAGACCGAGACGCAAACATAAGAGAGAACGGAAGTTCAATGCTATACCTTTTCAACCAGTTCCAGTTAGAAAAGGGCAAGAAATCGACGTGGTCATAAATGACATAGGCACAAGAGGCGACGGAATAGCGAGAATACAAAACTTTCTAATATTTGTACCTCAAGTCAAGGTCGGGGAGCGTGTGAAGGTGAAAATCATGAGTGTTGGGAAAAAATTTGCCATCGCGGAAAAAATAAGCAGACAGGAGGAAACGTTTTGAAAATTAAAGAGTTGAGAAATGGAATGAAGAAAGTAAATGTTGTAGCAAAGGTGACCGAAAAATCGGATCCTCGCGAAGTTCAGTCAAGGTACAAAAATGAGACATACCAAGTTGCGGACGCTCTCGTTAGCGATGACACTGGTACAATAAAGCTAACCCTGTGGAACGAACAAATCGGTCAAGTTAACGTTGACGACACAGTCAAGATTGAAAACGGATATATTACTTCGTTCAGAGGAGAGATCCAACTAAACGTAGGGAAATACGGAACCCTAAACGTCACATAGATTAACATCAGTTTCTTCAAAATGAATAACTTAGTTCAGAAATAAGCAGAGGTGAAAACGATGAGTTATGAAAGAGGAGAGCGCAGAGGATTTGCCCCACGATTTCCCCCAAAACCTGTTGAGGTAGGAAAAGAATACGATGTGGAAATTGAAGAGACCAGCCGTCGAGGCGAAGGCGTTGCGCGAATCAAGGGACTCGTATGCTTCGTTTCAAATGCCAAACCCGGTGAGCATGTGCGGATAAAGATAACGAGGATAAGTCGAAGATTCGCTGAAGCAGAAGTGGTTGGAAAAGCGGAGGAAAAAGTGGAAGCGGAAACAGTAGTGGAAGCAAAGGAAGGCGAAACTGAGTAACCTGGAATCTTTGTGCATCAAGTTCTTTGAGAGTAGCCTGAAGGGCTTTGTCATTTTTTCGGTCTGTCCGTTCCTACTGTTCGGAGGTTTGGGAGTAAATGACGGTGACGTCTCAAAAATACTAGTCAGTTATAGCGACCCATTTTTTTAAGCTGGTTTGTTTTTTGGGTGAGTAAAACTTCTTCATTCTTTGAACAACAGTTTCTACACGTTTTTTAGAGAAGTCTCGTTGGTTGCAGAGAAATTGATAGAGGTTCTTTTCGTCGAGTTTTCCATATTTAAGAGTGTAGTCGGATGTGATGTTGGGTTTTAGGAAGATTTTTCGAACTTCATTGTAGTGTTCAGGGACCTTTGACCTAACGTTGTTGGGTAGTTTCTCTATGTTGCCATGTTTCTTCAATAGTTTTAAGGCTGTCTTGGGGCCTATTCCTTTCACTCCATTGTTAAAGTCGGTTCCAATCAAGATTGCTAGGTCTATGAGTTGTTTATGAGTGAGTTCATGATAGGCCAGAAGTTTCTTCAAGTCGATGAGTTCTGGTTTCAATGGTCGAGAAACTCCCTTGCTGGGTAGAAACTCTTTTCCTGAGATTGTGAGATATCTCAAGAGGCGGGGTGATCCGAAAAGGAGAGCGTCGTAGTCACGGCTGCTTGAAGCCCAAACGTCGCCTCTTGCAGCCATGTAGGATGTCTGAGCTTCGGCCTCGCTGGGTGCTTGAACAAAAGGTATTCCGAGGAGTTTGAGGAGTTGTTTTGCGTCGTCAATTAATGGTTTTGTTAAGCGGCTTGTCATAACTGCTTTGGAGAAAGCTGTGGCGTAGTCTTTAGTTTCGAGTGCTTTTTCCATTCTTTTGTAGCCTTTTCTCGGAGTTCTCGTCTCTTTAGGATTTCTTGTTCTTTGAGTGGTGGGGGTTTTCCGTCAAAAACAAAGATTAGGTTAATTCCGTAATTGTGTATTAGATGTGTGGAGCGGAACATGAGTCCTGTGAGGTGGGAGGTGATGTGTCCGTTTGAGTCTTTTAGGGGTGTTCCGTCTGGTGTTCGGATTAACGATAAGAATTGATATAGTGTGTTGTTGGCGTCTACTGCAAGGTTCTTGTCTCTGAGGTTTTCTAAACGTATTGTTTTTTTGATTATGATGGGTGTGAGGTTGACTCCCAAGTTGAAGCCCTAAGCATTCATTATGTATAATGGGAGACAATAATTTTTTTGTAGCTTGTAAAAGGAGAGCAGTTTCAGAATGCTGTTACTGTATCTTGGGGGTTAGCGTTTTTCTGCTCATAAAAACTAGGCTGTCACGGGTTTCTGTTACTTCAAAGTCGTGTTGTTTGAAGAATGGAATGTTTGTAAATCCTGTGCATAATGTTATCAGTTTTGTTTTGTCTCCGTTGAGGATTGCTTGCATGAGTGTGCTTCCGTAGCCTTTTCCGCGATGTTCAGGCTTTACGTAGATTTCGTGTAGTCTGACTTCTTCAGTGGTTTCTGAGGTTATTGCTCGACCTAGCATACAATCTAGTTTGTCTACAAGTCGGTAGAGCGTTTGGTGTCCACGTGGGTCCTTGACAATCTGCATAGCGTAATTCTCCTTTCTGGAAGATTGCCACAAGAAAACGTTGCTATGTTATAAGGCTTTCTCTGAAAAGTTGACTGTTATGTTACGTCATTTCGTGTTTCTCTCTCTAGACCCCCCTATAATTTTTTTGGAAAAGCTTGAAATGGGCTTCTTTTTGTGAACAGCGTTCAAATATTGCTTAAGTCACGATAGGATTAGATGGGAAAAGATGGGAAAAGATACGAAAAGATAGGAATAGATGCAGAAAGATGGGAAAAGATGGGGATTGATGGCGGCTGTATTGAAGAACACGGTGAGCTAACAGAAAAACTGTGAAAACGGTGTGGATGATGTTCAGAAACGCTTCATCAACATTAAGTTGATTTATGCATGCGTACTGAGTGCACAGGAAGAATCCAGTCTACTTCGTAAA
>Ga0209991_10001446_pt1 | contig 10779 bp, 11 predicted proteins | sample ChitaG_FD_183167 | JGI IMG/M metagenome (GOLD analysis project Ga0209991, IMG submission 183167) | Deep subsurface microbial communities from South Pacific Ocean to uncover new lineages of life (NeLLi) - Chile_00310 metaG (SPAdes)... | ecosystem: Environmental > Aquatic > Marine > Oceanic >... | reverse complement strand
TGACAAGAAAAATGCTAGCAAAGTAAACATCTTTTTTCCCGTGATGGCAAGTAAATGATCAGGCTGGGTGTTTCGAAAACACGCTGGATTTCCTAAGCGAGGCGAATATCCCTATTAAGTGAAAGCCAGTGGGTGAAAAAATTGTTTGAAGGCTGAGCGGGCACGGTTCTTCTCCGGAATAATCTTCAATTTCATTTCCTTTTTAGTTTAGATAGGGGACGGTTCTATTTTTTTTATTTAAAAGAAAAAAAATAGAACCGTCCCCAGATTACATGACCATAAAACTTAAAATGATATGGGATAAAAGGTATAATTATTAGCTTTATGCTTTTTGCAGTAGAGATGGGTTTTTTAATTTATCTTTACTATTTGATTGCTTCGAAGGAGGATTTTATTTAAAAATAGACTGAGAATTAAATATTAACTTGGGTTATTCACGAGTCGAGATTGCTGCAGATTAAATAATTCAGGTTAGTAAGAGAGGGGAAACATGAGAGAGAAATTAGACATGGTCATATTAGGAGGCGGCCCAGGTGGATATGTGGCTGCTATTAGAGGAGCGCAGCTTAAAAAAAAGGTTGTCTTGATCGAGAAAGATAGAGTAGGGGGGACATGTATAAATTATGGTTGTATTCCCGCCAAATATCTTTTGAATCAGACGAAGATTTATAAAGAAATAAAAGAAAACAAAAATATAGACGGTCCTTTAGAAAAAGTAAAATGCAACTGGAAGAAAGTTCAGGTTGAGAAGGACGAAATTGTCAAAAGACTAGTGAGAGGCCTTGAGTTCCTATTAAGAAAGAACGGGGTCAAAATTGTCAAGGGGACTGGTTTTATTAAGAACGAAAGGCAAATGGCCGTCAAAACAGAGGAGGAAGAAAAAGTTTTCGAATCCAATTCAATTATCCTTGCAACGGGCAGTAGACCAGGAGAGCTTCCATTTCTAGTTCCGAACGGGAAGGAAGTTATTACTTCTCGTGAAGCGCTTGAATTAGATACCATCCCCAAAAAAATGTTGATTATCGGTGCAGGGGCTATCGGTCTTGAGATGGGGACAATTTATAAGAGGCTCGGATCAGAGGTTTCAATACTGGAAATAATGCCCACTATCCTTCCCGGCAGTGACAAAGAGATGACTGTGCGGCTGGAAAGCATTCTCAAAGTGCAGGGGCTTAAAATATATACTCAGATGAGAATAGAAGAAAGTCAGATAAAAGAAGGCAGGGTGAGTATTAAAGGAACTTGTTTAAAAACTCAGTCTCAATTCGAGTTTGAGGCAGATAAAGTTCTATTAGCAACAGGAAGGAAATTCAGTTCTGAGGACCTGGGTGGAAAAGACCTGAAACTTTCCCTTGATAGTCATGGATTTGTCAGTGTGAACCCTCAGCTTGAAACTAACATCCCTGGAATATATGCCATAGGAGATATGATCGGTGGAAAGCTCCTTGCTCATAAGGCATCGCATGAAGGGATTATTGCTGCAGAGAATGCTTCGGGGCTCAAGATGGAAATGGAATATAAAGCTCTTCCCATGGCCGTTTATACTGAACCGGAATTTTCATCTGTCGGTTTTACGGAAGAAGAAGCAAAGGAAAAAGGAATAAAAATTCAGGTCGGCCTGTTCCATCTACAAGCAAGCGGTCGTGCTCTTACAATAGGAAAGCAGGAAGGGATGGTCAAGATTTTAGCGGATGGGAAGGACGAGGTCATAGGCGCCCATATCCTTTCTCCAAATGCGAGTGAATTCATTTCTGAGATCACATTAGCGATGACCAAAGGATTGAAGGTTCAAGATATCTCTTCTTCAATACATATCCATCCCACATTATCAGAAGCTGTGATGGAAGCAGCCCTGAAAGCCAAAAATGAGGCTATTCATGTATTGAATAGTTAAAGCTAGACTGGTGAGAGCTAAAAGACTTGGTAGGGACTTGATTATTGTGCTTTGCGATTTATCATATATTTGTAATAAAAAACAAATAAATTAATAAAGTTAAAAAAAATTTATCAAAGTATTTGCAAATTCAAGTTTATTTTTATAAAATCTATGCCTTTATTTAACAAAGACTCATGATAGAATTTTTCCTCGTTTTCCTCATTTTCGGTCTATTAGGGCTTGTAATGGTCTTGATGAATAAATTTCTGGGGCCAAGGAAGACAAATCCCACAAAGGAAACTCCTTTCGAGTGCGGAAGCCCTTATCTCCAGGATGGAATAAATCCTTTTCCCATTAAATACTATATCATTGCTTTTCTCTTTATACTTTTTGATATCGAAGTAGTCTTTTTGTTTCCCTGGGCTTTGATCTTTAAAGAAATGGGAATAACCGGCTTGATCATCATGTTTGCCTATATTTTTATCCTTGGTGTGGGATTTATCTATGCCTGGAAAAAGGGAGCTTTTCAATGGGAAGAGTAAACAGGCAAAGAAATAATTGGGGTAGGGTGTTATGAAAGGTAGCTTCATTACAACAACATTCAATTCTATGTTAGGGTGGGGCCGTAAGTACTCCCTCTATCAGTATCCCTTCATAACAGCTTGCTGCGGGATGGAATATATGTCTGTAGCCTGTGCCCATTATGACCTGGATCGATTTGGCATGGGATGGACTCGGTTTTCACCCCGTCAAGCGGACATGATGTTGGTTGTCGGAACAATCACTCAGAAAGAAGCCCCTGTGTTGAAAACCGTGTATGACCAGATAACAGAACCAAAATGGGTTGTTGCTTTTGGGGCTTGTGCAGTGAGTGGTGGGATTTACGACAATTACGCTGTTGTCCAGGGGATTGATAAAATCATACCAGTGGATGTTTATATCCCTGGATGTCCGCCTCGGCCGGAAACTATACTGGATGCCCTGATAAAATTACAGGAAAAGGTGCAAAAAGAAGGGCACGAGTGGCGATGGAGCAAAAAAAAGTAATCGAAGATCTCAAAAAAATATTTTCTGAAAAAATAAAGGAATTCTCTGCACAATTCGGTGATGAGACTATTGTCATCGAAAAAGATTCCCTCCTCGATATCGTAAAATTTTTAAAAGACAAACCGTATGACTTTGTCATGCTTCTTGACCTCACATGCGTTGATTATAAAGGCCAGCAAGACCGGTTCGAAATGGTTTATCATCTTTTTTCTCTCTCAAATAATCTACGTTTACGAGTAAAAAGTCGTTTGCCGGAAAAAAATCCCTCTATTGAATCCCTGACGTCTGAATGGAAAAATGCAAACTGGCTGGAGAGAGAAGTGTATGATATGTTTGGAATTCAGTTCAGTGGCCATCCCTATCTAAGACGATTGTTCATGTATGACGGGTTTGAAGGGCATCCTTTACGCAAAGATTATCCCTTGCGCAAGCGCCAGCCAAAAATCCAGATGAGAAAAGAAGATGACATTTAGAATTCAAGAAGAAGCCCGGAAAGAAAGCCTCCTGTTGAATATGGGTCCGTCCCACCCCGCCATGCACGGGACAACGCGAATAATGCTGGAGCTTGATGGGGAAAAGATCCTAAATGCTGAATTGGAAATGGGATATTTGCACAGAGGTTTTGAAAAGACCTGTGAGCATAAAACATATTTCAATTTGCTTCCATATACAGATAGGCTGAATTACGTTTCACCCCTGATTAACAATTGTGGCTATGTTATGACATTGGAGAAAATGTTAGGGATAGAACCCCCGGAGCGAGCTCAATACATCCGGGTCATCATGTGTGAGTTCTCGAGAGTTTGTGACCATCTCACCGCTCTTGCTGCCCTGACCATGGAGTGCGGGGCTTTTACAGTATTTCTCTACAAGATGAAGGCCAGGGAGTTTATCTGGGATGTTATGGAGCAGACAACAGGAGTCCGTATGACGACATCCTACATCAGGATAGGCGGAGTCCGAGCGGATCTTCATCCTGATTGGAGAGAGACGACAAAAAAGGCAATTGACGAGACAAGAAAAGTCCTGAAAGACGTCTCCGGACTTCTGGATAAAAATAAGATTTTTCTCAACCGTACAAGAGATATTGCTGTTGTATCTCCTGAATTTGCCGTTAACTATGGTTGGACAGGGCCATGCCTGCGCTCAACTGGAGTCTATTACGATGTGCGGAAAGCCCATCCCTATTTGGTTTATGATAAATTGGACTTCGAAGTTCCTCTCGGTGAGAGGGGAGACAACTTTGACAGATACATGGTCCGGATGAAAGAGATGGAGCAGAGCCTTCGGATTGTCGAGCAGGCCATGGAGAAAATACCTGAACCATCGTCTCCTTCCCGGTTAATGGCTCAAGGCATCGAACCGTCTGAAGCTATTAAGGCATCGAGAGTAAAAAAGGTTGAGGATAAGATCAAGCTTTCACCGAACTTGGAAGGCTCAGAAAAGGAAAAGTACCGGGATATTATGGCAGAGAGCAAGGGACATATCGTTCCTCCAAAAGAAGATACATATACTAATATCGAAGGTCTCATAAAACACTTTAAATTTTTCATGAAGGATCATGGAATAAGACCTCCCAAGGGAGAAGTTTATTTTTCAGTGGAAGGCGGAAGCGGAGAGTTGGGTTATTATATCGTTTCAGATGGTACTGACAAGCCGTACCGCCTTCATCTCAGAGCCCCTTGCCTTCATATTGTTTCTTCCTTAGAAGAGATAATTCCAGGACATTACATTGCCGATGTGATTCCTACCTTTGGGTCTATGAATATGATAGGTGGAGAATTGGACAGATGAGTCCTGAATTTTCAGATAATACTAAAAAACAACTGGAAGAAATCGTTTCCCGCTATTCTCGCAAAGAAGCCGCACTTCTTCCTGTTTTGCATTTAACCCAGAAAGAATTTGGCTGTATATCTGAAGTGGAAGAAAAGTTGGTGGCTGAGCTTTTGGAAATCAAGCTAATTCACGTGAGAGAAGTGGTGACATTCTATACCATGCTTAACCAGAAGCCTGTGGGGAAATATCATATTCAAGTCTGCTCAAATTTAAGCTGTATGCTTCTGGGAGCTGAAAGCCTGATTGATTATTTAGCAGAAAAAATTGGCATAAAGCCTGGGGAAACGAGTCAAGATAAGAAATTCACCTTGTCAACAGTCGAGTGTCTCGGGGCTTGTGAAATGGCTCCATCCATGATGGTCAACTTTGATTATTACGGCAATCTGGATAAGAAAAAGATAGATGAAATTTTAAAAAGTTTGAAATAGAAAAGTGGAAGAAAAAGTTTTAACCCAACATTTCGGCCTTGAAAATTTTTATAATATTGACGTCTACTTGAAGAAAGGGGGATATCAGGCGGTCAGGAAAGCCCTGATAGATATGAATCCTGAAAAGATTCTTGAAGAAGTGAAAGCAGCTAATTTAAGAGGTAGAGGAGGAGCAGGTTTTCCGGCTGGAGTCAAGTGGGGTTTTGTCCCTGAAGTGGATAAGCCAAAATATTTGTGTGTCAATGCTGATGAAGGAGAGCCAGGAACTTTTAAAGACCGCTACATCATGAGCCATAATCCCCACATGCTGCTTGAAGGGATTATCATTACATCTTTTTGTGTGGGGATCCACACGGCTTTTATTTATATCCGGGGTGAATATGAAGCCATCGCTGTGAGGCTTGAGCAGGCTATTTCAGAAGCCTATAAGAATGGATTTCTAGGAAAAAACATCCTGGAGAAGGGTTTTGATCTGGATGTTTTTGTCCACCGGGGGGCAGGTGCCTATATTTGCGGCGAGGAAACAGGCCTACTTGAATCTCTTGAAGGCAAGCGGGGACATCCCCGGTTAAAACCTCCATTTCCTGCGTCAGTGGGTCTTTTTCAGTGTCCTACTGTGATCAACAATGTCGAAACTATTTCAAATATCCCTTTCATCATCCTGAAAGGAGCCAAGTGGTTTTGTGAGAAAGGATTGCCTAAGGATGGGGGGACCAGAATTTTTGGTGTGAGTGGCATGGTAAAAAAACCCGGAATCTATGAGCTTCCCCTCGGGACAAACCTCAAAGATATTATATACAAGTATGCTGGAGGTATGGCAAAAGACAAGAAATTAAAAGCTGTTATTCCAGGCGGGATGTCAGCCCCTATTTTAACGGCAGATGAAATAGACATAAAGATGGATTTTGACTCCCTGGTAAACGCAGGTTCTATGCTCGGCTCAGCCGCAATTGTTATCATCGATATGGATACCTCCATTCTAGATGTTTTAAAAATTGTCACTAAATTCTATTCCCACGAGTCCTGCGGTCAATGCACACCTTGTAGGGTCGGGAGCTCCTGGATCAATAAGATTGTCAGGCGAATAGTTGAGGGAAAGGGAAAAAAGGAGGATATTGATAACATAGTGCGGTTGGCTTCAAATATTCAAGGGAACACTCTTTGTCCTCTTGGAGATGCTGCAGCCATGCCTATTCTTTCTATCACAAAAAAGTTCAGGAAAGAAATTGAGTCTCATGTAACAAACTGAAGGGAATAGAAATAGGGCGAAATGATAAAGATTTTTTTAGATGAAAAGCCGTTAGAAGTTAATGAAGGCACGACTGTATTAAAAGCTGCTGAAGAGGCAGGGATCGACATCCCTCATCTCTGTTATCACCCCGCTTTTTTACCTGAAGGCAGCTGCCGGATGTGCCTTGTAGAAATTGAGGGTCTCCCCGAGCTTGAGCTGGCTTGTTCTACCCAGGTAAGGGAAGGTATGAAAATCTCAACCAAAAGCGAAAAAGTTATCGAGGCCAGAAAAGGAGTGCTGGAATTTTTATTGGCAGAACATCCTCTCGATTGCCCCATCTGTGATAAAGCAGGAGAATGCGAGCTTCAGAATTACTATGAGGAGTACGGGCTTTTCGACAGCCAGTTTAAAGAGACAAAAGAAAAAAGACAGAAAAAGGTTGAAATAGGAAAGAATCTTATACTCGATCTGGAAAGGTGTATCCTCTGCACGCGCTGCGTCCGGTTTTTACGAGAAGTAACCAAAACCCAGGATCTGGGCGTTTTCAACAGGGGACTTCATTCAGAGATTAATACATACGACGGAGTTCCAGTTGACAACAACTACTCGGGGAACCTGGCAGAGATCTGTCCGGTGGGTGCTATCACAGATTCTGATTTCAGGTTTAAAACACGCAGCTGGTTTTTAAAACAGGGAGAATCCATCTGTCCTCTCTGCAGTCGGGGATGTAATACTATCATTGAGTCGCACAAGGGATTTACCCATTTTCAAGTACCAAAAAGAGTTTACCGGATTAAATCTCGAGAAAACAACGATATTAATGGGTACTGGATCTGTGATTTTGGACGTTACGGCTATTCTTATTTAGATGATAAGCGACTTGACAGGATTATCGTAAACAACGGGAAGGAAGCTCTAACCTGGGAGAAGGCCATAGCCTTCCTTGCAGAAAAGATAAAAAGGCTCCATTATGTGAAAAAAACCTCGCGTTTGGTTGTTGTTTTAAACACCTGGCTTTCAAATGAAGAGCTTTTTCTGCTTAAGAAAATTTTTAAAAATGACCTTAGTGTGGAAAAAATATATTTTATCGATCCGGCTGATGGAGAAGATGATGATTTTCTCCTGACATCAGAGCGCAGTCCCAATAGAAGAGGGGCTCAGGAAATTGGATTTGATCTCAAACCATTAGACAGAGAAGCTTTAATGGAGAAAGCTGATTTGCTTTTGATTTTTGGGCAGTTTATCTCTGATCGTTTTAATTTGACTGAGATAAAGGCTGCTCTGGAGAATATAGAAACAAAGATCTATTTTGCCACTCATTCAGATGAATTGAATTCTCTCGTAGATATTGTGTTGCCCACGACTCTGATTCCTGAAAAAGAAGGGTCTCTGACTAATGTGGACGGAATTGTGCAGAAGTTTTTGCCAGTGTTAGAGGGGCCAGGGGAATGCCGGCCTGAATGGAAGGTACTTGTCGATTTGGGCAAGGAATTAGGAATAAATTTCAACTACTATAAACAATTTAATTCTCCTGAGGTAGTTTTAAAAGAAATGAGTAAAGAAATCCCTTTTTTCGAGAAAAAAAATGAGTGACGTGTTAATTGTTTCAGCCAAAATTATTTGTGCTTTAACTTGGCTCCTTCTTCTGACTCTTTATTTGACGTGGTTAGAAAGAAAAGAAAGTGCTGTTATACAGGATAGAATCGGTGCTAACAGGGCAGATATTTTAGGAATTCGTATTATTGGTCTTTTCCAGCCGTTTGCCGATGCCATAAAAATGGTTTTCAAGGAAGATTTCACACCTGGTTTCTCCAGGAAGTTTCTCCACACATTAGCTCCCTTCATTTCTTTCTTTTTTGTTGCTATAACTATTACAGCTATACCTTTCGGGGATGTTCTCAGAATAGGAAAGCAGACTATAAACCTCCAGATACTGGATATAAATGTTGGACTACTGTTTGTGCTGGCCATGTTATCTTTAGGAATATACGGCATCATTGTCGGCGGCTGGGCTTCAAACAACAGATATGCTCTTGTGGGAGGGATGCGAGGTGCTGCCCAGCTTGTTTCCTATGAAGTGGCCCTTGGATTATCACTTATTGGATTAATCATGGTATATCCTTCATTGAACCTTTCTGAAATTGTCCATACTCAGGGAGAATTACTATTCGGATGGCTTCCGAAGTGGGGAGTTTTTCTCCAGCCGTTGGGACTGCTTGTGTTTTTCTTTGCTGCCCTTGCAGAAACAAAAAGAGTGCCCTTTGATCTTCCCGAGGGAGAGAATGAAATTGTCGGATTTTTTACAGAGTACAGCGGTCTCAAATGGGGCATGTTTATGATGACTGATTTTATGGAAATTATAATCGTTGCTGCTTTACTGACGACGCTCTTTTTCGGAGGCTGGCAGGTTCCCTGGATGGCTGCAGATGGGTTTCACTTTCCCTGGGGAGGACAGTGGATGCTGCCTCATGGGGTTGTTGTTCTATTCCAAGTGTTAGCCTTCAATATAAAGGTTATCTTTTTCTGCTGGCTTCAGATTTTAATCCGCTGGACTTATCCGAGATTTCGGTATGATCAGGTCATGGATTTAGGCTGGAAACTTCTTATTCCTTTGGGCCTAGTTAATATAATCGGAACAGGCATTGTGATGAGTATCTAGAATGATAAAAGCACTGGGATATTTTATCGAGATCATCAGAGGAAGTGTCATCACAACACGTCATTTTTTAGTGAATATGTTCTTCCATATATTGAAAGTTCTTGGGATCAAGACGAAGAGAAAGGGAGCTGTAACCATTCAGTATCCTGAACAGAGAAGAGAAATTGCTTCCAGACACAGAAGTAAACATCGCCTTATGAAGAGGGAAGATGGGAAGCCGCGCTGTGTGGCCTGCATGCTGTGTGTAACAGTATGTCCCTCTGAATGTATCTATGTGGAGGCAACCGAGGATCCTGATCCAGAGATCCAGAAATATCCTTCCACTTTTATCATTGATTTAAGCCGATGTTGCTTCTGTGGATTCTGCGTTGAGGCATGCCCTGAAGATGCTATCCGAATGGATACGGCGCAAATCGAGTTTGCCGAGTACGACCGCAAAAATCTGGTTTATAATCTGGAAAAACTCACCGAATGACCGTTGATAAAATTTCCTTGGGTCAGATCAAAATCCATAGTCTGAGAAATGGCTATTTCTATTTAGATGGGGGAGCCATGTTTGGGGTAGTTCCCAAAACTCTATGGGAAAAGAAGTGCCCTGCCGATGAGCAGAACAGGATAAGGCTTGGATTAAATTCCATTCTTATAATTACTGGTAAATCTCTCATCCTGGTTGAAACCGGGATCGGTAGTGATTTAGAGCAAAAATTTTTCGATTATTATTCTGTGGAGAGAGACCCAGGACTGCTCCCTTCTCTCCAAAAACTGGGGTATCAAGCAGAAGATATTAATTTCGTAATTAACACTCATCTTCACTTTGATCACTGTGGAGGGAACACATATAAAAATGAAAAAGGAGAAGATGTGCCGACCTTCCCTAACGCAAGATACATCATTCAAAAAGGTGAATGGAAGTACGCTCTTAATCCTGCTGAGAGAGATAAACAGAGTTATTTAGCACAAAATTTTTTACCCTTGGAAAAATTCGGTCTTCTCCAGTTCGTAGATGGAAATGAGAAAATAACAGAAGGAGTGGAAGTTGTTCTTGTGCCAGGACACACTTCCCGCCATCAGTGCGTTAAGATTCATTCAGAAGGAAAGGTCCTTTTTTTTCTGGGGGATTTGGTTCCGACTTCAGCTCATATAGGGCTGTCTTATGTGATGAGCTATGATCTTTTTCCCCTTGAGACAATGGAGAATAAAAAGAGAATTTTTAATCAAGCCGTTGATGAAGACTGGATCCTTGCTCTTAACCATGACCCTGAACACTTTTTTGGCAAAGTCAAAAAGAAGGACAATAAATGGGAGTTTGAGGTAGAGTCATGAAAGGGGGTCAAATATTTATTGAAAGTTTTTTGTTGAAAGATTTAACTCCCTTTTATTTATTTGAAAATGGATTTTAATAAAACCAATCGAATTGTTCTTTTTATCCTTCTTATTGGCCTATTTGTCCTTTCTTTAAAAGCTGCTGAGGAAGACGAAAAGAAAGAGAAAGAAAAGATATATTCTTCATCGACAAGTTTGTCATGTGTCTTGACAAGGGGAAACAACAAAGATTTTTCCTTCAGCTTTGATACAGTTCAGAATGTTAATCTAAAAAAAAATGAATTGAGTTTTAGAGGAAACATCATTTATTCCAATTCAAACAATCAGGAAAAATCAGAAATTTTTTATTCCCACCTTAAGTATAAACGGAAAATTGGTT
>Ga0209991_10001445_pt1 | contig 10779 bp, 10 predicted proteins | sample ChitaG_FD_183167 | JGI IMG/M metagenome (GOLD analysis project Ga0209991, IMG submission 183167) | Deep subsurface microbial communities from South Pacific Ocean to uncover new lineages of life (NeLLi) - Chile_00310 metaG (SPAdes)... | ecosystem: Environmental > Aquatic > Marine > Oceanic >... | reverse complement strand
CTGACCTGGCGCGCAACTTCGACCCGCCGGAGACGTTCATCAACCACGTCGTTACACCGGGCCGGCGCTTCGCGACGGCTCCGCTGGCGTTGGCCGACGTCAAGCAGACAGCCAAGCATCTCGGCGTCACGCTCAACGACATCGTGCTCGCCACTGCTGCCGGCGCCCTGCGACAACTCTTGCTGCGCTACGACGGCAAAGCCGACTCACCGTTGATCGCAGGCGTTCCAGTGAGTGTCAACACCTCCCCTGAGCGGTTGATGGGCAACGAATTCACCTACATGACACCGTCATTGCCCGCCCACATCGAAGACCCGATCCAGCGGGTCCGACTGACCGCGACGTCGACTGCGATCGCCAAGGAAAACCACCACCTGCTCGGGCCGACTCTGATACCGAATTGGCTGGCCTATCTTCCGGCCGCCACTACGCCGGGCATCTTCCGCAGTCAGGCAAGGCGGGTCGAATCCGCCACCGTGATGAATCTGACGATCTCCAACGTCCCGGGGCCACGGGAACGGGGGTGCATCGAAGGTGCGACGGTAGAGGAGATCTACTCGGTCGGGCCGATCGTCGCTGGTAGCGGGATGAACATAACGGTGTGGAGCTACGTAGATCAGCTGGCGATTTCGGTGCTGACCGACGACCGCACCCTCACCGACCCGCACGAGGCGACCGATGCGTTGATCGAGTCGTTTGTCGAGATTCGTGAGGCGGCCGGGTTGCCCGGCGACCTCACTCCTCTTGAGACAACGCTGCCGTTGGCGCCCGCCCGCTAGTACCGCCTCTCGGCGGCACAGCTCTCCTCTCGGCGGCACGGCCCTCGCCATCAAGCGGCCAGTCCGGCTCGCCGGCTGTACCGGGCCCGAGCTGGCGAAAGCTACCTGGTAATGGCGTTGCGTTCGACGTACCAGCTGCGCGCCACCACGGCAAGGGTGAACGCGGCGAAACCGATGAGGAACCAGTCCTCAACGTGCCCCACGTGGTTGCCGTGCATCATCAGTAGGAGGAATCCCGCCGCCAGCAATCCACCGACCTGCTTGATGCGGGGGTTCTCCTTCGACCAGCCCCACTCCGCGGAGGGCACATCCTCGACGTCGACGCCGGTGTGCCGTTCCACCTCGGTGCTTGCCACGGCTGCTCCTCATGATCGGGCGGCTTGGTTGCCGCTATTCTGACACAGCTCTACTACGGGTGGCCGTAGAGCCGCGAGATGCACAGGATTAGCCCAGTTCACTACCCCCGACGGCCGCGTGACGGTGGCATCGACTTCGTGATCGTTGCGATGTCGCCACACCCATGGTCCTTGACGAAGCCATGGCCGGTCACCGTCGTCGATCATGACCGTCGTCGATTATTGCTTCAGCGCCCGGTACCTGCGAAGTGATTCCGTCCGCTCCTCGGCGTGGTCGACGATCGGGTTTGGGTAGCCGCCGGGGCGGCCCGCCTGGTTACTGTCGAGCTTGTACACGTCGACCGTGCGGTCCAGGTCGGCCAGCTCGCGCACCCAGCGGCGCACATAGTTGCCGGACGGATCGAACTTCGAGCCCTGCGTGGTCGGGTTGAACACGCGGAAGTACGGCGCGGCGTCGGTGCCAGACCCGGCCGCCCACTGCCACCCATGCTGGTTGCTGGCCATATCGCCGTCGACCAGTTGCTCGAGAAACCAGTGAGCGCCCCACTGCCAGGGCAGATGCAGATCTTTGACCAGGAACGAAGCGACGATCATCCGCACCCGGTTGTGCATGAATCCGGTCTCGGCCAGTTGTCGCATACCGGCGTCGACGATCGGATAGCCCGTTCTACCGGCTTTCCAGGCCACGAATAACCGCTCGGCGTCACTTCCCTCGTCGATCTGGATACGGTCGAAGGCGGAATTCCAGTTCTGCCAAGCGCTTTCCGGCCACTCGTGTAGCACTGCGGCGTAGAAATCGCGAAATGCCAATTCCCGGAGGTATGCCTGCGCCCCGTTCCCCCGCCCGAGGCCCGCTGCCAAGGTCCGCGGATGGATGGTGCCGAACTTCAGATGCGCCGACATCCGGCTGGTGCCGTTGAGGTCCGGGCGGTTGCGTTCGTCGGCGTAGTTCTCAAGTCGAGCGCGGGTGAACTGCTCCCACTGGCGCCGGGCCGACTGCTCTCCGGCGGGCAGTTCCAGTGTGATGCCGGCGTCGGGGATATCGACGGGCGCGGGGCGCCCGGGCACATCGACCGGATTGATCCAGCATGCCGAATCCGGTCCCGAGCCGGCCGGCGGCCGCCAGCCGTGTGAGCGCCAGGCCTCGAAAAACGGGGTGAATACCTTGTACGGGGTGCCGTCGCCCTTGCTGACCCGCCCCGGTGACACCAGATACGGAGACCCTGTCGGGACCAGAGGAATATCGCCTAGCGCGTCGGCGACCTGCTGGTCGCGCTGCCGTCCGAAGGGGGAATAGTCCTGCGACACATGCACCGCCGTCGCTTCAATTGCCCGTGCCAGCAACGGTACCTGGGTCTTCGGGTGACCCTGGGTGACGACCAGGCATCCGTCGAGGGCGTCGCGCAACTGGCGCAGCGCGTCGTAGAGGTACTGCAATCGACGGTCGCCCGCCGAGTCCGTCAATCGTGGGTCCAGCACATAGCAGGCCAGTACTTCACCGTCGATGTCGGCGGCGGCCAGCAGGGCTGGTAAGTCCGACAGTCGCAGATCGCGACGGAACCATAACACGGCAGGCATGGCAGTGATGTTGCCCGCTATCTCGGATAAAGAAAGCGGTGTTGCGCAGACGGGAACAACAGTTCAATCTAAATCGCCGGTGGTTGACCAACGTTCTCGCTGGACTGCTTGCCCAATCTGACACGACTTTCGTTCTGGTGCGACAGGTGGACAGCGCTCAAGTATTTGCCGTAGGCCCGCTGGCAGAAGGAGATCGGACGTGCCGACCGCCGGCAGCGAACGCGTCACCACCCAAGTAGGCGACAGCTCCATCGTGACGTTTCGCGACTTGGCTCAAGCGTCGCTGGGGTCATCGCCGCGCTGGTAGACGGGCCTGTCGTCGTGGTTGGCCACGCCTTCGGCAATCTGTTCTCCCGGATGGTGACGACCGAACACCCCGAGCTCGTCAACGCCGTCGCCCTTGTCTCGTCGCAGGCCACGGAGGTGCCGGTAGGGATCGCTCAGGCGCCCTTCGTCGTCTGTGACCCGACCCGACCCGTCAATGAACGGCTTGCGGTCCCGCAGGAGGTCTTCTTCGCGCCGGGCAACGACGTGCGGGTGTGGCTGGACCGCTGGTATCCGGAGACCCGGGCCATGCAGCGCGGCGCCATCGGGACCGTGCCGCTGCATGAACACTGGACCTGCGGATTGGTCCCGCTGCTGGAGGTGACGCCGGAGCACGACGCCCTCAGGCCGAGGCGGTACTGGTAGGAGATGCAGGACGATTTCGGTGGGCGCGTGACCACCGTGATGGTCGCGGGCGCGGGGCATGCGTTGTTCCCGAGCAGCCGAAAGCCGCGGCCGAAGGGATCCTCTTTTGGATGCGGCGATTTGCGCTGATGCCCGATAGTTGCGCCCCGGGCGCCGGAACGCTTGTCGGCGTGAGGATTCCCCCGCACGGCCGGGGGTGAGTGCGGGGGAATCCTCTCTGGGTGAGGATGTTTCGGGTCAGGCCGCCGGCGGCATCAGCACCGAGTCGATCAAGTACACCGTGGCGTTGGCCGTCTGCACGCCACCACAGGCCACCGCGGCATCGTTGACCCTGAGCCCGCTCGAGTTGTCGGTGACGACGACATCGGCGCCCTGCACCGTGGTGTGGTCACCGACGACATGCGACGGCGCGACTTGGCCCGGCACCACGTGGTAGGTCAGGATGCTGGTTAGCAGCGGGGTGTCGGTCTTGAGCTGCTCGATGGTGGCGGCGTCGAGCTTGGCGAATGCCTCGTCGGTCGGCGCGAACACCGTGAATTCACCGCCGTTGAGGGTGTCGACCAGATTCACCTCCGGATTAAGTTGCCCCGAAAGGGCTTTGGTGAGCGCGGTCAGCAACGGGTTGTTAGAGGCCGCGACGGCAACAGGTTCGCTCGCCATAGCCTGCACCGAGCCCGGACCCTCGGGAACCCGCTCGGCATACGCCGCGCAGCCCGGGCCGACAAGTTCGGCGCTAGCCGTTGTCGCGGTTCCCAGCGACAAGCCCATTGCGGCGGCCACCGCGAACCCGGCTTCCGTTTGAGATGGCCACTGTGCAGTTGCGGTGGACTGGATACTTCCGTCCTATTGGACACTTACGACCTAGATTCGGAGCAGATCACCCTGCGGATGGGTTGTCGGACTGCCCTTTTCGGAGCATCTGCCTCGCGACCGGTACCAAACAGGCGGATTCCCCCGCACTGTCGTGCGGGGGAATCCGGGTACTTTGGGTGATGTCTAGCTTGCTGGAGGCATCAACACCGTGTCGATCATGTACACGGTGGCATTGGCGGTTTGCACACCGCCGCATACCAGGCCGGCGTCGTTGACCTTGAGATCGTCGCCCGCGCCGGTCACAGTCAGCGTCGAGCCCTCGACCGTGGTGTGCTCGCCGGGGACCTGCTCCGGTCCTGCCTGACCGGGAACCACATGGTAGGTCAGGATGCTGGTCAGTAGATCAGAGTCCGTCTTGAGCGTCTCCAGTGTGGCGGGGTCGATCTTGGCGAACGCATCGTCTGTAGGCGCAAATATGGTGAACTCGCCCCCGTCGAGGACGTCGACCAGATTGACGTCCGGATTCAGCTGACCTGAGAGCGCCTGAGCCAAAGTCGTGAGCATCGGGTTGTTCGATGCTGCGACTGTCACCGGATCCTGTGCCATTCCTGCAACCGAGCCCGGCCCCGACGGCACCTGTTCGGCGTAAGCGGCGCACCCGGTGCCGATGAGGTTGGCCGCGGGATCGGCCATCGTGGCGGTCGTCGTGGGAGCTACTGAAGTGGTCTCGCCAGCGGCTGGCGTCGTGGTGGGGGTTTCGGTAGCTTCCGAGCTGCTATCGCTGGCACAGGCGGCTAGGCCCAATATGGCGACCGCTGCCAGGCCTGCCGCTGCAACCGACTTCCGGCGAACTGTGTTCATCACTTCCCGTCCCTTCGCGGACGGACACCTTGCCCGTCCTCTACTGCGATCATTCGGTGCGGTGGGTACCGGAGATTGGCCCCAGGGCCACGCGTCACAATCGCGTCATGTTTGCCTGACGCACCACTGACCGCGGCCAATGCGGCATTGCGTGCCGGGCGCGGCACAATGAGCCGGTGACTCGAGCCGGTGAGACAGAACAGCGTGACAGGCTGCGGGTGCTCATCCTGGGCAGTACAGGGTCTATCGGGACGCAGGCGCTGGAGGTCATTGCCGCCAATCCCGAGCGCTTCGAGGTCGTCGGCCTCGCTGCCGGGGGAGGCAACCCTGACCTGCTGGCCCGGCAGGCCAAACAGACCGGTGTGACGAATATTGCGGTCGCTGACCCCGTTGCCGCCGGCACACTTGGACAGGTCAACTATTCGGGGCCCGACGCGGTCACCCGACTGGTGGAGGACACCGCGGCGAAGGTCGGGGTCGACGTGGTGCTCAATGGGTTGGTGGGCTCGCTGGGCCTGAAGCCCACGCTGGCGGCCCTGGCCACCGGCGCCAGGCTGGCCCTTGCCAACAAAGAGTCCCTGGTTGCCGGTGGTCCTCTGGTCCTCAAAGCTGCAGCGCCCGGTCAGATCGTGCCCGTCGACTCCGAACACTCTGCACTTGCTCAGTGTCTACGCAGCGGCGCTTCCGATGAGGTAGCCAAACTGGTCCTTACGGCCTCGGGAGGTCCGTTTCGAGGCTGGACTGCCGCCCAGCTCGAGCACGTCACGCCGGCACAAGCAGCCACGCATCCCACCTGGTCGATGGGGCCGATGAACACGCTGAACTCGGCATCTCTGGTCAACAAGGGGCTCGAGCTCATCGAGACCCATCTGCTCTTCGGGGTCGACTACGAGTGCATCGATGTCGTGGTGCACCCCCAGTCGATCGTGCACTCGATGGTGACGTTCACTGACGGCTCGACTCTGGTCCAGGCCAGCCCGCCCGATATGAAGCTGCCGATCGCGCTGGCGTTGGGCTGGCCTTCCCGAGTCGCCGGCGCAGCGTCGGCCTGTGATTTCAGCACAGCTGCGAGCTGGGAATTTGAACCGTTGGACGACGAAACCTTCCCGGCCGTCGACCTGGCCCGCGAAGCCGGTCGGGGCGGTGGATGCTTGTCCGCGGTGTACAACGCTGCCAACGAGGAAGCGGCAGAAGCGTTCCTTCAGGGCCGCATCCCGTTCCCCTCGATCGTGGGAACCATCGCCCACGTGCTGCGCGCTGCCGACCAATGGTCGGCCGAACCAGCTACCGTGGAGGATGTGCTCGACGCGCAGGATTGGGCCCGTGACCGGGCCCGGCGTGCCCTCAGAGGATGAACTCGCAGGTAACAGTGGATAGAAGTAGTAGATAGGGAATGGCCACCACATGATGTTCGTGATCGGCATCGTGCTCTTCGCACTTGCCATCCTGCTGTCGGTAGCGCTGCACGAATGCGGCCACATGTGGGTCGCGCGGGCGACTGGAATGAAGGTGCGCCGCTACTTCGTGGGCTTCGGCCCCACCCTGTGGTCCACCATCAAGCCGAACAAGCTGGGCCAGACGGAGTACGGCGTCAAGGCGGTTCCGCTGGGCGGATTCTGCGATATTGCGGGAATGACGTCGGTCGAGGAGCTCACCCCCGACGAGCAGCCCTACGCGATGTACAAGCAGAAGACGTGGAAGCGGGTGGCAGTCCTGCTTGCGGGGCCGGCCATGAACTTCGTGATCGGCCTGGTGTTGGTTTACGCGATCGCATTGGTCTGGGGTCTACCCAACCTGCATCCGCCGACGGGCGCGATTGTGGGCGAGACATCGTGTGTGAAATCCGAAGTCACCCGCGGCAGCCTTGGCGAGTGCATTGCACCGAGCCCGGCTGCGGCTGCCGGCATCCACGCCGACGACGTCATCGTCGGCGTCGGTGGCACTTCGGTGGCGACGTTCGACGAACTGGTCGATGCGGTTCGCCAGCTGGGCGGGCCGGCAACGTTCACCGTGCAACGTGACGAAAACGGTGTGGCGAGTGAGTTCACCACCCTGGTCGATGTGACACCGAGTCAGCGATTCGTGGCCGGCGACGGTGAGTCCGCCGATCCGGTCCCCGTCGACGTCGGCACTATCGGCGTCACCGCTGCCTCCTTCGGGCCGACTCAGTACAACCCGCTCTCGGCGGTGCCGGCGACGTTCGCGTTCACCGGCGACCTCGCCGTGGAGCTGGGCAAGGCGCTGGCCAAAATTCCGACCAAGGTCGGCGCGCTGGTGCACTCTATCGGCGGCGGCGAGCGGGACCCGGAAACGCCGATCAGCGTGGTCGGTGCCAGCATCATCGGCGGCGACACCGTGGACCATGGGCTGTGGGTGGCGTTCTGGTTCTTCCTGGCTCAGCTGAACTTCGTGCTCGGAGCGATCAACCTGGTGCCGCTGCTGCCCTTCGACGGCGGCCACATTGCGATCGCCGTGTTCGAGAAAATTCGCAACCTGTTGCGGTCGGCACGAGGCATGGTGGCCGCCCGGCCGGTGAACTACCTCAAGCTGATGCCCGCCACCTACGTTGTGCTGGTGGTGGTGGTCGGCTACATGCTGTTGACCGTCACCGCTGACTTAGTCAACCCCATCAGGCTTTTCCAGTAGGAGGCTTCCATGGCCACGTCGATCGGACTGGGGATGCCGGCGCCTCCGGCGCCCACCCTCGCCCCCCGCCGCAAGACGCGACAGCTGATGGTGCGCGATGTCGGGGTCGGTAGTGACTCTCCGATCTCGGTGCAATCGATGTGCACTACCAAAACGCACGACATCAACGCGACGCTGCAGCAAATCGCCGAGCTCACCGCGTCGGGCTGCGATATCGTCCGGGTCGCGTGCCCACGCCAGGAGGACGCAGACGCGCTGTCGGTGATCGCCCAGAAGTCGCAGATCCCGGTGATCGCCGACATCCATTTTCAGCCGAGATACATCTTCGCCGCGATCGACGCCGGCTGCGCGGCCGTGCGCGTCAACCCGGGCAATATCAAGGAGTTCGATGGCCGGGTCAAGGACGTTGCCGACGCCGCGGGAGCAGCGGGCATCCCGCTCCGCATCGGCGTCAACGCCGGTTCGCTGGACAAGCGGTTCATGGAGAAGTACGGGAAAGCTACGCCCGAGGCGCTGGTGGAGTCGGCGCTCTGGGAGGCATCGCTGTTCGAGGAACACGGCTTCGGAGACATCAAGATCAGCGTCAAGCACAACGACCCTGTGATCATGGTCGCTGCCTACGAGCTGTTGGCTTCGAAGAGCGACTACCCCCTGCACCTAGGTGTCACCGAGGCCGGCCCCGCGTTCCAGGGCACCGTTAAATCGGCTGTGGCCTTCGGTGCGCTGTTGTCCAAAGGCATCGGTGACACCATCCGGGTCTCGCTGTCCGCCCCGCCTGTCGAAGAGGTCAAGGTCGGCAACCAGATCCTTGAGTCGCTGAACCTTCGGCCGCGTGGCCTCGAGATCGTGTCGTGCCCGTCGTGCGGCCGCGCGCAGGTGGATGTCTATACGTTGGCCAACGAGGTGACCGCCGGTCTGGAGGACATGGATGTGCCGTTGCGGGTTGCGGTCATGGGCTGCGTCGTCAACGGGCCCGGTGAAGCACGAGAAGCCGACCTCGGCGTCGCATCCGGCAATGGCAAGGGGCAGATCTTCGTCAAGGGGGAGGTCATCAAGACCGTGCCCGAAGCCTTGATCGTGGAGACGTTGATCGAAGAGGCTCTACGACTGGCCTCCGAAATGGAATCTGACATCGGCGCGGAACGAGGTTCAGATGATGCCAGCGGTTCGCCTGTTGTGACCGTAAGCTGATACCTGGCCCAGGTGTGCGGGGCCCGGTCGCCCAGCTACATCGCAGAAAGAGTCCAGATGTCGGCTCCTCCGCTTTTTCGTCTCGTTGACGAGCGAAGGGTGTCGGTCGTGCGCGACTCCGGCGACATGGCGTCGGTGCGCGAGGTTTTCGACGACGATCCAGTGGCATCGTGCATGGTTGCCTCCAGGATCGCCGAGTACGGCGTCGAGCCGTCGGGGATCGGCGGCGAATTGTGGACGCGCCAGCGCGCAAACGAATCGTTGTGCTACGCCGGGGCAAACCTGATCCCGTTGCGCGGCGGGCATGGCGATCTGAACGCATTCGCGGACAAGGCGATGAGCCAGGCGCGGCGGTGCTCGTCGTTGGTCGGTCGCGCGGAACTGGTCCTGCCCATGTGGCAGCGCCTCGAACATGTCTGGGGCCCCGCCAGGGACGTACGCGCACATCAGCCACTGATGGCGCTCAGCAGCGCACCCGCCTGTCCGATCGATTCGGCGGTCCGGCCGGTCCGCATCGATGAGCTCGACGCCTACCTCGTCGCGGCAATCGATATGTTCATCGGAGAGGTTGGTATCGACCCGCGTACCGGAGATGGTGGCCGGGGTTACCGGCGACGGGTCGCCGGGCTGATCGCCAACGGTCAGGCTTGGGCCCGGTTCGAACGCGGCCGGGTGGTGTTCAAGGCTGAGGTTGGTTCGCAATCACCGGCGGTCGGCCAGATCCAGGGTGTGTGGGTGCACCCGGACTGGCGCGGACGCGGCATCGGCACCGCTGGGACAGCCACCCTGGCCGGCGCGGTCGTGGGAAGCGGCCGCATCGCGAGCCTGTACGTCAACAGCTTCAACACCGTCGCGCGGGCAACCTACGCGCGGATCGGATTCAGCGAGGTGGGAACTTTCGCCACCGTATTGCTGGACTGAACTCGGCGCGACATACGCTCGATCTCATGACCGAGCCGGACACGACAGCGCAGCGTCGGGTCATCGCCGACGCACTCGTTCACGCCCTCGAGCGCAGACATGCGGTGCTCGACGCCGTTGTCGCCTCCGATGACTACGACGCCGCGATCGACGCTATCGCCGACTTGCTAGAGACGTCGTCTGTGGCTGCTGAAGCGGTCCTCAGACTGTCGTTCGATCGACTCACCAAGGTGGCGCGCCTCAGGATCGCTGTCGAGCTGGAGAACCTCGACAAGGAACTGACCTTGCCCCCTGCAGAGCTGACCGGTGGATCTGCGCGGCGGCTGGCGCTGCGCCCGTTCACCGCCGACGCCGACCACGACATTTTCGCCGCGAGGACCGCTGACATGCTCTCCAAGGGTGACGGCACCTCGGCTCCCGCGGGCGACCTCAGCGACGAGATTGCCGATGCGGTGGCACGGGTCGCTGCCGAGGAGGCCGCCTGGTTGGTCGCTGAGGTGGGCTCGACGAAGGTCGGCATGGTGTTCGGTGAATTGTCCGACGGTGAGGTCGATGTACGAATCTGGGTTCATCCGCGCCACCGCAAGCAGGGCTACGGCACGGCGGCATTGCGTACGTCGCGTTCGGAGTTGGCCGCCTACTTCCCGGCCGTGCCACTGGTCGTGCGATCGCCAGCCGCAGGAATCTGAACCAACGCCACCTTTCGCACCATAATCGACGGCCTTGCCGCGGTGAACTCCCAAGATTCCCGCAGAAAATGGATCTCGGCGTGCACGGCCGGTGCGCCTGCGCCGAAATCGGATCGTTGCTCTTAACATCAGTCCCAATGGCAACATTGACCTCATCTGCATCACGAGTGGCGGGTCTCGTCATGGCAGCGACGTTGGTCATCACCCTTGGTGCCTGCACGCCGCGACCCGACGGACCTGAACCCAGAGCCGAGG
>Ga0209991_10001443_pt1 | contig 10780 bp, 11 predicted proteins | sample ChitaG_FD_183167 | JGI IMG/M metagenome (GOLD analysis project Ga0209991, IMG submission 183167) | Deep subsurface microbial communities from South Pacific Ocean to uncover new lineages of life (NeLLi) - Chile_00310 metaG (SPAdes)... | ecosystem: Environmental > Aquatic > Marine > Oceanic >... | reverse complement strand
CAATGAGCTAACCATGATCTCCAAGTAAGCGGTCTTAGACTTAGAAGGGGGCACGGGCTTTATTAAAACCCGTGCCCCTAGAGAGAGGAAGTTGATGATCAGTTATACAATCAGACGGATTTTAATCGCAATTTCAACTCTCCTCATAGTGTTAACGATTGTCTTTGTGTTGGTGCGAATCGCACCCGGAGACCCAGCAGAGGTGAGGCTCGGCGACTATGCTTCCAAGGCGGGGGTTGAGGCTCTGCGAGAGGAGATGGGGCTCAACGATCCAATGTGGCTTCAATATGTTCGCTTTTTAAAGGGCTTAGTCCAGGGTGATTTTGGTAGATCGATGCTCAATGGGAAGCCCATCTCTGGTGATCTGAAGCGCGCACTCCCTTATACACTGCAGCTCACCTTCACCGGGATCATCTTCGGTGTGCTACTGGGAGTACCCTTGGGAGTTTACACAGCGCTACGACGGAATGCCCTCCCTGATTACCTGGGAAGGACCTTCTCGCTTGCTGGTCTCTCCTTCCCGACCTTTTACTTGGGAATCCTATTGATGCTGCTCTTTGCCGTCAAACTGCGCCTCTTCCCCGTCGTCGGCGGGGGGGATATCCATAGTCTGGGTGATAATCTCCAGCACCTCTTTCTTCCTGCGCTTACTTTAGGATTGATCATGACCGCTTATATCACTAGGATAGTTCGCTCCTCGGTCTTGAACGTTCTCAGTGAGGATTATGTTCAGACAGCCAGATCAAAGGGGCTCAAGGAGCCGGTCGTGATTTACAAGCATGTGCTGAAGAACGCCCTCCTTCCAATTATCGCCCTTATTGGGGTCTATTCAATCGTGCTTATTGGTGGCTCGGTCATGGTCGAGATCGTCTTCTCCCGTCCCGGTTTGGGGAAAATGATGATCGGGGCAATGAAACAACGCGACTACACGACCCTCCAATCGGTGATGGTGGTCTATGCCAGCTTCGTGGTCATCTTAAACCTCTTGACTGACCTAACCTACGGATTAGTCGATCCGCGGATCAAGTATGATTAAGGGAGTTGACAACAATGACAGCGGGAGTCTCCCAACGCCAGAGGGTGCTACATACCTTCCTGAAAAATAAGACATCCATTATCGGAGCGATCATTGCCTTGATAATAATCTTGATAGCTATCTTGGCTCCGTGGATCTCCCCATATGATCCGCTGAAGCAGAATGTCTACTATCGTCTCACCCCACCAGAGCTCACTCATCCCCTAGGCACAGATCTGTATGGAAGAGACGTCCTCTCACGAGTCCTCTGGGGGGCACGGGTCTCACTTCTGGTCGGAACTGTCTCGGTCCTCCTTGGGATGATCATCGGCACGGGGATGGGCATGGTCGCGGCCTATAAAGGGGGTAAGGTGGAGACAGCGATGATGCGAGCTATAGATATTCTAATGTCCTTCCCCGACGAGGTCTTTGGGATTATGGTCATGATCGTCTTGGGCTCTGGGCTGCTTAATGTAATCATCGCCATCACGATTCTAATGATTCCCAGGTTCGCCCGCATGGCCCATGCCCCTACTCTGGCACTCAAGGAGAAGGACTATATCTCCGCAGCTAGGTCCATTGGGCTGAACGATTTCCGAATCCTCACTCGCCATGTCCTACCCAATATCTTCGGCGAGATCCTAGTGATGAGTACCCTCTGGCTCGGCACTGCCATCAGGCTGGAGGCTAGCCTGAGCTTCTTGGGCATGGGGGTGCCACCACCGACACCAACCTTAGGGAACATGGTGCGGGTCGGGGTGGACTACTTGGGATACGCTCCTTGGATCTCTGTCTTCTCTGGCCTAACCATCCTGATCATCGTGTTTGGTTTCAATATACTAGGCGATGGCTTAAGGGATATCAGCGATCCTAAATTGTATGCATAGAAGGGAGATCAACTGTAGAAGGTTAACAGATAGGGGATAGAGTGTATGATGAGGTCAAAGGTTGAATGTGGAAAGTTACTCAAAAAACCAGAAGTGGCTGTGATGATCCCAAAAGTTCTGCTGCTTGAAGCCCATAATGGGGGTTCCTACATTTTTTTTCAAGAGTTGAGTAAGATAGCCGAGCTACATTTCGAAAGTAAAGAAGGAAGGTACATGGAATGGGAATTAATGGAAATGATCGGGCCCTATGATGCAATAATGATAACTTCTCAGCATGACATAAGTTCTCGAGTAATAGATTCTGCTCCAAAGCTTAAAATTATAGCTAAACGCGGTGCCAAACCAGAGAATGTCGATATAGAGGCTGCCACAAAAAACGGAACTGTGGTAACGTGGACCCCTGGTGCTAATTATGTGAGTGTTGCCGAGCATACAATTATGCTTATGTTATGTCTCGCAAAGAAAACAATTTCACAAATGAACCGCTTAAAAAACGGAGATTGGAGGTTCCCTGACGCTGGACTACAGGAACTTTACGGTAAAACTGTAGGCATAATTGGTCTAGGCGGAATTGGCAGAGAAGCAGCCAAGCTTGCAGGTGCATTTAACACCAATATTTTAGCTTACGATCCTTACGTTTCGAAAGATCGAGCAGAAGAAACTGGGGCCAAATTAACTAGTCTCGAGAAAGTATTGAAGGAGTCTGACTATGTCACCCTTCATGCCGCCTTAACAGAGAAGACCCGGCATCTGATCGACGAAAAGGAATTGAAAATGATGAAAAAAGGAGCTTATTTAATAAATACGGCTCGGGGCGGTTTAATAAATGAAAAGGCTCTTGTCAAAGCATTGCAAAAGGGAACGATCGCTGGTGCTGGACTGGATGTGTTTGAACAGGAACCCCCCGAACGAGGGAATCCACTCTTAAGACTACCAAATGTAGTAGTGACGCCACATATGGCGGGCTGGCCAGAGGAGGCCGTTTACCGAGAGCAAAAGGAAGCTGCGATGGAAATAATGCGGGTTTTGCGAGGAGATCCCCCAAAACATCCTCTAAACCCTGAAGTACTAGAGGAGAAAGGCTGGCAGCGATTGACCAAATGTAAATTGCTAATATCTCGCGAAGAAAGGGGGTGGTCGTACGAATTTTAGGGCCTATGTTTGTGGAGTCTGTGGTCGTGAATTCCCGCCGGACAGGATCGGATATCGATGTGAGCGGTGTTATGGCCCTCTTTTGATTGAATATGACTCCCTGAGCTGGGCAGAAAAGGTGACAACGAAGAAACTTGAAACAAGGCGGCCAGGAGTTTGGAAATATAGAGATATTTTGCCGATACATTCTTCAACTGAACCTGTAAGCCTTGGAGAAGGCGGAACGCCTCTATGGGAGACAAAGACTCTCGCTTCCTCGATTGGTCTTTCTGCGCTTTTTGTAAAAGACGAGGGAAGGAATCCCACCGGAACGTTCAAAGATCGCGGTGCCACTGTAGGGGTAACTATAGCCGTTGAGGCAGGGTTTAAAGCTGCGGGAACTGTATCGCATGGTAACATGGGTACTTCCATGGCAGCTTATATAACCAAAGCAAGGCTGAAAGGCTACATTATTGTGCCTGAAAATATCAGCAGTGAAAGATTATTGTATTTATCCGTTTATAGCCCTGAAGTGATCCAAGTGGTAGGCGGGTATGACAAGATGTATGACGAGACTATAAAATTGGGAGAACAACTGGGAGTATTTTTCCTAAATTCCGATAACCCTTTCAGAATAGAGGGCTATAAGACGATGGCTTTTGAGATTGTTGAGGATCTGGGTTGGTAAGTGCCCGACTGGGTTGTAGCGCCGGCTAGCAGTGGAGGGTTGGCTTCAGGTCTGGGGAAAGGCTTCCAGGAGTTCAAAAAACTTGGTCTTATTTCGAGGCTTGCCAGGATGGTAATCGTACAGCCTACAGGTGCGCAACCGATTGTAACGGCTTTTGAAGAAGGTAGGAAGACAGTTGAGCCAATGAAGCAGCCCTCCACCTCTATTGTTCATTCCTTAGGGAACCCCGATCCTCCAAGCGGGGCTCGTGTCCTTAATCTTATCCGAGAAACAGATGGATGGGCTGTTGCCGTAACAGATCAGGAGACAACCACTGCCCAACGGGATCTTGCAACGCTCGAGGGAATCCTTGCTGAGCCTGCTGCTGCAATCTCAATAGCTGGTCTCCGGAAACTTGTGAAACTTGGGAAAATCCATAAGGATGAAAAAGCAGTTGCAATCGTCTCAGGATTTGGATTCAGAGACCCAGGGGATATCGGTAAACTTGTGGATAAGGCTTTAACTGTTGATATTTCCGAGTTGGCAGCTGTGATTGCCGGAAAAGTGAAACAGCGCTGACGTTGTGGGAATCGCCTCCTCTGAGGTAAACGGATTCCAGCCAGATCTTGAAGTCATCAATGATGCAATAGATAGTTCTATTAAGATTATAGTAGTCAATTCACCTTGCAACCCCACGGGGGTTGTTTATGATGAATCAACGATTCGTAGTATTGCTGAGGATACGAAAGACCATGAAGCCTTATTACTTTCTGACAAGATCTATGGTTGTCTTATTTACGAGGGTAGGCACTATAGCCCGGGCTCAGAATTCGACAACGTTATCACCGTAAATGGGTTCTCGAAGAGCTAGGCCATGACAGGTTGACGGTTAGGGTATGTAACGCCCCCAAGGAAATCCTCAGGGGAATGATCAAAACATATCAGCACTCCGCTACCTGCGTTAATGCCTTCGCTCAGGCTGGAGCGATTAAAGCGTTGAGGAGCGAGGAGTCACGGCGCGCGACAGAACAAATGGTTGAAGCTTATAGGGAAAGGCATGCGTTAATAATGGAGTTGATAGACCAATCTGAATTCCTTCTCTGTACTGTTCCACAAGGCGCATTTTACTGCTTCCCATCCTACTCATTTGATAAACCCTCCCTTAAGTTTGCCAAGGAACTGCTAGAAGGAATCCGTGTAGCAACGGCGCGAGGCGTGGCCTTTGGTATGGGACCACCCAAAAACCCTCTTGCCTATTGGCACACCATCACCGTTCCTGGACTCTTCATGCTCTTTTTCGTTCTGGGATGGAACCTTCTGGGAGATGCCTTCCGAGATATTCTAGACCCTCGTCTGAGAAGGAGATAAGTGGTGCCAAAACTGCTAGAAACTGAAAACCTCACCATGAACTTTTACACCTACGAGGGGGTAGTGCATGCTTTGGATAGAATCAACCTCAATATCAGAGAAGGAGAAATTCTGGGTCTCGTAGGAGAAACCGGCTGTGGAAAGAGCGTGACTGCTCTTTCTATCCTCAGACTCATTCGCCCTCCGGGCAGGATAGAAGGAGGTAAGGTGAATTTTCGTTTGAAGGACAGATTTGCTGCGTCGAAACGCGACATCAATCTCCTGGATCAGGATGAGGCCTTCATGCAAAAGATAAGGGGAAATGAGATTTCCATGATCTTTCAGGAGCCCAGCACCGCTCTGAATCCTGTCTACTCTATCAGGGATCAAATTTCGGAAAGTTTTCTTCTGCACCGGAAAAAAGAGCTTTGCCAGGCCGCACTTGACAAGATTGAGCAGGATATTAAAAAAGACGTCTCCTTCCTTAAACGAGCTATCCTTAAAATGGAAAGAGGAATCTACCTTAAGATGATAAAGAATCCCTCTTCGTTTTTACTCATATTCCTCTCCTGTATCCCCGGGGTGAGAAGGTACAGGCAAAGACTCCTTGGGGAAGCAAAAAGAAGGTCTATTGAAATCTTGAGGATATTGGGCATGTCCCACCCCGAAGAAGTTGTAATGAGGTATCCTCATGAACTAAGTGGTGGAATGCAGCAGCGGGTAGTCATTGCTATGGCTCTAGCCTGCAATCCCACACTTCTTATAGCCGATGAACCCACTTCCAATCTGGATGTAACTATTCAAGCGCAAATTCTGGATCTGGTGAGAAAGCTCAGACAGGAATTTGGCTCATCTATTCTCTTCATCACTCACGATCTGGGAGTGGTGGCTGAAATATGTGAGAGAGTGGTAGTGATGTACGCCGGTCATATCGCAGAGGTAGCTCCGGTTCGTTCACTCTTCAAGAGACCTCTTCACCCTTATACTCAGGGACTGCTGAGGTCAGTTCCGCGGCCGGGACAAAAAGACCGCCTTCAGAGCATTAAGGGCAGCGTCCCCAATCTTATATCTCCTCCCTCCGGATGTTGTTTTCATCCTCGCTGTCCCTCTGTAATGCCCAAGTGTTCCGGCAGAAAGCCCTCTCTCAAGGAGATAGAGAAGAACCGCCTCGTGGCCTGTTATCTTTATCACCAAGAGGCAGATAAAGATGATACTTGAAACCCGAGATCTGAAAAAATACTACCCCATCACCGGCGGGGTGTTGAAGAAAGAGGTCGGCCAGGTTAAAGCCGTTGACGGAGTGAGTCTCAAGATTGAGAAGGGGGAATGCCTGGGATTGGTTGGTGAGTCGGGCTGCGGAAAGACCACCTTTGGCAAAACTCTTTTGAGACTACTCGAGCCGACTTCTGGACACATATATTTTGATCTCCCTGAAGAAGTAAAAGTTAGAACAGGCGAGAAGGAAAGAAGACATGATTTAGCCACCTTCAAAGGTACGAGACTCAAAAGTATGAGGAAGAGAATGCAGATAGTCTTCCAGGATCCCTCCTCTTCCTTAAATCCACGGATGCTCATTAAGGACATTGTAGGTGAACCTCTAAAAGTTCATGGCCTGGCCAGGGGCCTTGAGTTAAGGGAGAGAGTACTGAAGCTTCTCAATCGGGTAGGTCTCACCTCTGATCACCTCTTTCGCTATCCCCATGAATTTAGCGGTGGTCAAAGACAGAGAATCGCTATAGCCAGAGCTCTGGCCACTGATCCGGACCTCATTGTTCTGGATGAGCCAACTTCTGCTCTGGATGTTTCAGTTCAGGCTCAGATTCTCAACTTACTCCAGGATCTTCAAAAACAGTTTGGTCTCACCTACCTTTTTATCACTCACCATCTTCTGGTGGTGGAGTACATTAGCCATAGGATCGCGGTGATGTATCTGGGAAGAATTGTAGAACTGGCTCGTACCAAGGAGTTATTCGGAAATCCTCTTCATCCTTACACCCAGGCCCTTCTTTCTGCCATCCCTATTCCTGATCCTGAAGTCAGGAGCCATCGAACTATCCTCAAGGGAGACGTACCCAGCCCCATTGATCCTCCTTCTGGTTGTGTTTTTCGTACCAGGTGTTTCATGGCTGCCAAGGAATGCAAGGAGAGAATACCTGATCTTACCTCCCTCGGAGATGAGCATTACGTTGCTTGCCACCGGGTGAGATCAAAAAACAGAGAGTCAGCTCATCCCTCACAAAACGACGTAAAAAGATAAAAGCCAGCCCTCCTTTATAAGAATCAAATGTAATTGTTCAAAATTTGGTGATAGTGGGTAATGTTTTTAGGTTCCTTCCTTCTTTTAGATTTTTCCTGCTCATTTTCTCAAGATAGGCTAGAGTAAATGGGCTAAATCTATTTCTTTATCCTGTTCCTGGAGATAGGTGTTAAGTTTAAGGAACCGATTGAGACTTTCTTTGCTTTTGAAGCCACTCATTTGTTTATACCTTATCTTTCCACATAGGCCTATCAACCTTCCTGTGGTATTATTGGTTCCGTCGCCTCCTGCCTTTTTGTATAGATCCAATTCATCAGCCCTTTGCCATAGTCTTAAGGTGAGCATGCGCATCCTATAGAACATATGAGCTTTTTTCCCTTTTCAGGAGCCTGGGCAAAACTATATCGAAGATGTAGTATCTTGAGTTTCTCCTCTAATCCTTCTGGTAGCTTCTTAACTAGCTCCCTTAAGGATTTTACATCTGTGATTAAATCATCGAGAATCTCTTTTTCTTTTTTATTGGCTTTGTGTTTCATTTTCTCTCTTAGCTAGTGAGCTCTCTGACTCGTAGGGCCACGGTTTTTCTTAAATGAGCTAAGCAAATCTAGCGTCTTATCCCGGATAAACCATCCCTTAAATTCTCCATCTCTTCAGCATCATCGGTAACTATAACTTCGGCTCCCAAATCTTGTAGAAGATTTTGAAATCTTCTCTTTTAACGTTCTTGCCTTCTTGTTCTCCATTATTTCTATCTCTATAGGCTTTCCTCTGATTAAGTCGGTTAGGAAGACTACCGTTAGTTTCTTTCCAGCCACTTTAAAGACAGTGGTATCTATTCCTATAATTCTCACTTTCTCTTTTTGCAGCTTCTCTCTTAAAAATAATGCTTCTTCTCCTTGCCTCTTGAAGATTATTCCAGATAAGTAGCTTTTACAATTCTACTTTTCTTTAGCATCCAGGAAACTACTTACGTTATCATAGGAAAGACCCAGGACGTATAGGGTTACGCTTATCGGCCTTAAAGTTCTTGTCTGTGAGGCTCTGCCTACTCCCCCCGGGTAATGGCGGAAAGTCTTTCTGCAGATTTTGCATTTTTTCTCTTCACCTCAACCTTTTCCAGACGGTGATCTTTTGTCTTTTTGGATAAAGTTTAATGAATGATAGTCCCTCTTGCTCCACGCCAAGGACAGCTAGCTTCGCCTTGAGGCTTATCTTCAACCTGAGGAAACCTGAATTTAATCCTCATTTACCTTCCATCTTTTTTATGTCTTCCTCGGAAAGAATGATATCCCACTTAAGTACCGAGGCTGAGGGACTAAGAAACTTGAGCAGGATAGGGACATACTTTTTTCTGGTGATGAGGGCTGCTCTTACCGGGGAAAGATGAGGAATCTTTGACAGGAGACCTTTCCTTCGGTAATGGAAATGGCCATAAAAAGACTTATCCAGATAGCCAGAGAGTTCTCGATGAAAGCGTGCCTTCTCTTTAGGAACTAGCTTTTCTCTAAGTTTGTAAAACACTACACTACCTATCTCCTTTTTCATAAACCCCTCCATACTACATTTATATATAGTATACAACATAAAAAACAAAAGTCAACTCCTGACCTGTTTAGAGAATCTATCCTTGACTAGAAATAAATAAGTATGTACCCACCAAATTTTGAACAATTACGGTCAAAATCACCACTTTAGAAAGACAGACCCCACTAACTGATTGATTATACGAGGAGGCGGACTAAATGAAAGGAATAGTAGCTATAGTACTGTTGGCCTTTGTCTTGGTCGTTTCGAGTCTGGTGCCTGCGGTTCATGCTCAAAAACCTCAACTCATCACTATGTCTGCTGGTTGGGTTGTGGGGACCTATTATCCCCTAGCAGGAACTTTTTCCAGGATCGTGTACAAATTCCTTCCAGGAGTGAGGCTCACTGTGGAGGCCTCCGGTGCTTCAGTAGCTACCTGCAAACTCATTGATAAGGAAATCACTGATTTCGGCCTGACCCAGAATGACGTAGCTTACTACGCATACAACGCGCTGGCTCCTTTTGAGGAACCAGTGAAGAACATCCGAGGGGTAGCTTCTTTCTATCCGGGGTTCATCCAGATCCTGGTCAGAAAGGATGCAGGAATCAAATCTGTGGCTGATCTTAAGGGGAAAAAGGTAGCTGTGGAACCTCTGGGAAGTGGTACGGAAGTAAATACCAGAAATATCCTGGGAATCTATGGGATAACTTTCGGCTACATCAAGGCCGAGCATCTCACCGCTCGGGAAGCTGCTGACTTCGTTAAGGAAGGGAGAGTGGAGGCTGCCTCATTCACTGGAGGACTGGGGATGCCTGCCGTTGCAGAACCCTGCCTGGTGGCGGATATGAATCTGGTTGAGATTCCCGATGATGTCTTCAATAAGCTCAAGGCCAAATACCCCTTCTTCGCCAAAGTAACTATACCTGGCGGAACCTACTACGACATAGAAGATAGACAATCTGTAACGGTGCTAGCTCGAATGGTGGCTCACCAGAACATCCCGGCAGATTTGGTCTACGATCTCCTCACAGTGGTATTTGATGAGAAGGGTCTCGAGCAAACCAAAGGAGGTGTACCTCACGTGGCTGGTTACATAACCTTGGACACGGCTCTTGAAGGAATGGCCATTCCTCTTCATCCTGGTGCCGAAGTGTACTATATTGAAAAGGGGATTTTGAAGTAAGTAAGAGATAGTTCACACCGAAGGGCATCTTCTTAAGAGGAGATGCCCTTTCTAACTTTAGAATCCTCTCTAGCAGGGTTTATGAATTCCCGGTCCAGGCAGAAAAACGCGGATTCTGTTGCCCGCCCGCAAGTTTTCGTCCGGCGGGAGCTCAAGGGATTAGTGGGCATGAGGGTGGCTGCCATGGCTATCTCTATGTCTATTTTCCAGTTGTACACCGCCGGCATCTCTCCCCTGACCGCTTTTCTTCAAAGATCCATTCATCTAGGCCTTGGGGTAGCGCTGACCTTTCTGTGTGTTCCCCTCCTCAAGAGGTTTCCTAAAGATAGGTTGCCCTGGTATGATATAGCACTGGCTACCCTGGGGATGGGTGCTTTTGCCTACAAGGTGGTTTTCTATCATGAGCTAGTTTATCGGGTAGGTGCCCCAAACACCGTGGATCTCGTGGTCGGCGGTATAGCCATAATCTTTATTCTCGAAGCTACCCGCCGAGCCATAGGCCCTGCTCTTCCAGTTGTGGTGGTTGGCTTTCTCATTTATGCCTTCCTAGGACCTATCTTTCCCGGTCTTCTCATGCATAAAGGCTACAGTTTTTACCGATTGGTTAACCATCTTTACATGACCCAGGAGGGAATTTTTGGGATCCCTATCGGCGTCTCTTCTACCTTTGTCTTTGTCTTTGTTTTGTTTGGAACGGTGCTTCAGCGCACTGGAGGCGCCAAGTATTTTATTGATATCGCCTTCTCACTTATGGGTAAGTACCGAGGT
>Ga0209991_10001442_pt1 | contig 10781 bp, 8 predicted proteins | sample ChitaG_FD_183167 | JGI IMG/M metagenome (GOLD analysis project Ga0209991, IMG submission 183167) | Deep subsurface microbial communities from South Pacific Ocean to uncover new lineages of life (NeLLi) - Chile_00310 metaG (SPAdes)... | ecosystem: Environmental > Aquatic > Marine > Oceanic >... | reverse complement strand
TGAAGAGTTGGAGCAAAAGAGTCCATCCTGTAGCTTGTAGTTGGGCCGGCAGAGCCGATCGGCTTTCCGGGACGGGCTGGAGTTGGACCGACATAGTAGATAAATTGACCTTTGACATCTATGGGCAGCTCTTTGCCTTCATTGATAAGATCAATAAGTTTTTTATGGGCTGAGTCTCTTCCTGTGAAAAGGTAACCTGTGATAAAAACTTTATCTCCAGCTCTAAGGTTGGCTATAAGTTCGTCTGAAACAGGGGTTTTAATTCTGTGTTCAGCCATTCTTATCAGAATTTAAGCAGATCTATAACACTGCGAACAGCAGCTTCCGAGCTCTTCATTGCTTCCTTCTCTTCGTCTGTTAAATCTATCTCAATGATCTCCTCAACTCCATTTGCTCCTAATTTGATCGGTACTCCAAAATAGAGGTCATTAATTCCGTATTCTCCTTCGAGATAGGCTGCACAGGGGAGAACTTTTTTCTTGTCTTTAACAATAGATTCAACCATTTCTGCTACTGCAAGAGAAGGTGCGTAATAAGCACTTCCGGTTTTCAAATATTTAACGATTTCACCGCCACCTTTTCTTGTTCTTTCAATAATGGCATCAATCCTGTCTTGTGGCAGGAAGTGACTGAGCGGAATTCCGGAAACAGTGGTGTATCTGGCTATAGGAACCATGGTGTCTCCATGTCCTCCCAGAACTAGAGCCTGGATATTCTCAACAGAAACATTGAGCTCCATAGAAATAAAAGCCCTGAAGCGTGTGGTGTCGAGGATTCCTGCCATCCCAAAGACTTTATTCTTTGGGAATCCACTGACTTTAAAAGCAGTGTAGGCCATGGCGTCAAGAGGATTTGAGACGACAAGAAGCATTGCATTAGGGGAGTGCTTGATAATTTCTTCGGTTACTGGCTTGACAATATTGAAGTTTGAATCAACCAGCTCGTCCCTGCTCATTCCAGGCGTTCTGGGCTTTCCTGCAGTGATGACGATAATATCAGAGTTGGCTGTATCTCCGTAGGAGTTTGTCCCGACTATTGCGGAGTCATATTTACCGACAGGTCCGCCTTCCCGCATATCCAGACCTTTTCCAATAGGCATATCTTCAATGACGTCCAGCAGAACAACATCTCCCAATTCTTTTTCGGCAAGTTTAAATGCAGTCACTTCTCCAACATGGCCAGCTCCAATCACTGTGATTTTTTTTCTCATTATAAAACCTCCTATAATATTTATTTATTAAGAATGAAATTATTTCATCCTAATCTGTTATTTATATTCAGCTCCTTTTTTGTGATTTAGACTTTAGTATAGTTTTCCAGCTTTTCTTGTAATTGTGGGTCCTGAAGGGTCTCCATGAGGTAATCAGAATATTCTACGCCTGTTGCTCCTGTATCTCGGCCTGTAATAACCAGTTTTTTCTCGTATTGGCCACAGATATCTAAAGCCATCTCAAGGTTTTTGGCTTTTTCAGGATAACCAATATGGTTGATTAACATTGCTGCAGCCCGGATCATACTGCATGGGTCTGCATACTTTGCTCGCCCTTCTTTTACCATGCGGGGAGCAGAACCGTGAATGGCTTCAAACATGGCATAACGTTTTCCTATATTTGCGCTTCCGGCTGTCCCAACTCCTCCCTGGAATTCTGCAGCTTCATCAGTAAGGATATCTCCATAAAGATTGGGGAGGACTATAACCTTAAACTGTGTTCTGCGTTTGGGGTCTATAAGTTTAGCAGTCATGATATCGATGTACCAGTCATCACATTCGATCTCAGGATATTCTTTTGCTATTTTGTAACCTATATCAAGGAATTTTCCGTCTGAGGTTTTAACCACATTGGCCTTGGTTACTATTGTAACCCGGTTAATGTTATTTTTTTTGGCATATTCAAAAGCCAACCGGATGATTCTTTCGGCGCCCTGGGATGTAATAACTTTAAAATCAATAGCCAAGTCATCAGTAACGTTTATTCCCTTGCTTCCCATGATGTAGGCACCTTCAGTGTTTTCTCGAAAAAACATCCAGTCTAATCCCTCTTTGGGGACTTTTACAGGTCTGACATTGGCAAAGAGGTCTAAGTAGCGTCGTATAGCAACGTTGCAGCTTTCAATGTTCGGCCATGGGTCTCCTTTTCTGGGTGTTGTAGTTGGGCCTTTGAGTGTGATGTGGCATTTTTTGATTTCTTCTAAAACATCATCGGGGATAGATTTATTGTGCTCAGACCTGTTTTCTATGGTCAGCCCTTCAATATTGCGAAGCTCAATTTTACCTTCTTTTAATTCTTCTTGGAGCATGAACTCTAAAACACGCTGGGATTCTTTAGCGATAGAAGGCCCGATTCCGTCTCCACCAATGATTCCGATGATAATCGGTTTGACCTGTGAATAATCAATCCAATCCTGAGCTTTTTTTAATTCCTCAACACGTTTTAACTGTTCTTCAACTATTTGGGCAAAATGTTCTTTGGCTTTCTCAGTTGCGGTATTATCCATAATTTATTCCTCCAGTTATATAATTATGTGAAAAATATGAAAAAAAAGGGAATAAAAATATTATAATTTTTTGAGATGAAAATCAACATAATATCCAAGAAATTTGATAAAAAAATATTTTTGATAAATAATTTTAGATATTCTATATGGTATACTGAACAAGATAAAGTAAATAGGGAGAACCTAGAATGCTAGAATCATATTTTAAACAAAAAACTGAACGACTAAAACAGGGGATTCCCCCCTTGCCTTTAAATCCTGAGGAGACAGAGGAAGTGTGTAAACTTCTGGAAAATCCGCCTGAAGGCAAAGGGGAGCTCCTCCTGAACATGTTGAAAAATCGAATAGCACCAGGAGTGGACCCGGCAGCAAAGGTCAAAGCAGCCTGGTTGACTAAAGTTGCACAAGGAGAGGTTTTTTCGCCACTGTTATCTAAAATGCAGGCTGTATTTCTTCTTGGAACAATGCTTGGAGGATATAATGTCGATCCTTTGCTGGGATTTTTGGAGAATAAAAAACTAGCGACTGAAGCTGTTAACGCGTTAAAGCAGATAATTCTTGTTTATAACGCTTTTGACAAAGTCGTTGGACTGTCAGAAAAAAATCCCAAAACAAAAGAGGTTCTGATCTCCTGGGCAAATGGAGATTGGTTCCTTTCAAAACCTCAAATGCCAGAAAAGATATCCGTCAAGGTATTCAAGGTTGAGGGAGAAGTAAACACTGATGACCTGTCTCCTGCAAAGTACGCCTGGAGCAGGCCTGATATTCCCCTTCATGCACTTTCCATGGGAGAGACAAGATTCCCTGACGGTAAAAATAAAATCAAGGAATTCCGTGATGAAGGAAATGGTGTTGCCTTTGTTGCAGATGTTGTAGGGACTGGTTCTTCAAGGAAGTCTGCCACAAATTCTTTGCTGTGGCATATTGGAGAAGATATTCCTTTTGTGCCGAATAAGCGGAAGGGAGGGATCGTCATTGGGAGTTTGATTGCCCCTATTTTCTTCAATACAGTGGAGGATTCAGGGGGGCTGCCGATTATGTGTGATGTAACGGAGATGAAAACAGGTGATATTATCACCATTAACACAAGAACAGAAACAGTAACAAGTGAGACAGGAGAGACAATAGCCTCGTTTAAATTCCAGCCAGCAACGATTAAAGATGAGTATCGAGCCGGAGGACGTCTCAGCTTGATCATCGGGCGGGCGTTAACAGATAAAGCCCGCAAAGAGCTATGTATGGCCGAGGCAGATTTTTTTACAACTCTTGAAAATCCTTCTCCTAAAGAGGGGCAGGGATATTCTCTGGCGCAGAAGATTGTTGGAAAAGCATGTAATGTGGATGGAGTTCTTCCTGGTTCAGCATGTGAGCCAAAGATGACAACTGTAGGATCCCAAGACACCACTGGCCCTATGACTGCAGATGAACTAAAAGAGCTTGCATGTTTGGAGTTTCATTCAGACTTGTTTATGCAGTCTTTCTGTCATACTGCTGCTTACCCGAAGCTAACAGATGTAAAAATGCACAAATCCCTTGCCCAGTTTATTGTTGAGAGGAAAGGTGTGGTCCTTAATCCTGGTGATGGCGTTATCCATTCCTGGCTGAACCGCCTCCTGATCCCTGATACTATGGGCACTGGTGGAGATTCTCATACACGTTTCCCAACCGGACTCAGCTTTCCGGCAGGCTCCGGCCTTGTTGCTTTTGCAGGGACACTGGGATTCATGCCGCTGGATATGCCGGAATCAGTGCTTGTGAAATTCAAGGGAAAACTGAACCTGGGAATCACCCTTAGAGATGTAGTAAATGCTATTCCTTATTTTGCAATTCAGGAAGGATTGCTTACAGTAGCAAAAGAGGGAAAAAAGAATATTTTTAATGGTCGAATTCTTGAGATGGAAGGACTGCCTCAACTTACTGTGGAGCAGGCATTCGAGCTTACAGACGCAACGGCAGAACGTTCTGCTGCAGGAGGGACTATTGCTTTGAGTAAGGAGAGCGTAGGCAGTTATCTCCGAAGCAATATTGCTTTGATGGAGAAGCTGATAGAAGATGGATACCAGGATGCCGACACTCTAAAGAGAAGAGTAGAAGCCTGTCAGAAATGGCTAAAAAATCCATCACTTCTCGAGAGAGATGAAAATGCTGAATATGCAGCAGTTCTTGAGATTAACCTCGAAGATATCAAAGAGCCTATTGTTGCATGTCCAAATGACCCAGATGATGTAAAACTCCTCTCTAATGTTGCTGGTGACAGGATTGATGAGATATTTATCGGATCCTGCATGACAAACATTGGGCACTTTCGGGCAGTGGGAAAAATCTTCGAAGGAGCAGGATACCTGGGGACCCGAATTTGGATAACCCCTCCAACAAAGATGGACAGAGCTCAATTAATAAGGGAAGGTTATTATTCTATCTTTACCAGTGTCGGAGCCCGAACAGAAATTCCTGGTTGTTCTCTGTGTATGGGAAATCAGGCCAGGGTTCGCCCTGGAGCTACGATTATCTCGACATCAACCCGTAACTTTGATAACCGGATGGGAGATAAAGCTCGTGTTTACCTTGGTTCAGCAGAGCTTGCTGCTATCGCGGCTCTTTCGGCTGTGCTCCCAAAACCTGAGGAATACTTTGCTGTTTTAAAAGATAAGATAGTTCCAAATGAGGATAAGATCTACCAATATCTCCAGTTTGATAAAATAGAAAACCTGTCTCTGGACTACTGACGTCAGAGATCAGATAAGCTAATTATAATGGGCAATAGCCTATCATGGAAAGTAGATTATTATAAGGATAACTCAATAGGCTTAAGTCTAAAAGACAGAGAGTTAGGTTGAACCATATAGCGGGAAGAATAAGACATAAATCAACAGTAGATATTTTATAAATCTTTATGGAGGATAAACAATGATTCGTTTAGGGGAGAAGAAGGCTTTAATCACAGGAGGCTCAAGAGGGATTGGACGAGCTACAGCACTTTTGTTTGCTAGGGCAGGCTGCGATGTAGCCATAAGTTTTCAAAAACAGAAAGAAGCTGCTGAAAAGGTTAGAGAAAAAATTGAAAAAATTGGAAGTGAATGCTTGGTATTCCAAGCAGATATCTCTCAGAAGAAGGATGTCAACTTAATGATAGAAGAATTGATCGAGAAGTGGGCTCGGATAGATATATTAGTTAACAATGCAGGAATATGGACCTATGGAGAGATGGGTAGTATGTCGGAAGAAGTTTGGGCGGAAACCATGAAGATTAATTTGGACGGTGTTTTCTTCACCTGTAACATTGTGGTTCCTTTCATGAAGAAGGAAAAAAGAGGCTGGATTATTAATGTTTCTTCCACAGCTGCTATAAGGGGTGAGTCTTTTCACTCTCATTATGCGGCCAGTAAAGGTGCCGTTGTATCCTTAACAAAATCCCTTGCATCAGAATTGGCTCCTTATAACATCCGTGTTAATTGTGTCGCGCCAGGCTGGGTAGAAACAGATATGTGTTCAGAAGTTTTTAAAAATCCAGATTTTCGGCGTGAAGTTCAGGAATCTATTCCTTTAAAAAGAATTCCCGCTCCGGATGATATCGCCGGGCCGATCTTGTTTTTAGCCTCAGACTTGGCTCAACATATAACAGGTGAAGTTTTAAATGTGAATGGAGGCTCTGTCCTTTGTGCTTGAAATAGCTTGCGTAATTTTCCTGATTTTGGTAATTTTTAAATAAGCATTCAGATAGGAGGCTTCAATGGAGGAAGAGATTGGAAGAATCACACATTATTTCTCAAAGATAAATGTCGGAATTTTAGAATTGTCTAAAGGAACGCTCGAGGTTGGAGATTCAATTCATATTAAAGGACACACTACTGATTTTTACCAGAAAGTAGAATCCATTCAGGTTGAACATGTTTCTGTTGATTCAGCCAAACCAGGTGAGCCCGTAGGGATAAAAGTTGAAGGTCCTGTTAGAGAAAACGATATTGTTTTTAAAGTCACAGAAGATTAAGAATATAATACTTGTTTAAAGGTTAGAATTTTTTCAAAACACTACCCAATAATTATCACATTTTACTTAAATATAATGAATAATTGCGATAGAGCAGCAAACACTCTTGAAGTAGAATTTGGAGATAGAAAATCACCCCTTGAATCACCCAGTAAGGTGATTGACACGGACAGGATACTCTGTCAGGATAATGAAAAAATTATACTAGCGAAAGATCTAAACAAAGAGAGATAAAACTCGCTTGAAAAAGAACAATCCCCCTAAGAAAGATTTAGAACGCTCTTTTAATCTCTGGAAAAAAGAAAAGTATAAGAAGGCCTTGGAAAACGATTTTTCTATTCAAAAAGAATATTCAACAGTATCTGGGAGAAAAATTAAATCTATTTATACACCTCTTGATCTTGAAAATTTTGATTATTTGAAGCAATCTGGTTTTCCCGGTGAATTTCCGTACACAAGGGGGGTCCATCCGACAATGTATCGCGGCCGTTTGTGGACAATGCGGCAGTTTTCTGGATTCGGGACCGCAGAAGATACAAATAAGAGGTATAAATACTTGCTCTCTCATGGACAAACAGGATTAAGCGTTGCTTTTCATCTTCCTACCTTAATGGGCATAGACTCAGATCATCCTCTTGCTGAGGGTGAAATTGGAAAATGTGGTGTCACAGTGGATTCTCTGGCTGATATGGAGACTCTCTTTAATGGGATTCCTTTGGATAAAATCTCAACATCAATGACAATAAATCCACCTGCTGCTGTTCTTTGGGCTATGTATATTGCTGTTGCTGAAAAACAGGGCGTTTCTCCAAAAGTTATATCAGGAACGATCCAAAATGACATATTAAAGGAATACATTGCTCAAAAAACCTTTGTTTTTCCTCCCAAACCGTCCATGAAGTTGATTGTTGACACATTTGAATACGGAACCAAGGAAGTTCCCAGGTGGAATACCATTTCTATTTCCGGATATCATATAAGAGAAGCGGGTTCAACAGCCGCCCAAGAACTGGCTTTTACTCTGAGGGATGGAATTGAGTATGTGGAGTGGTCGCAGGAGAGAGGGCTTGATATCGATGAGTTTGTGCCGCGGCTTTCTTTTTTCTTTAATGCACACAATGATTTTTTTGAGGAAATTGCCAAATACAGAGCTGCCCGCAAGATCTGGGCTGAAGTGATGAGAGAGAGATTTGGATCAAAAAACCCGCGGAGTATGTGGCTGAGGTTTCATACCCAGACTTCAGGAGTTTCCTTAATGGCACAGCAGCCTTATAATAACGTTATTAGAGTTGCTATCCAGGCTCTGGCTGGAGTTTTGGGTGGAACCCAATCCCTACACACCAACTCTCTTGATGAAACTTATGCCTTGCCTTCTGAAGAAGCTGTCACAATTGCTCTGAGAACCCAGCAAATCATTGCTCATGAGAGTGGCGTCATTAACTGTATCGATCCCTTAGGAGGATCCTATTTTATAGAAAAACTGACGTCTGAGATGGAGAAAGAAGCAAAAGATTATATTAAAAAAATTGATGATATGGGAGGGATGGTAAAGGCAATAGAGCTCGGATTCCCTCAGAAAGAAATTGCTGATAGTGCTTATTGGTATCAACAGGCTGTAGAGAAAAAAGAAAAGCTCATTGTTGGCGTTAATGCCTTTGAAATGGAACATGAACCTATTCCCTTATTGGATATAAATGAAGCTGTGGCTAAGCAGCAACTAGCTCGATTAAAAGAGATCAAGAGAACACGGAATAATTCACAGGTCAGGGAAAGATTACGCGATCTAAAAAAAGCTGCCGAAGGAGACATAAATCTGATGCCTTTTATCTTAAAATGTGTTAAAGCCTATACAACCTTGGGAGAGATTATGGATTCCTTGAAGGAAGTTTTTGGGGAATACAAGGAGCCTATAACATATTAGATGGAAAATATTCAAAACAGAAGACTATAAGAGGGAAAAACATTATGGATTTTTCGCTTTGCTGATTTGGAGGAATTTATGGCAGAGAAAAAACTTAGAGTTTTGATTGCAAAGCCTGGTCTGGATGGACATGATCGGGGAGCAAAAATAATCTGTCGGTCTTTAAGAGATGCTGGATTTGAAGTGATCTATACAGGCTTAAGACGGACACCGGAGGAGATTGTCAGCTCAGCCATTCAGGAAGACGTTGATGTAATTGGATTAAGCATTCTTTCTGGAGCCCACAATGTGCTTTTCCCAAAAATCATGGATCTCCTTAAAAAGAAAGGAGCCGGTGATATCACTGTTATTGCCGGTGGGGTTATTCCTGACAAGGATATACCTCATTTAGATAAAATCGGTATATCCAAGATCTTTTTACCGGGTTCATCAACACAGGAGATTGTTGAGTGGGTAAAGGAAAATGCAAGGGAGGAAACGCCTAAATAAATCAAATAAATTCTTGACTTTAAAAATTTAAATATGATAAGTAAGAAGGACTCATGGCTAAAAAACTCTTCTCTTTGATTGTTGTTCCTCATAATAAAGGAAAACATAGAACCATAACTCTGACTGATAAAAGAGTAAAAGTTCTGGCTGGGATCTTCACATTTATTTTCCTTGTTCTTACTGCATTCATCATTGATTATTTTACGATGAATGTCACGAGAAAAAAATTCAAAGAACTTAATGAAGAGAATACCGTTCAAAAACAAACCATCACTAAGTATAAAGTATCTTTTAACAAACTTAAGGCGACTCTCGAAGATTTTGAAAATTACGCCAGAAAGATCAATATTATGGCCGGGTTAAAATCTCCTGAAGTTCTTAGAGAGCTTGGTGTAGGTGGAGGCGGGAGAAAAGCTGACCGGGGAATAAGTTCTCAGAGTTATATTCAAGATAGAGGCCTTGCTCATATGAATAACGTCAACCAGAAGGCTGAGACTATTGATAAAAATTTGAATACACAAGTGAGTTATTTTGAGCAGCATACTGCAAAGATTGCTCATACACCCACAATCTGGCCGACAACAGGATGGCAGACTTCTGCTTTTGGCATGAGAGATGACCCTTTTACAGGGAAAAGAACTTTCCACTATGGTTGGGATATTGCTGCGAGTTACGGAAATTCTATAGTAGCAACAGCCGATGGGATAATAGCTAAAACAAAAAATGAAAAAATCGGAGGAAATACAATTATCATTAGCCATGGAGGAGGAATAACAACTGTTTACTGCCATTTGAGCAGATTTAATGTTAAGCCCGGTCAAAAAGTTAACAGAAGTGATGTCATCGGTTATGTGGGGCAGACAGGAAAAGCTATTGGCCCTCATGTTCACTATGAGGTCCGCATTAACGGAAAAGCTGTTAATCCCTTCAATTATATTCTAGAAGAATAAAAATACTTTAACCCTAGGTAAACGTTTCCCCTTGTTTTAGTTTTGCTCCAAGAGAATAGGCGTATGCATCCATCTGTTTTTTATTCTCTGGCTGAAGAATCTCAATGAGATAGATGCTGCCATCCCCGCAGCATGCTTTAATACCTTCTTTATTTATTTCCAATATCACGCCAGGTAAAGAATAAGGTTTGGTTTGGCTTTCTTTTTTTCTGCCTTTATGAATTTTTATCCTTTTGTTATTAAAGAAGGTATAGGCTGAAGGCCAGGGAGTAAAAGCTTTTACTTGTCTTTCTATATAATTGGCGTTTTTTGCCCAGTCGATTTGTCCATTTTCTTTGCTTAATTTAGCAGCGTATGAAGCCTGGGAATGGTCTTGTTTGTAGGGCTTTATTTTATCTATTTGGGCAATCGTCTTTATAAGAAGCTCCGCACCTTTCTGTGCTAAACGAGTTTCAAGCTCAGCGGCATTCTCATGTGGGGAAATTTTGACTTCATCTTGAATAAGAATATCTCCTTCATCCATCTTTTCGTTGAGTTCAAAAATAGTAATTCCTGTCTTTTCTTCTCCATTTAAAAGAGCCCACTGGATAGGGGATGCTCCTCTGTATTTAGGCAAGAGGGAGAAGTGTACATTTAAAGAGTTATGTTTTGGTAGGTAGATGATTTCAGAAGGGATGATCTGACCGTAAGCCATCACAACATTAAGGTCTGGATGGATTTTCTTTATTTTATCGAGTGCAAGGGAGTCTTTCCTGATTTTTATTGGCTGATGGGTGGGAATGTTTAGCTCCTGAGCCATCCTTTTTACAGGGCATGGCATAAGTTTTTTCCCTCTTCCTGAGGGCTTGTCGGGCTGAGTGATGATGAGTTTGATGCTGTGACCTGCTTCAAGGATTTTATTTAAGGAAGGGATAGCTGAATAAGGGCTTCCAAAGAA
>Ga0209991_10001440_pt1 | contig 10785 bp, 7 predicted proteins | sample ChitaG_FD_183167 | JGI IMG/M metagenome (GOLD analysis project Ga0209991, IMG submission 183167) | Deep subsurface microbial communities from South Pacific Ocean to uncover new lineages of life (NeLLi) - Chile_00310 metaG (SPAdes)... | ecosystem: Environmental > Aquatic > Marine > Oceanic >... | reverse complement strand
TAAATGCGAAAGACGCTGAAGAAAAAAGGAAATTGGTTTTTGACCGTACCCTTAGCGAAATATATATGAGCCTCCGCTCGGGAGATTCCCCTTTCTGCATCGACTGTGTAAAGGTGTGCCCTGTTGGTAAACATGTTTAGAATTGGACCGTGCTTCCTCCATGATATGACGCCCAGGGGACTTGATAAACCCCTCCTACTCAATTAACGGCAGAAAAATGTTAAAACAACTTGAAGAATTAAAACTAAATGCACTACAGGAACTAGAAAGCATTAGCAACATTAAGGAGTTGGACCTTTGGCGAGTTTGTTATCTGGGTAAGAAGAGTAATCTAACCAGGATTCTACGTAGATTAGCCACGCTACCTTTAGCCGAAAGGAAGGCTGTCGGCACCTACGCTAATGAGGTTAAGGTCTATTTAGACGATAGTTTGAAACAAAAAGAGCGGGTTCTGAGAGAGGTACAGCTAGCAGTATCAGCTAAAAGAGAAGCCATTGATATTACCCTGCCCGGTCGTCCCTTTCCCGTAGGTCATTTACATCCGATTACGCAAACAGTTTATGAAATATGCGATATATTTGTCTCTATGGGTTTTCAGGTAGTAGAGGGACCAGAGGTAGAGTGGGACTATTATAATTTTGAGGCATTAAACATCCCTAAGGAACACCCGGCTCGCGATACCATGTCAACATCCTGGGTTGATTTTGAGACAGAAAGTGGTGACAGACCGATGCTACTGCGCACCCATACCACCTCAATAAGTGCTAGGATTATTGAGACGATGCCTCCCTCAATAAGAGTAGTTATCCCGGGCAAGGTTTACCGCTATGAGGCTAGTGATGCTACCCATACCCCCATGTTCTATCAAATTGATGGTCAGGTTGTAGATAAAGGGATTACTATGGCTGAGCTGAAGGGAACACTTTATGAGTTTGCCCGGCGTTTCTTTGGCGAGGATAGGAAAGTGCGCTTTCGCTGTGATTACTTTCCCTTTGTCGAGCCTGGCGTTGAGATGGCTATAGAATGCTCAGTCTGTGGCGGAGCCGGTTGCCGCTTGTGTGGCAATACTGGCTGGATTGAAATCCTGGGGGCGGGAATGACCCATCCCAAGGTGCTTGAGCGCGGGGGCTTCGACCCCGAGGTTTACACCGGTTTTGCCTTTGGTATGGGAATCGACCGTATGCCCATGCTTCGCTATGGGATTGATGATATCAGGCTATTTTATAGCAGTGACCTTAGATTCTTAAGGCAGTTCTGAGCGATGAAGGTTTCACTAAAGTGGCTTCAAGAATATATAGCTCTTACCCTGCCCCCGGCTGATTTAGCTGACCGGCTGACAATGGCTGGCAGCGAGGTCAAGGGAATGCAGGTTATTGGTGGTAGTTGGGAAAAGATTGTTGTCGGTCAAATAACCGCCATTAACCCTCATCCTAACGCTGACCACCTTAGTTTGGCTACCATTGATTTAGGCATCGAGCGGCAAACTGTGGTCACCGGGGCACCAAACCTTGGGCTTGGTGATAAGGTAGCCTTTGCCTATGTTGGTGCTCAACTTATAGATGGACACAGTGGGCAACTATTCCACTTGAAACCTGCCAGGATTCGTGGCGTTGTCTCCAGTGGTATGGCTTGCTCGGAAAAGGAGCTGGGCATCTCTGATAGCCATGAAGGAATCATGGTTTTGCCCGCCGAAGCACCGGTAGGCATTCCACTGGCTGATTACCTGGGTGATACTATTTTTGACCTGGATATAACTCCTAATCGCCCTGATTGCCTGTCTGTAATTGGAATAGCTAGAGAGATTGCCGCCTTGACCGGGCAAAGCTTGCATCTTCCTGAGGTTAGCTATGAGGAAGCAGCCTTGCCTATAGACCAGCAAATATCAATAGAAATCGCAGACCCCGACCTATGCCCCAGGTATTGTGCCAGCCTAATCAATGGGGTAAAGATAGCTGAATCTCCGAAGTGGATGCAGCAACGGCTACTGGCTTGTGGCATGCGCCCGATAAATAATATTGTAGACATTACCAACTATGTTATGTTGGAATATGGACAGCCCTTGCATGCCTTTGACTACCACCGAATTAGAGGTGGGAGAATTATTGTGCGCCGGGCTGCTGGTGGTGAAGCTGTAGTTACTCTGGATGGAGTTGAGCGGGTTCTTTCTGGGGATATGCTGGTTATTGCTGACGAGGGGGGAGCGGTGGCTATTGCTGGGGTTATGGGCGGTGCTGATAGTGAGGTAACTGAGCAGACGACCTCAATACTGCTGGAAGCAGCTAATTTTAACCCGGCAAGCCTTCACTATACTGGTAGGTTATTGTCTTTGCCCAGTGAAGCTTGTATGCGATTTGAGCGGGGTATTAGCCCTGAGTTGACTCTAGTAGCACTCAAACGAGCTACTCAGTTGATTATGCAGCTAGCCGGTGGCGAAGCTGCCCGCCTCAGGCGGGCTGATGTTTATCCCGGTAAGCTAGACCAGGAGCCTATATTGCTATCAACCAAGAAGGTAAAGCAGGTTCTGGGCATTGAGTTTAGTCTCGACCAGATAGTAGGGGTGCTGGCTTCCCTGGGCTTTGAATATAAGCAAGCAGGTTCAGCTTCAGAGGTTTGGGTTACTGCTCCTTATTGGCGAAGTGATATACATCAGGCAGTTGACCTTATAGAGGAGGTAGCCCGTATTATCGGCTATGATAAGATTCCAGCTACTATGCTTAGTCAACCACTGCCCAGGCAAGCCCCTGAGCCTATCCTTAGCCTCAAGCAGAAAATGAGGCGTAGCCTTATCGGTTATGGCTTCCACGAGGTAATTACATATTCCCTAACTAGCTTAGAAATGCTAACCAAGCTGTTACCTGAACCTCATCCTCTTGAACCTGTGCCCCTTCGGGTAGCTAATCCGATGACGGCTGACCAGGAGTATCTTCGCCCTAACCTACGAGCTAACCTCTTAGCTGCCCTTTCCGAAAATAGGCGGCATGAAGACGGTGGTATCAGGCTTTTTGAGCTGGGGAAGGTATATCTACCTCGCCAGAAGGACTTACCTGACGAGCCTGAGGTGCTGTGTGGCATACTAAGCGGCGCCAGACTTGAAAAGTCGTGGCGAGTTGAGGATGATTTGCTTGATTTCTATGATGCTAAAGGGGTGGTGGAGGGCTTACTCAATCAGTTGGGTGTGGAAGCCAACTTTGAGGAATGCTCAGATGAAAGTTTACACCCGAGTAAACAGGCGGCTATAGTTATCGCCGGTAATAGACTGGGCGTTGTTGGTGAGTTACACCCTAAACTATTGGCGGCTTTTGAGATTTCTGGGGCTGTCTATCTTTTTGAAATCAATGTAACTGCCCTTTTGCCCTTCACCACTGGTCATAAAATGTTCCAGCCAATATTGCGGTTTCCCAGCATAGTCAGGGATATGGCCCTGGTAGTTGATGCTGGGATAACCCATCACAGAGTTCAAGATATTATCAAGAGCTTTCCGTTAGTAGATTGGGTTACTCTATTTGATGTCTATTTTGGTGAGCCAGTCCCACCGGGCAAGAAATCCCTTGCCTATAGGGTTACCTTCCAGTCCCCAGTTCATACCTTGACTGACGAAGAAGTTAATCAGGTTCAGCAGCAAATCCTGGGCAAGCTATCTCAAGAGCTTGGTGCCACCCTGCGCGCCTGATATTAGCTTGGGGTCTTCTCTCAAAAGTTAAATGAAAGTACCCTTCACCTGCCAATATAGTATAATGAGAGTGAAAGCAAATAACTTCAGGAGTGAAGATGAGGCAAGAAGAAATAAAGAAAGTGGTAAGAGAGGGCTATGCCAAAATAGCCAGACAAGAGAGTTCTTGCTGTGGTCCGGTTAGCACCTGCGGGAGTACTGATTTAGCCCAGGATATTAGTCGGAAGATTGGATATACAGATGGGGAACTTAAAGCAGTTCCTGAAGGTGCCAATTTAGGGCTTGGCTGCGGAAATCCGGTGGCTCTTGCCGCTTTAAGAGAAGGCGAGACCGTCCTTGACCTTGGTTCGGGTGCCGGATTCGATTGTTTTCTGGCGGCTAACAATGTTGGGGGGAAAGGGAGGGTTATCGGTATAGATATGACACCAGAGATGCTTGAAAAGGCGAGGGAAAACGCTGATAAAAGTAATTACGCAAATGTAGAGTTCAGGCTTGGAGAGATTGAGAATCTACCAGTTGCCGATAATTCTGTTGATGTGGTCATCTCAAACTGTGTTATCAATCTCGCCCCTGACAAAAGAAGGGTCTTCATGGAAGCGTTCAGGGTGCTAAAACCAGGTGGTAGACTGATGGTCTCGGACATAGTTTTGTTGAAGGAACTTCCAGATTTCATAAAGAACTCTATTGAGGCCTATGTGGGTTGCCTTTCTGGAGCGATAATGAGGGACGAATACATAGCGGCTATAAAAGCAGCCGGCTTTCAGGAGGTCAGAATAATTGATGAGACATTCTTCCCAATAGAGTGTATGGCTAATGACCCAACGGCAAAGGTGCTCATTCAGAATTTAAAAATACTACCTGAAAAAGTAAAAGAGGTTGCTAGTTCAGTTATAAGTATTAAAGTTTATGGGGGCAAACCAAAGGAGAGGACTTAGCCGGGAAGTCTAAGAGGAACGCCAGTCCCTCTTTTTTAATTCTCCCCCTCTCCTTTGAAGGAGAAAATGATACTAAAGGGAAGCCTGAAGGGGCGAAGCCCCTTCAAAAATTATAATTCCCCTTCCCCTTATCAAGGGGAAGGGGATAAAGGGGATAGGGTTATAAACTATCCCTAATAAGCCCCTTAAGCCTTGCCGCTATTCCCTCTAGTGGCACAAGCTCAGATTCTTTTTCTGAGCGCCACTTTACTTCTACACTATCTTTCTCCAGGGTTCGGGGGCTAATAGTAACTCGGATAGGTATCCCCAAGAGGTCAGCATCATTGAACTTTACCCCCGGGGATTCTTTGCGGTCATCAAAAAGCACCTCCAAACCCTTGTCCTCAAGTTCGGCATAGAGATTTTCAGCAGTGGCTGCCACTTGAGGATTTTCCAGATACAACGGGCAAAGATAAATATGATACGGGGCAATAGGTAATGGCCAGATAATGCCCTTATCATCATGGCTCTGCTCTACGGCGGCTGCCAGCAACCTCCCCAGACCTATGCCATAACACCCCATGACAATAGGCTGAGATACGCCTTTGGCGTCAATAAATAGCGCCCCTAATTTCTCACTAATGAATGTGCCAAGCTTGAAGACATGCCCGACCTCAATTCCGTGGGTGGACGATAACTTGCCGCCACACTCAGGGCATCCTTCCCCGGCACGAGCCCGGGCTATATCTGCCATGATGTCAGCCTTAAAATCTCGCGGGTAGTTGACATTTCTAAAGTGAGTGTCGGGTTTATTGGCACCAGCAATAAAGTTTGCCCCTGAGGTTATGGAATCATCGGCAATAATCTTGATGCCACTTATCCCTATCGGGGAGGCTGAGCCGGCAACTATACCGGCGTCAATTACCTCGGTTTCGGTGGCCAGGCGGAGGTCAAAGCAGTGCAAAATGTTTTTCAGTTTTACCTCGTTTACCTCAAGGTCACCTCTAATAACCACAAAGACTAGCTCCCCATCGGCAAGGTAGAATACCGCTTTAAGGGTATGACTTTGGGGCACCTTGAGGAAATGTGATACCTGTTCAATAGTGGTCATACCCGGGGTGTCCACTTCTTCTATGGGTAACGGCGCCTCGCTGTCTATTTTGCTTTTAATGCTTTCAGCCTTATCGGCATTAGCTGCATATTGGCAACTGGGGCAATAGATAATTTCATCCTCACCACCTTCGGCGATAACCATAAACTCGTGGGAGTCCTTGCCACCGATGGCACCGCTATCGGCTTCAACGAGGCGGGTAGGTAAGCCACAGCGGCTATAGATATTGTGATATGCCTGGAGCATCTTGTTATAGCTCTGGTTTAGTCCGTCTTCGTCGCTATCAAAGCTGTAGAGGTCTTTCATGGTAAACTCACGAACCCGGAGCAGCCCGGCTCTGGGGCGAGGCTCATCACGGAACTTGGTCTGGATTTGATATAAAAGTAGGGGCAAATCGCGGTAGCTCTGCACATTACGGCTAACCAACTGAGTGATGACCTCTTCGTGGGTTGGACCGAGGCATAGCTTGCGCTGTCGGCGGTCGGAAAGGGTAAACAGCCCCTTGCCAAAAGCCAGGTCTCTTCCTGTTTCCTGCCATAGCTCCAGAGGCTGGAGAACCGGCATCATTAGCTCCTGTCCACCGGCTTTATCCATCTCGTCACGGATTATATTCTCTATCTTTCTGAGCACCCTCCAGGCTAGAGGCAAATAGGAATAAACCCCAGCCGCTACCTGACTTATCATCCCGGCTTTTAGCAGTAGCTGGTGGCTAACAGTATCAGCCTCGGCTGGGATTTCTCTCTGGGTCTTACCGAATAGCTTTGATATACGCACTTTTTACTCCATTTAGGTTTTTACTTGGTAACCCCATCCCCCTTTATCCCCCTTCCCCTTGATAAGGGGAAGGGGGATGGTTATGTAAGAGAGGCTTCGCCTCTCTTTGACTCTCCTCTAGTATCTTTCTCCTTCAAAGGAGAGGGGGAGAAGTGGTTGTTGAAGGGGCGAAGCCCATTCAAACTTCCCTTATCGCGTCATCTTTCTAATAAAAGTTATCAAGAATAGCGCCATCGTGAAAACACCGATGAACGACTCAGCAGCGCCAACCCCTTGTACCCAATCCTTTGGTGGGGTATAAGCCCACGCACCATACCCTAAAGCGGTGAAAGAGACAACACTGTAATACAAGGAATACGGGAGAGTTAGTCCCCCGAATAAGCAATAGGCTAGTGCTAAGCCGAACACGACTGACGCTGCCCATCCGATAACTCTAAGCGGTCTTTCGCCATAGCCACAGATAAGAGAAAGAAACTTAAACCAGGCTCGAGGGAGTGGATTTGGCCGCCATTTTAGTGTCTTTCTTTTGGCGGTCATCTCCCTAAAGAAAAACTGACCTGCTATGTCATATATCCCGTGTTCTGTATGCCACATCTTTAATTGTCTGTAAGTCATTCCAGCAACGGAAAAAATACCTTCTATTTCCTCCCGTAAAATATAATTCCCCCATTTCACATCAGCTAAAATAGTCTCAGGTGATAGTTTAACACCTGCTAATAAAGCCCCCTCAAGATTGGCTCCTCGCAACTTTGCTCCCTCTAAATTTGCTATTGATAAATTGGCTCCCTCTAAGTGTGCACCTGTTAACAATGCACCTTTAAGGTTAGCTTGAAACAAATCGGCTCCTTCAAGATGTGATTCAAATATGTAGGCTTCCTCTAAATCGGCACGTGATAAGGAAGCGCCTTCAAGATGAGCACCCTCTACTTTAACTTGTCTAGATCCTTCAATAAATGCTAACTCAAGATCAATATCCCAGAAGACGGCTTTTTTAAGTATAACGCCTTCAAGATTAAGCCCACGCAGGTCAATGCCTTCTTCAAATACCTTTCCTGAAAGGTCAAGACCTTTAGCTGTGCCGCCATTTTCTTTTATCAGCCGGAGCACATCTTTACGGGTATAGGGATTTTCTTTTGTTCCGTCTCCCATGTTAGAGCTTCTCCACCTCTGCCATCAAAGCTACCACAAAATCCTTTTCCTGAATAGTTCTAACCTTTTTGCCTTTTTTGAAGAGGACGGCTTTGCCTTTGCCGCAGGCGATGCCGACATCAGCGTCTTTGGCTTCGCCGGGTCCATTGACCACACAGCCCATCACCGCTACCTTTATCGGTTTATCAATCTTTAATAGCTTTTCTTCTACTGCCTCAGCTAATTTTACAATATCAACCTCAGTCCTTCCGCAAGAAGGGCAACTAACCAGTATCGGACCGTGCTGGCGCAAGTTCAGGCTTTTCAGAATTTCATAGGCGGCAATAACCTCCTCCCTGGGGTGAGCCGTCAGTGAAACCCGGATAGTATCACCAATGCCAAGGTAGAGAAGGGTACTAATGCCCACCGTGCTCCGGATAATGCCCCGTTTTGGTGTGCCAGCTTCAGTTATGCCTAAGTGTAAGGGATAAGGTATCTTTTGAGCAATACTCTGGTAGGCGTCAATGGTAGTGGGGACATCAAAAGCCTTAAGGGAGACCTTAATCAGGTCAAAGTCAAGGCTTTCCAGTAGTTTTATCTGCTGTAAGGCAGCGTCAACCATTTGCTCGGCAATGGTTAACAGTGGGTTGGCCCTTCTTGGAAGGGTGGGCAGGCTACCGGCATTTACCCCGATGCGGATGGGGACATTTCTTTCTTTGGCTGCCTGAGCTATGGCGGTAACCTTTTCCGGTTTACTGATATTGCCTGGATTTAACCGCAGTCCATCGCAACCAGCTTCTAGTGCTTGTAAGGCAAGCCGGTAATCAAAGTGAATATCGGCAATTATGGGTAAGGAAACGCCCTTTTTTATAGCTGATATTGCCTGGGCGGCTTCAGCATCGGGCACGGCTACTCGCACCAATTCACAACCGCAGTCCTCAAGCTCCTTGATTTGGTCAATAGTTGACATAACATCACGGGTGTCGGTTTTGGTCATAGACTGCACCACGATAGGGGCATTGCCGCCAACAGTTACCTTGCCAATTTGAATAGGTTTACTAGCTCTGCGAAGGTTCATGGTATTAAGCTTTCTCCACTTATGATGCGTATAATATCCTGGTAGGTGATTACCAGAATTAGTGACATTAGCATAGCGAAGCCAACAAAATGCACCAGCCCTTCTGTCTTTGGTGACACTCGTTTGCCACGGCGAACCCACTCCAGGAGGACGAAGGCAATCCTGCCTCCATCCAGGGCAGGGAGTGGGAGGATATTAATTATAGCTAAGTTTATGCTGAGGAAGGCAGCAAATTCCAGTAATGGGCTAATCCCTAGCTTAGCCACCTCTGTAGCGATTTTAAAAATACCTACTGGTCCTGCCACGGCTACAGGGATGGCACCAATAATCATACTGATTATTCCATTCTTGAATAACACAAAGGTTTCTATCAGTTCACTTGCCCCCATAGGTATTGCCGACCAGAACGGAAGGTGCTGCCGGGTGACTGGCCCAGAAGCCATGAAGATGGCAACACCGATAGCCCCCTGCCCCTCGGGCGGGTTCTGCCGAGGTGTCAGGTGGACCTCTTCCGTCGTCGAGTCAGCGTGCTGGACGAGGACAGCGACATCGGTGTCTAGGTGAAGGCTAACATAGCGCCGCAAGTCGTCAGCATTATGCACCTCTTCTCCGTCTATGCTGAGGAGAAGGTCTCCGGGTCTGATCCCGGCCCGGTCGGCCGGGGAGTCCGATGCTATCTCTCTTACAGCCACCCACCTGACTATAGTCAGGCCGACAGGGTTCTGCCCCTCCGGGGGCTTCCAGCGGGGAGTCAATCGCATCTCTTCTGTAGTTGAGTCGCTGTGTTTGATAAGTAAGGTAACCTCCTTACCCAGGTTGAGATGAATATAGCGGTGCAGGTCGCCAATATTGTGCACTGGTTTATCATTTATGCTGACGATTACATCTCCAGCTTCAATGCCAGCTCTGGCGGCTGGTGAATTCAGGGCTACTTCTTCCACTACCACTTGCCCGGTTACCAGGTTGTGGGGAACCATAAACGCAATTGAGAACAGGAGGAGAGGCAGTAGGGCATTCATCAGCGAGCCGGCACTGAGAACCAGTAGCCTGGTGCCAGTGCCTTTACTGGCTAAGCTCCGTGGCACCTTGGGGTCTTCTTCGCCAGCCATTTTAACAAATCCACCCAAGGGTATCGCATTTAGAGAATATCGTGTTCCCCCCCGCCTTATGGATAATAGCCGTGGGGGGAAGCCAAGACCAAACTCGTCTACCCTTACCCCGGAAGCCTTGGCAGTAATTAAGTGCCCCAGCTCGTGGACAAGGATAAGCACCGCAATAACGCCAAGGAAGGCTATTATGGTAATTATCATGGACTATTCCCTGCGGTGAGCTGCAAGACCTTTTGTCTAGCCCAGGCATCAGCCATCATAATTTCATCTAAACTGGGGTGAGCTATGACTTGATGCAGCTCCAGTGCCTGCTCTATAAGACTAGCAATATCAACAAATTTGATGCGTTCAGACAGGAAGAGGTCAACGGCTACCTCATCGGCGGCACAAAGCACTGCCGGGTAGGTTCCCCCCTTCTTTCCTGCCTCAATAGCCAACCTCAGGCAGGGGAATGTATCAAGGTCAGGTTGTTCAAAGGTCAGGTTATTAATACTGTCCCAGTCAAGCCGGGGAAGCTGAGGGTTGGGTAGGCGCTCAGGGTAAGACAGGGCATACTGGATGGGTAAGCGCATGTCAGGGTAACTTAGCTGGGCTTTAATTGAGCCATCTATAAATTCTACCATAGAGTGAACAATGCTCTGGGGATGGATTAGAACCTTGATGTTGTCGAAGGGTATGTCAAATAGCCAGTGGGCTTCAATTACCTCAAGCCCCTTATTCATCAGGGTAGCTGAGTCAATGGTAACCTTTCTTCCCATCTGCCACGAGGGGTGGCTTAGAGCCTGCTTAGCGGTAACCGCTTTTAGCTGGGCTGATGAATAATGGTGGAAAGGACCGCCTGAAGCAGTCAGAATAAGCTGGGCTGCCTTTTGCCTTTCACCCTCAAGGCATTGCCAGATAGCGCTATGCTCGCTATCAATGGGTAGAATCTGGGCGGCACTTAGTTTTGCCTCATTGGTGATAATCTCGCCGGCCATAACCAATGATTCCTTATTAGCCAG
>Ga0209991_10001438_pt1 | contig 10803 bp, 9 predicted proteins | sample ChitaG_FD_183167 | JGI IMG/M metagenome (GOLD analysis project Ga0209991, IMG submission 183167) | Deep subsurface microbial communities from South Pacific Ocean to uncover new lineages of life (NeLLi) - Chile_00310 metaG (SPAdes)... | ecosystem: Environmental > Aquatic > Marine > Oceanic >... | reverse complement strand
GCACCTTCACCACATCTTTCTTTATAGAAATCAACTAACTTTTCTTTATTCTCTACATAATAAACATACTTATTTTCAGCGAGTTCTTCATCAGACATTGCGATCTCAACACTCAAACTAACGAATTTTTTGCAGTTGTCAGTACTTCATTGAAAAACAAATCATATTCATCTTCATCATGTGACAAGAAACGGTTCTTTGTCGCACTTTAATCCTCGACACTATACCTCGATTAATACCTAAAATTTCAGCTATCTCCTTGATGGATAAATTAGATTTCTTTTTTAGATTTAATATCAAATCATCCCTATAATATTTATTCTGACTTTTAGAAACATCTTCTATTTTTAGCGGCCAAGATTTGCAAGAATTTCCGATAATCTTCTTCTTCTGGGAATATGCTTTTTCTCTCATTTCCCCGGAGCATAATATGATAAGTCCTAGTTTTGCTTAATTTTCTTCTTTGTCTAGGCATAATAATTTCCTTGTACTCAATTTTTTTAATTATATACCTATTTGCACAATGTGACAAAGAATCGTCCCCTGTTACATACATTCATGTAATAAGTTTAATATTTCATTTGGATTGCATGGTTTTTCTGGTAACGGTTCATCGAAAACTGATAATTGTTGTATAGATTTTACAGATGGAAAAACCGGGTGATCATTGATTTTTTCCATATATGTATATGCATAAGATTTTGCCATCTCAAAAAGCTCTTTATTTTTTCTTTTTAAAAACATTTGTTCTCGTATATTCATTTTATTTTTCATTCTGTTATTCTTTCAAAATAAATTCAATTTTTTTGCACGCACTTTTTGCATATAACGGTCCCAGCATAAAAGAAGTTTTTGCGGAGCAAAAATTTGGGTGAGTACCGTAAGACACGAACCTTTTATGCTGTGTTATCTGATTTGCCGTGACTATTTTGATCACTTTTTCTCATCTATTTTAAACACCAAAAGACTTGCCAGGAAAAGAAAATGAATCGCTCTCTGACTATCTATTGTGATGTTTTCATGGGCTTTCGGATTTCTTATGCCAGTCATAGATCCTGAAAATATTTGCATATATCCTTTTTGTATATTTTTTCCTGTTTCAGTAGAAAGATCATCCAGTACAATAATTTGATTTTGCAATGAAAAGGCTTTGTTCATTAAATCAGCACCATCATATTCTTTATCAGTTTTCTGCTTAACTATAACTTTCACAATGTTATTAACTTCTTTAAACGCCGCCTCAACTGAATCTGCAAAATGATTTGTCTCAAAGCGGCTTTTTGAGACTTCAACTATCTTAGGGTGTAATAAATCCCAAAATGTATTCAACGTATCTGGTCTCTGTTTCCCTCCTCTTGCAATTCTCTTTTTGTATTCCACATTCATTTTATTTAGTACATCTTCGAATATTTCCCTTTCCAATTTAATTTCCAACTTACTTTCCCATCTATGAAAACCTTTGATTAGTTTAAAATCTTTTATAATATCATTTTTCTTTAAAAATTCAGTGGCTTTCAATCTTAGTTCACAATACTTATCTCTCGTTCCTATAGAATCTATCGGAAATAGCTGGGTAAACTTGACCCTATTCTGAAGCAACGGAATGATAATCCTATCAGGGGAAACATTCATTTCTGTTTTGATATCAAGTATCACATCATATATACCAAGAAAATTATAATTATCCATTTCTTTAATCCATTTCATATTACCTCTCCTCTCATAACTCTTTGCTTTAAGCATGTCATTTCATCTAACGTTCCGGGGATAGCCGAAGTTGCCGGACCAACGGAAGGGCAATTTGGGCGCAGCGAATCGAAGTCGGATATGCGTCTGTTATACGCAGGGAGCGATAGCGACCGTAGTTGACGAAGGGACGCAAATATAGTATCACGATAATTTACCCTCTTCTTTTAGCACTCTTATCTTTTCCAAGAGTTTATCAGGTATCCTTATATCTTTATTCTCTAATTCCTCAATTAAAGCAGGGATCATTTCTTTTACTGGGGTACTTTTCCTTTGGAATGATTCAAAATTAACAGCTTGAATTTTTGCAAATTCTTCATTATGAATATAGTAATTAACCCTATCATGTTTGACGTGTGGGAACTCCAAACGAACAATTTTTTTATCGATAATTGCCATTGTGTATAACCTCGTGGGATGATGATAGCACTCAATACCAATATCTAACCATGTTACTACCTTTTCTAAACTTTGCAAGTCCTTTACATTCGAGATAAATTTCAATTTCACCCTTCTACTTATTGTATCTCGAGCATGATTATCTATTTTAGTAATTCGTCCTGTTGTTGTTTCAGAACCTATAATGGCATAATAAGTTGCATTTGATTCTGTTAAATCTCTAATACGGCATTTTATTGTTTCTTCAAAACCTACTATAGGTTTTTCCATATATTGAAATGCACCCATAAACAAATCATATTCCTTCAATGTCTCTTCGATTGATGGCTCATAAAAAATTTTGAGAGAATGCCATAACCATCCACTTATTGCAAGATAACTTGCTATTACTCCCACAATCAGTACCAGTGCTGTAGGATCTATTATTTTGGAATAACTTAAAAATAACACGATTATTAATAATAAACCTATGAGGTCAATGATGATAAATATTATATCAATTCGTCTTATCTTCATTTTTTATTACCTCCGCGTATGATTCTGAAGTAAACAAATGCGTCCCGAAGTCAATTGCGTTTAACGTTTCCAACATATACGACGTTGCGACCGAAGGAAGCAATGTCTTAAAGGGCAAGGGCTTTAGCCTGTAGTGTATTGCTGTGTCCATATGAAGTTGCCGTCATTTCACTAACTGCTTCTGGGTCTGAACTCTATTTTGAGACATTCGCGAAGAAAATCTTTTAGAACGAAGACCTCAATATTATGCAATTCTGTGGATGTGACCAACATGTACTTTGTATAACTATTCTTATCTTTCTTATCTCTAGGAGTTATTTTCATAATTCTCTTGGCTCCCGTGAGGTCGGTCACTTCATCATCATTCGAAAGCTTTGTATCCCAGCAGATCACTACCGCTAGTTTCTTAAAGGAATGGTTGAAATCTCGTTTTAACTCAAATTTTATCTCTGCGAACCTCATCGCCGCTTTGTTTAAGTCCAGTGCATAATCTTTAGTGACCAAAAGGTCGTATCCTATCGATGTATCATAGTCAATTACCTTAAAATCAAAAAGACTCGGCTTAAGCGCTAATAATTGTAATACGAGGCTAAAAACCCCACTTTCCTGACGTGGTTCAAGAAGTTCAGTGCTTTTCAGCTTCGCTGTCTTCTTTTGTAAAGTCAATTTTTTTCTTCGCTGAAAATCTTTTTCCTCTTTCTGTGCACTTTGATATAATTGTACTTTTTCCAGCTCTTCTTGATATTTTTTATATTCTTCAGAGGGTTTGATTCTTCTCTCAAAAATTTCTTTAACTGTTTTTTTAACAGCTTCCAATATACGTGTAGGAGTATTTCCTAGGTCACCTCTATTGGCTGTTAAATGAAACTCTTGACAATTTACAAAAGCGTGATATTTCGTCCACTCTGTCTTTTCCGACACCCAAGGATTACGACGTTCTATCGAGATATAATCCTTACAAAGCCATAAGCCATAACGACTATCAACATTATATTGTCCTGGTCGCCAACTAGTCCTAGGTTCGTGGATCATTTTGTTATATTTTCTCTTTGCTTTATCTCCTTCAAGATAAAAAACAAAATCTATATAATATCCGGGAAAACCTGTTAGAGGCTCTTTAGGAAATATCCATCCGGCAGCATAATAATCCAGAGGCGAGACTTTATCAGAACTTTTTAATTCTCGAATATCCGTTTTGACCACAGAGAAAGGATGACCAAATTTCAAAGGTTCCTCTTCTTCCTCTTCCCAACCTAAACCGGATAAGTGAATGACGACATCTTCATACTTCTTAATACCTATCTCCTTCTCAAAAGAGCCAAATCGAGTAAACCAATAAATGTAGTCTCTGAGCTCTTCATGACTGAATCCTGCTTGATTGTTATCGTTATAGCCACGAATGATGACCTTCGTTCCATGTGTAGATTCAGTAGGAGCCACCGTGTACTCCACTTCAGGAAGATTAGCTAGCCGTAGATTCTTTTTAGGTTCAGCAAGAAATGCACTAATAAGCTTTGCATCTCTTATAGTCTCGACTTCAATGCGCCTGCTATTGAAGTAAATTTTTGTTCCATGTCCCTTTTCACCTATCGCCTCGGTTATTTTTTTACCCAGTTCATCAAGTTTTACACGGCTCGTAAACCCCAGACCAAAGAAGTACTTCAATTCTTCTTCTCCCATACCTTCTCCATTATCAGACATAGTAACCACGAGTTCATCTTCACCGACAGATTTGTCAATAACAGCGGAAATATGAATCTCTGTCGATTTTGCATCAAAACTATTGCTAATTACTTCACGGATTATCTCCCTCGGATCGCCGAAATCACTTGATATTTCCAAAAACTCCGATGCTTCGTTTACTTTCGGCTTAAATGTTGGCATTTTTACCTCCTCCTCTTTTCATTATTTAATAATAGGGGTAGACACCTATTTATTCAACTTTCTTCTTAGGCCTTCACTGTCCCTATATTTTTATATTTTAGCACGGTCAAGCTGTGAAGAACAAATAACCTATGCCCTTGCCTCCCTTTACGTCTTTGCATAGGCGATGACAAAGAAAATAGGTGTCTGTCCCTTGTTACTCCTTCTATTAAATTCCCTATTCATCCTACAATAAGAATAAGGATAGACAAAAATATGTTTTTCTTCTTCATAATAATCTCCTTCACTAATTTATTCTAACGTTCGGGCTCGCCTGCCGAAACTGCGTCAGCGGTTTCGGTCAGCGTGCAGCCCGTTGTTATGGTGTTATATTTTTTACTGCGCATAGTACAGTCCTAGTTGGTGGCTGTTCTCAAACCGTTTCTCTTTCTTACCAATGTCAGAAAGCGCATAATTCCCTATTATATCTCTTCAAGTAATTCAAACAGAGCTACGTACAAAGATTTCGGATAGGAATCGAGAGGGCTCTTTGCCGTCACTACTATCTGTAAAGATCATGAGAACTTTTCTGGTCCTTGTAATTGCGACATAGAGAAGTCTTCTGGCTTCATCCTCCTCGTCACTGCCTCTCCTTGGATTCCCGTACGGTACTAGCCATTCCTGAACTCGTACTACTGCAACCGCATCAAATTCTCGACCCTTGGCTTTATGCAGTGTGAGGAGCTTAATGCTTCTATCTCCCCTTGCGAATAATCCCATATCGGATACTGAAAAATTGTTAACGTCAATACCACTTATCCTACGGTGGTTTTCGATGTCCTCAATCATTGACGCGCTGGAATCTTCGAGCAATTTCCTACTTGATTCCACAAGCAATTCGTGATCTATCATGATGTTCGCACATCCAGAAGCAAACTTCTCCAAGAAAACCCTCACCAAAGGATTATCGTCTCGCAACCTCCTAGCCAGAGCCGCAATTCTAGCAATTGCCAAATCGCCATTAAAAGTGAATAACTTCGGATTCCAACTGGATTCGCAGTTCTCGATAATTTCGCGTGTTCGCCTTCGGATCGTCCGAATCATTCTAGGATCGCTATATTCAATATAAGAGCATATCTCCTCTGCCAATGGCGCGATTAGGTGATTTGACTTCTTATATGGTCTTGCCCCAGGACCTATAAGCGGAATCCCCATGTCGCGCAACCGTGGTGCAATAGCGCAGAGAATGTAAAAGTTCGGCGCAAGAATCGCACATTCGCCCCAATCGATTCCACGAGCTTCCACTTCGGGTAAGAAGTAGTCTTCCAAGCCAGAAAACGGTGTGGCGCTCTGCCTCCAGACCGGCTGGAAATCATAGTCCTTGTTCTCACCAACTGCACTCATTTCTGGTTTGCTTGGTTGTAGCGTCTCAGCTAGAGATACAATTAAGTTAGAGCACCTGAAATTGCCAGATAGACTGACATCATCTCTCGCTGATATCTCGCTGGCAAAATCGTACATCAGGTCGGGCCGACCGCCGGCAAAACTCATAATTGACTGGCCGGGATCGCCAACAATAAAGAATTTCGTATGATTAAAGGATGCAATTGAACTTAGGATCTGTACCTGATATTCAGAAGTGTCCTGAAATTCGTCTACTAGAAACCAAGCGAATGCGGCTCCCAAACCTGCAGGTATGAACGAATACGCGGCCGTCAGTTGAGCTGCGTAATATATGATTCCATTGAAATCAATGTAGTTGTTTTCGTCAAGACAATCCCAATAATCTTGAGCAGCCTTACGAGTAATGTGGGATGGGGGATTCCGACCCCTAAAAAGAAGTTCGAACTGATCGAATGCGCGTCTGTCTAAGTCGTTATCCATTATTACACTTTCGATGATTTCCTTATAGTGTTCATCGTCTGGCGCGAGAACACAAAAGCCTTCCCTGAATTCTGATAGACGCCAATGGTTGGGACGAAAAATGTTGTGAAGACAGAATGAGTGAATAGTTCCAACATCAAACTTATCCTCAAATTCATCACGTCCTAGATATCTAGAAAGCCTGTATTGAATCTCATTTACGGCAGCATTTGTGTAGGTTATGCACGCAATCCGTCGGGTTGTTTCTTTAACATCATCCATGCATCGCAAAAGTCGAGCTACTATAGTATGTGTCTTGCCACTACCAGGGCAGGAAACCAGTGATAAATTTCCATCGTGGAATATTGCCTTTTTCTGCTGGGATGTTAGTTTCATGCAATAATCCACTCAATCGCTTTTCCAATGTAACTTGGCAAGACTTCGGCATGAACCGCATACTTTGAGGCAATCTGAGCAAACCGGGCTTTGCCAAATCTCTTGGCAGTATTCAGCACTTTGCTCCTTGCCTGCTTCCTCTCATCACCCGTCAACTCTATGCGTCGGTTATAGAAATCGTCGAGTTGCGTAGATACACTGGTGGCGCCCAATTCCTTTGCTGCTTTGGAAAAAACCTTCAAATTTTTGGGCAGGGCAATGGCTTGTTCAAAGGTAGTCTTACAGTTAAATATTCTGATCAAGTCGCTTTCATGTTTCTTCAGGTCATCTATTCTTGGAAATTCAGCTTTATCTATTTCGCTTGCATTACTTGGTTTTAAGTCTCCATCTGTGATGACAGCACATTTCTTTCGAATGCCTTTTTCAACAAAGAGCTTCAGATATGAATCGAAATGTACTCCGTATACGGGAACAAAGGACACGCCGTGCTCTTCAAGATCGACCTTCATGACCTGCTTCACTAAACGGGGAATAAGAAATACTTCGGACATTCCTTCCACTAGGATTACTCTCCGAGCGAACAGAAGGACCGATCTAGTAGCATCCAGGTATCGTTCAAGGTTAATGATATCGTCTTTTGCGACCGCAGGAATAGTGGCTGGCCTACAGACCGTAGTTAGTCCCGTGTCCTCTGCGGTTAAAATAAGTAAGTTGTCCAGTTTAGCACGTGAACTTATGTGTGTACTGTGACTAGTCGCCACAATTTGGCATTCCTTTGCCAGTAACCTGGCAAACAGAACCCTCTGAAGCTGTGGGTGTAAATGTGCTTCCGGTTCCTCAATCAGCAGAAGCTGACCTGCAGTGCTGTCCTGCTGTGTACGCTTCTCGAAGTATGCCATAAGCATGCTGATGTACAATACATTATTAAGCCCTAGGCCGTTGCGCGATGGATCGGCTTCTTCTAGTCCTTGGCCAGACAACAGAACTCTCAGTGTTCTCGCGATTGCGGCGAAGGTAGGAGATGCCATCCCAAGCCCGACATCCATCTTGAATGTAAATCCTACGGAGTTCTCCAGAGAAGAATTGATATCAGAAGCTAGCTCCTTAATCTCATCCTGTTTTTCCAACTCTTCATTCGCCTTTTTGACTTTTTCGACTATTTCTTCCTTCTTGTTCTCGGGAATTTCGACTGCATCAAGAAGCTTGATTAGGGGCGAGGTAGCACTTCGGCGTAAATCTTCTTCCACATCCCTGATGGCTGGCAAGAAGACAACACGGAAGGCGGATAGCCTTCCAATCTTCACAAACACCTGAAAATCATCATCCCATTCAATTCTATTCAGGTCCTTCAAGTTTCCTTCATTATCTGTAACTGCGCCACCAACCATTTCATACTCATAGTCCTCTATTGAAAGCCCTGTCCTATCTCGCTCACCCGACTCAATTGCCTGCCTTACCGCTGCGTTTGGCCTAAAGCGATAGCAAACTCTGGCAATGTTCTGCGCTATCGCCCATTCCTGTGCTAGAGCCAGTTCTTTGACTTTCTCATCCTGTTTCTCGTCATAGAAATCGGTAATTTCAACACCGACCAAGATTTGTTGTGGTGTACTGACATCTAGTCCTTTTGAGAAGTCCTCCTTGGTTAACGTGCGGTAATAGTTGGGGAGATTGGCATCAAGTACTAGTCGAAGCGCTATCAATAAGTTTGTTTTTCCTGAATTGTTCTCGCCCACAACACATGTTAAGCCTGATTCAAGGCTGACATCGATTGCACGTAAATTCCGAAAGTTCTTAACAACTACTCGAGTTATATACATTTCTATTCCTCCTAATAATAATAGAATAATAGGGACAGACACCTATTTATTGTGGAATTATGGGGAGTTCAGATCTTGCAATATCATTTTTCATATCTCCCCCCAATTTTTTTAATATCAAGAAAGATCGTTTGTATAGTATTTCTTCTGGAAGTGATGTAATAAATTGCTCCTGAAAATTATATCCGTAATGGCCTGGGCATGCTGCAAAGATAATATAGCTTTTGTTATATTTCAAGACATGACTCCATACACTCCAACTATCCTTCATGTTTTAATCTAAACAACATATCCTATTTTTTCTACGGTTTATTTTCCCCTTTTTCGAGGTCTTCCTTTAGGACATCTATCTATAGTAATACCTAAAGCCTTAACCATCTGGTAACTCCTCAGGTTCTATAGGTTTTTCGCTAAAAGTTACCGAATTATTGACCTGGTACACCTTCCCTACTTATTTAATCTAAAAGTAAAATATTAATTTTCTAAGAAAAATGGGATGTGTTGTCTATTTATTATTTATTATTATTAGCAGTCGGATGAAGTGATTTGTTAGGCGGAAATTCGGCCATGACAATGTTTAAATTTCTTACCACTCCCACAGGGACAACGTTCATTTCTTCCTATTTCCCGTTTCTTAGCTACAGGTTTATTAGTATCTGGTGGAGCTGTTGTTAATCTAATACCTCCAATTATTATCCCAGCATCATGTTTTGGTTTCTTACTATATCCTTCTTTTAAGGTTTTCAACAATTCGTGCGCTATTTGACGGATAGCCGCTCGATCTGCCCCTTCTATTTGTTTTACACCCTGTTTGGTTTGTTCTACCCAACCAAGAGAGTTTTTCTTTGCAAGATCGAAATAAATTTCATCTAATTTTGGATCGATATGCGCACCACCATCTTGGTTAGCCGCAGTTAAGATAATTTTTTGTCTAGTGAGTTGCCGTCGTTTATTGTCGACTAACACTGGCATATTCCACCAAGTTTCGAAATCAACCCACTTGATAGCAGGTGGTGGCAAATCATCCAACATTGCTACATATTTAGATCCTGCTGGACCAGATGAGATACATACAAGCCCTCCATGACCAATAATGTCTGCGGGATTGAAATCAAAAGTAGAGTCTAAAAACTTTACTCCTTTCTTATTTAATTGCCTTAATAAGGAATGAGAATTCTTGGTGTCATGCACTAAAATACGTATGGGACCAGCTAATCGTTTGGCTTCACCCTCAAAACCATTATCAAATGAAGCAGCAGATAATTCCAGAAATCCCAATTGCTCTTCTAGATGTGCTTCTAAATCTTCTTGGCTGAGTGGTATTTTTGCCATATTAAAACTATCCACCTAACATTTCTTTTTATATAGAATCTATCTTATGGTTAATTATAGGAAGATCTTTGATATCATGTCAAATTAAATTAAGAAAATATATGAAAGATTATAAAGTGGGTGTAATTTATCTAGCTTTACATGCCCTTCTAAAGCTCCAAAGTTCCTATTTGATAATATTGAACTCGGTATCCAACCATAATCCTCTTTTAAATAGGAACACATCCTATTTTTTCTATAGTATAATTTTCCATTTTACGAGGTTTTTCTTTAGGACTTCTATCTATATATTAATATCTAAACATCCGGTTAAGAAACTCCTCAGATCCTATAGGTTTTCTGCTAAAAGTTACCGAATTATTGAGCTAGTACAACTCCTGGTGTATTATATAAATACATCATCCGCTTTCGAAACGTTAAGATGTATATTTGAAAAAAAACACTCATTACTATAAGGTTCATTCATTAATTCCTTTATGGTCAAGAAGGAAATGTACTTGTACATTTTATTATGGTTATATTTATATAAAGTAATATTGGATAATGTTTTTAGCAAATCGTTTTTATTAATTATTTTCCAATTAATTTTTATCTTAAACGTTCTTATTAGCTTATTTATTTCTTTTTCATTATTAAAAGATAAGACATTAATATTTTTTTCTTTCCCCACAACAATACAATCGATTTCTTTCTGGTTTTTTTCATTTTCAACAATCAAAAAAATAGGATTACTGGTAACAAAATTTTTCTTTATCCATTGGATGGCAATAGAACCCAGTTTATTTTTTCTTAATTTTATATTATTTAATTTAAATTCTTTTATTTTTTCATCAATTGACTTAAACTCTTCTTTCCGTTTCTTCCAATACTT